>Ga0209581_1000913_pt1 | contig 42383 bp, 35 predicted proteins | sample Coa_R2_FD_187160 | JGI IMG/M metagenome (GOLD analysis project Ga0209581, IMG submission 187160) | Surface soil microbial communities from Centralia Pennsylvania, which are recovering from an underground coalmine fire - Coalmine... | ecosystem: Environmental > Terrestrial > Soil > Unclassified ...
AAGACTGCACATCGCCGCCCTGCTCAACCTCAGCACGACGGTCATCACCGTCGCACTTTCGTGGATATTGCTGCCAGAGATCGGCATTGCCGGGCAGGGCGTGGCCTACTTAATCGCGGCAGGGGCGGGAAGCCTGGTGGCAGGAGCAGACTACCTGCTGTATCTGCGCCGCCAGCGATAGCATGCCTTCGCCTGTCCCTACAGGAAATGGGCGAATCTTTTTTTTGCCGACCCTGTGACAGGTCATCATAGCATGAATAAAGAGGGAAAACCATGATGAGAGAAACCAGAGAGCTACGTGTCTGCGTTGTGGGCGCGGGTACACGTTTTTTGAGCGGCATGAGCTACTATACGCTCCACCTGATAAACGCGCTGGCCTGCCATTACCGTGTGTCGGCGATTTTGATGCGACAGTTGTTGCCAACGCGCCTGTACCCTGGCTGGAAACGGGTCGGGAAAAATCTGACGCGCCTGCAATATGACCTGCGAGCGCGCGTTTTTGACGGCGTCGACTGGTACTGGCTGCCCGGCATGGTGCGCGCGTTGGCCTTGCTGCTCGATGAGCGACCGGATGTGGTGGTGTTCCAGTGGTGGAGCGGGACAGTGCTGCATTCCTATCTCCTGCTCGCCCTCGTAGCGCGGCTACTGGGCGCGCGCACGATCATCGAATTTCATGAGGTACTCGATCCGGCAGAGGCAAAACTGCCGCCCGCGCAGGCGTATGTACGCCTTCTCGCCCCGCTCCTGCTGCGCCTGACGCATGGCTTCGTCATCCACTCCCAATACGATAAGAAGCTGTTGCACAGCCATTACAACCTGGGGCAGCGACCGGTTGCCATGATCGGTCATGGCCCGTACAACCACTATCACTGCTCCGGCGAACAACGGGAAGCCATACCCGCCTCATGTTGCAATCTCCTCTTCTTCGGCCTGATTCGCCCGTATAAGGGACTCGACGACCTGATCCGAGCCTTTGACGCGCTGCCTGAAGACGAGATCGACGGCTACTGGCTGACCGTTGTCGGCGAGACCTGGGAAGGCTGGAACCTGCCAGCAACACTGATCGAAGGCAGCCGCTATCGCGAGCGCATCACCTTTGTCAATCGCTATGTGAGCGATGAGGAAGTAGCCTGTTTTTTCGGGCAGGCAGATGCCCTTGTCCTTCCCTATCACCGCGCCTCGGCCAGCGGCCCATTGCACATCGGCATGAGTTGCGGCTTGCCGATAGTGGCAACACGGGTCGGGGGCCTGTGTGAGGCGATAGCCGGATATGATGGCGCCATTCTCGTCGAACCGGAAGACCTGGACGCGCTACAGGATGGCCTGCGCCAGGCCAGGGAGCAGCGCGGGAAACGCTATAGCGATCCCCATTCCTGGGAACAGACCGTCGCCGGTTATCACACCCTCTTTGATACGCTCTTGAAAGAGAGAAACAACCGGGATGGAAGCAAAAGCTATCAGCGCGTCTGAGGACGGAAGACATCAGTAGAGATGGAGAGTATAATACAGGTGCGCCAGCATCTCCAGCATTCTGGCCGGTACATGCGGCCAGACGGCCTGCACCAGGCGACTGGAGGAATGCTTTGACGGCGTATGATCATTGCTCGCGGCATGCAGATGGGCAGGGGAGGCATAATCATAGATCAACAGGGCTTCGGCCCCCCACTTTCTTTTATAGCGGGCAAGCCCCTGATTGCTCAACGCCACGTCGCCCAGATCGTACCAACGAAGCCCTTCTGCGCATGCATCATGGATGGTCTGCCAGTGCAGAAGATCGTTGACGCGCAATGCCTGATCTTCCTCGCGCCACCCCAGCGAGTCAAAGGAAACCGTCTGGCCGCACAGTAGCAGAAGGATGCCGCCCAGCAACTTCGTCTCTCCAGCATCAACGCGCTCGGCCAGCAGCAAGCGCAGCATGCCGTGAGGAGACAGGCGCCGCCAGGCCAGTTCAAAGAGACGATAGGGAGCGGGCAAGACGAGCAGCCTGCGCATGGTCTGCACATACAGATCATACCAGACGCGCAAATCGGCCTCACTCTGCGCCCGGCGAACCGTTACCCCCTGTCGTAACGCCTTGTTGACCGCCCTTCTGATAGTGGAATCCAGGCGCAACAATTCTGTTCTCGCTGGTAGCGCGAGGTGGTATGTCTCATACGCCGCCGCTCCAGCCAGACCATCTACCGGATGATCGAACACACGCGGGGGCATTTTCAGGTGGAGCTGGCCACCGGGAATGGCGCGCGCCACCTCAACGGCTGCCTGCAACAGCGCAAATTCGCTTTGCTCGTCGCGGGCAAGCGGGCCGGTGAAGACAGAACGGAACATATGCCCGCTGCGCAGCCCTCGCTGGTGAAATAACGGCAAAATAGCAACCAGCTGTCCACGGGCATTCTCGCAGGCCAGATGCATTGGCCTGTAACCATAGACCTCCGCGAGCAGTTCGAGCCAGATGGGATGATAGTAAATCCAGCTGGCGGGCGTACTCTTCAGAAAAATCTCCCAGCGATAATCAGTCCGGGGATCAATCTTGACGACACGCGCTGGAGAATATTCTGCCAGGGATCCAGAAATTTGCTTTGCTTTCATCGTATCTCCGCCTGCAAAGAGACCTGAACGGCTATCAGATCAGGGAAGCAGGCTTCCCCCTTCAAGGCTAAGAGACGAACTTAGCCGGTTCAGGATACAGCGACGCTCTACCGCCATGAACAGCTAGTAGAGATGAAGGGCATAGTACCAGTGAGTCATCAGGCTGAGTGCTTTGATCGGCACGCGCGGCCAGACAAGCCGGGCCAGTTGCCTCACCGAATTTCTTGACAGGTCATCCGTACTGTTTCTGGCGACAGAAACGATGGGATAGGAGTAATCATAGACCGTCACGGCTCGCGCCCCCCATTTCCTTTTATAGCGAGCAAGGCCTTGATTATCCAGATCGACATTGCCAAAGTCATAGTAGCGAAAACCGGCGGCGCAGGCATCGCGAATGGCATGCCAGTGGAGAATATCATTGGCCCTGAGCGCCTGATCTTCCTCGCGCCAGCCGCCGGAAGCGAAAGAGACGGTCTGGCCATAGAGTAGCAAAAGAATGCCGCCCAACAGCCGCCGCTGCTCGCCCTCAACCTGCTCGGCCAGTAACAGGCGCAGCAGCCCTTTTGAGCGCAGTCGTCGCCACGCCACCTGATAGTAGCGGTAGGGGTACGGCGCGACCGTGAGCTTGCGCATAGTTTGCAGGTAAAGCTGGTACCAGGCGCGCAACTCGGCTTCGCTCTCCGCCTCGCGCACCTGTACACCCGACCTGACCGCCTTGTTGACGGCCCGCCGGATGGTCGAATCCAGACGCAGGGACTCAAAGCGTTCGGGCAGGGCCAGCATATAGACCTCGTATGCCGGTACGCCTACCAGACCATCTATAAGATTATCAACAGCATTCGTTGCCAGCTTGAGATGCAGGCGACTACCGGGCAACGCGCGCGTACGCTCCACCGCTGCCCGCAAAAAAGCGGCGTTGGCCTGCTCATCAGAGACAAGCGGGCCGGTCGCGACAGAGCGTAGGACACGCCCGCACTGCCAGCCGCGCTGGTAGAAAAGTGGCAGGATGCCAACCAGCCGCCCAGCGGCATCCTCACAGGCCAGACGAATCGGTCTGTAACCGTATGCCTCCTCCATCACCTCATGCCAGCGCGGATGGTACATCAGGCTGGCGGATACATTCGTCATCAGCGCCCCCCAGCGCAGATCAAGCTGGGGGTCAACCTCAATCACACGCAGCGTAGAGGGATGTTGCCCTGCTGTCATTCCTCACCCTTTCTCATCCACATATTTTTCAACCCAACGCTTTTCGCGGAATACACCGGGCCGTTTCAGGGACTGCTATTCTCTTGCAACCGGTTGTTTTCCTGGCTCTGCTCAATAGCAGAGAACGTCTGCGCCGCCGGTAAGAGCTGCTGGCCATGATTGAGGACAAAAGCCCAGCCGGCCATATCTCCCTGATAGCCGCCGGCATCGGGCGGAGCCGGGCGAGGAGCGATGATCCAGGCAACGGCTCCGATCACCCCCTGGCTATGTTCCGCCGTGACCTCCTGCAACACGCCCCGGTAGACTGATGCCTGCCAGGATGGGCTGCCGGTGGGAACAGCCTGTGTTGTCGTTGCCAGCCCATTGCCCGCCCCGAATTCTTCCAGCAGGATGGGTTTCCCCTGCGCCTGCTGCCGGACGGCAGAGAGGAAGTTCTGCGTCAATTGCGCCGGGGAGATGCCACGCGCGTCGTTCTGCTCAAAGCCGTACAGGTGGGGCGAGACAACATCCACCAGATTGATCAGTCTGGGAATATCTGCCGGGTCCTGCCAGTCAAACGTCCCCGGCTGCCCGGCGATCTCGCTTTTCCAGCCTCCGATGGTGACGGGAACCTTCGGCGCCACGCTACGCACATAGGCCGCCTCCGCGCGCAACTCGTCCATCTCCTGCGCATCGCTCACATCCGGTTCATTGCTGAGATCGACCATCCAGAGCGCAGGGGCACGGGCCAGCCCGTAGTCTCCCAGCAGGATACGCGCCTCCGCCAGCGCCGAGCGGTGGTTGCTATCCGTCAGCAATAAAATGATGTTTATGTGATGGCTGGCCGCCTCCTGAAATACCGCGTTCCAGACTCCCCTGGAACGCATTTTCCCGCTATTCGTCCAGCGCACATCGGTAATGCGCAGTGTATTGATGCCCAGTTGCGCGGCCAGATCGAAGAAATCCCCGCCATTTGCCGCTCTCACGGTATAGCCGCTGCCCGCAATCATGGCGCTGATATCCACATTGACTCCATAGGCAATCCGGGAGAGATTGCGCGGAAATGTGTACGTGTTCCCATCTTCATTCCTGAACCAGAGTCCAACCAGCAAGACGATAATCAGTGCCAGCAGCAGAACTGCTATCCAGCCTTTTCTAGAGGAATGGTAATTCTTTACATTCGACGCAGCCATAACGATCACCGTCTCGTGATATAGACCCGACTATTGAGAGAGAACGCCGCCTGGAGGAGTTTACAGATATGCACATACACTACAGTATTTCCTTTCCATATTATATACCAGAAATCTTTCTCCAGACGAGAGGTATGCCACCTTTCACGCGGAAGATTCTCTCTGCCTGCGCAGGCTTAACGGACACATATCGCTCCACATCTCCTCAATCGCGGCCAGGCACTCCTCCCTTGTGCCGCTCTTGCCCGCGTCCCTCCAGCCGGGCGCGTTCTCGCGCTCAACAGGCCAGATTGAGTATTGTTCTTCGTGATTGACGACAACTCTGTACATTGTCCCGTCCTCTCTGTCGCTATTGTTCATATGACCTCCTTATTTTGCTTTACCCGGATCAGCTTGAGCGACGATAATAATTGTTCGCGTTTAGACGATGCTCGTTTGCGCTGCCCGGCCTGTTCTGCCGTGCTGCCGGTCGGCGCGCCGTCGTTCCCTGCATCTATCCGGGCAAGAGCTTCGGCCAGTTGCTCAATCGTCGGTCCGGCAAGCAGAGTAGCCAGCGCCAGCTTCTTGCCGGTCACCTGCTCAATACGATCAAACAGGCGCACGACGAGCAGCGAATGGCCGCCCAGATCGAAAAAGTTGTCGCGAATACCGATGGGTTGCGTCTCTAAAAGCTCTTCCCAGATTTGCACCAGCTGGTGTTGCAACGGCGAAGTCGGCGCGACGAAATCGTCGTTTTGCAGAAGCCTGCCGTAATCGGGGGCAGGCAGAGCGCGACGGTCTACCTTACCGTTGGGCGTAAGCGGCAGAGCGTCCAGCAGCACAAAGGCTGAAGGGACCATATAATCAGGCAATTTGTTCTTCAAATAGGCGCGCAATTCGTCGCCTGTTGCGCCATCCGGGGCGACAACGTAGGCTACCAGCGCCTTATTGCCGGGGCTATCTTCGCGCACGACCACGACAACATCCTGCACGCCGACATGCTGGCGCAGCAGCGATTCGACTTCTCCCGGTTCGATACGATAGCCGCGTATCTTCACCTGATGATCGACGCGGCCCAGAAATTCGATAGTGCCATCGGCGAGGTAGCGCACCAGGTCACCCGTCCTGTAGAGCCGCGCGCCGGGTCGATCGCTGAAAGGGTCAGGAACAAAGGCTTCCGCCGTGCGCCGCGCATCATTGAGGTAGCCCCGGCCAACGCCGACGCCGCCCACGTAGAGTTCTCCATTGACGCCCACCGGTAGCGGCCTCAACTGTCGATCCAGCACGTAGAGTCGGATATTGTTGATAGGCCGCCCGATGGGTGTGTGGACCAGCCCATCGGCAAGCGGCGCATAGATCGGATAGTGTGTCACATCATCGGAACACTCGGTCGGCCCGTAGGCATTCAACAATGGAATGTGGGGGTAGACGGAGAGCCAGCGGCGGCAGAATTCCGGCGGCAACGCCTCCCCGGTGGGAACCAGCCAGCGCAGTCTCTCCAGACGGGGGTAGGCGCGGCTGCCACTCTCGATAGACTCAAGCATCACTCGCAGCAGAGACGGCACCGTTTCGAGGATGGATACCTGATGCTGCTCTACCTGCTGTAGAAGCCGCATGGGATCGTGGGCCACGCTATCGGGAAAGATGTGCGTGCGCCCGCCAACCAGCAGCGCGGCCAGGAACTGCCAGACGGAGATATCAAAGCACTGCGAAGCTGTTTGCGCCACGCTATCGTCGGCAGTCAGCTGGAGCGCGCTTATCTTTGCATAAAGATGGTTGAGCATGCCGCGCTGCTCCAGCATCGCCCCTTTCGGCAGCCCGGTCGAACCGGAAGTATAGATCACATAGGCCAGGTTGCGTGCCGTAGCGCGGACAGGCAAATTTTCTGCCTCTGTCCCATCAAGAGGCAGGTCTTCAAAGTACACCACCGCCGTCTCGCCCGCCGCCTGAGCGAGCAGTGGCGCAAAGTCCTTCGCGGCCAGCAGCAGGCGGGCGCGGCTATGTTCAAGGATATGCCGGATGCGCGAGGGGGGATGGCGCGGGTCAAGCGGCAGGTAGGCTGCGCCGACCTTGAAAATCGCCAGCATGGCCATCAGGAAGGGAATGCCGCGCTCGGCCAGCAGCGGCACCACGCTCTCCGGCCCCGCGCCGCGCGCCTGCAGGTAGCGCGCCAGTTGATTGGCGCGCTGATTCAACTCCCGATAGGTCAGTTGCGCCCGCTCGCATATTACGGCCACCGCCTCCGGCGTGCGCTCAACCTGGGCCTCAAACAACTCGTGGAAGCATTGCTGTTCGGGGTAAGCGGCTTGCGTCGCATTCCAGGTAATCACCTGCTGCCGCCATTGCGCCTCTGTCAGCAGGGGCAGGTCGGCAATATGCTGATCGGGATTGGCGGCGATGCCTTCCAGCAACGTTTGCCAGTGGCCCGTCAGTCGCTCGATGGTGGTGGCGTCGAACAGATCAGTATTGTACTCAAGGTAGGTCAGCAAGCCCTGCGTCCGCTCCTGCATTTCCAGCGAGAGGTCAAACTTCGCGGCTCCGCTTTCAAGGGGCAGGAGCGTCATTTCCCAGCCGGAAGCGAGGGGAGCAGAGGGCGGGTCGAGAGAGAGCATCACCTGGAAAAAGGGATTCTGCCCGGCTGCGCGTTCCGGCTGTAGCTCTCTAGCAAGATATTCGATGGGCAGGTCTTGATGCGCGTAGGCCCCGGAGAGGCTCTTCTGCACGCGACCCAGCAGCGCACGGAAGGTTGGATTGCCCGCGAGATTGCCGCGCAGGACCAGCGTGTTGACAAAGAAGCCAATCAGGCCCTCCGTCTCCGCCTGTCCGCGATCGGCGGCGTCGATGCCGAGCAAGAGGTCTTCCTGGCCGGTATAGCGATAGAGCAGAGTCTGGAAGGCGGCGACCAGCAGCGTGAACAGGCTCACGCCTTCCTTCCTGCTTAACGCTTTCAGATCATCCGTCAGCGAGCGGGATAGCCCGAAAAGCAGTGTTGCTCCGCGTGAGGGTGATGACGCGGGGCGCGGTCGGTCGGTCGGCAGTTCCAGCGCGGCGGGCGCGCCTTCCAGTTGCTTTTTCCAGTAGGTGAGATGGTCGGCCAGCACGTCTCCCTGCAACTGCTCACGCTGCCAGATGGCAAAATCCGCATACTGTACAGGTAACTCAGGCAGGGCAGCAGGCCAACTATCGGCAAATGCCTGATACAGCGCGGCCAGTTCGCGAAAGAAGATACTCGCCGACCAGCCATCGAAGACGATATGGTGGACGGTCAGCAGCAGGAGAGATACGGCTGGCTCCAGCTGGAAAAGCGTGAGGCGCAGCAGGGGGCCGCGCGCAAGGTCAAAGGGACGCCGCACCTCCTCCTTTGCCAGTCGCAACAGCTCGCCTTCCCGCCGCTCTTGCGGTATGTGTTGTAGATCAACGACGGCAAGCGGCACCGGCATGGCGGGAAGGACAAGTTGCACCGGCTGGCCGTCGCGCACGCCAAAGATTGTGCGTAAAATCTCGTGGCGTCGGATGAGCGCGTCAAGGCTCTGCTGAAGGGTTGCACTGTTCAACGGCATGCCGATACGCGCCGTAAAGAACAGGTTGTAGGCGGCGCTCTGCGGATTTAGCCGGTCGAGCAGCCAGAGACGCTGCTGAGCAAAGGACATGGGAAACGCATACACATCCTGTGCAGTCGCGCCGGTCATAGCAGTTGTCGTCATATCCTCATTCTCTTCCCATCATTCCTGTCTGCGAAATACGATATGCCCCACGAGAGACGGCCTTCAATGGAGACCTGCGGGTCGGCGCGTCCTTCTGGCTCTGTTCCAGCAACGAGGCCAGTTGGGCCACCGTTGGAGCGTCGAGGAAGCCCTGTAGAGGCACTTCTACCCCGAATACGGCACGCAGTCGCGCAATCACCTGCGCAGCCAGCAGCGAATGGCCGCCCAGCGCGAAGAAGTTGTCGTGAATGCCCACCGGCGCCACCTCCAATAGCTCTGACCAGATCGCCGCGATGCTTTCCTCCAGCGGTGTGCGAGCAGCGACAAAGGGTGTTGACAGCGCGGGACGGCTCTGGTCGGGAACGGGCAATGCCTGGCGATCTACCTTGCCGTTGGGCGTCAGGGGCAACGCTGCCAGCATGACGAAGGCCGAAGGAATCATATAATCCGGCAGGTATTGCAGCGCATGGCTACGCAGGTCATCCGGCGTGGCAGGCTGCTCCTCGCGTGGAACGATGTAGGCTACCAGCCGCGTCTCGCCCAGGCCACCCCTTGCGGGTGGTCTGGAGGGGGCGCCCGGCGTATCCAGGCCACGCGCAAGGGATGGTCCTACTATACTACGGGCGTTCGCCTCCCCTGGGGAGCTATCAGGTATAGTAGGGCCACCCCTTGCGGGTGGCCTGGGGGGGGCGCCCGGCGTATCCTCGCGCGCCATGACCACTACCTGGCGCACAGCAGGGTGGCGCAGTAGCGCCGATTCGATCTCGCCCAGTTCAACGCGCATGCCGCGGAGCTTCACCAGGTGGTCCAGCCGCCCCAGATACTCAATGTTGCCATCCGGCAGGTAGCGTACCCGGTCTCCCGTTTTGTAAAGTCGCGCCCCCGCTTTGCCGCTGAACGGATCAGGCACGAACCTGGTCGCCGTCAGCGCCGGGCGGTGCAGGTAGCCGCGCGCCAGCCCGTCTCCCCCGACATAAAGTTCGCCGGACACGCCGACGGGTACCGGCTGCATCTGTTCATTCAGCACGTAGATGCGTGTGTTGGCGATCGGGCGTCCGATGGGAACGCTTGCCAGCGAAGGTTGATACTCCCGCACATCGTAGCAGGTCACATCGGCAGCCACCTCGGAAGAACCGTACAGGTTGAGCAAAATACTCTGCGGCATGCGCTCCCGGAAACGCAGGGCCAGTTCAACAGGCAGCGCCTCACCGCTACAGACCCAGTATTTTAGACCGGGCAACCGCTCGCGCACATTGGGAACCGCCTCCAGCAGAGCGCGCAACAGGGATGGCACCAGCACAATGCGCGTAACCCCGTGCGCGGCCAGTGTCTGGATCAGTTGCTGTGGATCTCTCACCAGCGCCTCGGGAACGATAACCGAAGGAATGCCTTGCAGCAATGGGCCGAAAATCTCCCAGACGGAGTCGACAAAGCTGAGGGAGGTTTTCTGGCAACACACTTCCCCCGGCTCAAAGGGATAGGTCGTCCACATCCAGCAAAAGCGGTTGATGGCGGCACGGTGTGTACCGGTCACACCCTTGGGCTGGCCGGTAGAACCGGAAGTGTAGAGCGCGTAGAGCAGATTGTCGCCACCGATATCACCGGCCTCGCCAGTATCTTCATCGCTCTCCTGAGCGATTGCCGACCAGCCGGTGTCCAGGCACACAATCTGCTCATAGGAGGGAAAGCGCGCCAGCAGAGGCTCCCGTGTGAGCAAGACCGCCGGGCGGGCATCGGCGAGCATGAAAGCCAGGCGTTCGGCAGGATAGGCCGGGTCGAGCGGCACATATGCCCCACCTGCTTTGAGAATACCGAGCAGGCCCACCACCATTGCCGGGGAACGCTCCAGGCCAACGCCCACCAGCGTCTCCGGCCCAACGCCCAGCCGCCGCAGATGGCGCGCCAGCTGATTCGCTCGCCGGTTCAGGTCGCGAAAGGTCAGTTGCTGCCCCTCATAAACCAGAGCTATCGCATCGGGCGTGCGCTCGACCTGCCGCTCAAAGAGCCGGTGAATAGCCTGCTCGCCCGGATAATCAATCGTAGTCGCGTTCCACTCTAGCGGTACGCGCGGCCACACACCCTCCGGCAAAGCGTCACGGCCTTTTTCAGTACCTGCGTATCCATTATCTGCACTCATATAAAACTATCCTTCCAGACAAACGACCCGCTCCCCGGGATCCGGTTGCAAGGCCATAAAGGGCAATAAAAAATCCTTCGTGCAATTCATATTTGGATGGAAATTACGAGAAATCTTGCAAGTATGCTCTGGAAAACAGTTTAACGAGTGTCCCTGACACAAGCAAGCATGAAAGCACGAAAGTTTTTCGTTGGTGTTTCACCTCGAAGCGCATACGCAAATATACGCAGGTAGTGACGGGGGAATAGGAAAAAAAGGTGGGTATTATCCCTACCCGTCCGGGGCGCCGCTGTACAGGCCGCCTCAGGCCGGCCGCAAGGGTCGGCCCGCGCGGCAGGAAACCGCTGCCTGGACCGATGTCACTCACCTCTGCAAAGATTGCTGATGAATGAGATAGGCCGCTTCTGTGCGATTCTGCGCGCCGAGTTTGCTCAGAATGCTCTGCACGTGCTTCTGAACTGTCTTCTCTGAAATATGCAGCCCCTTCGCGATATCGTGATCGCGATAGCCCTGGCTGATAAGCTGGAGAATCTCGCGTTCGCGCGCGGTCAGTTGCGCCAGGCCGTTAAACCTGCTGTTGCGCACAAGCGGATGCAAGCGCGTACCGTTCTCCGACCCCCAGAGCGGCAGCGCGGCGGAACGCAGGCGCTGCACCAGGCGCGCGGCCAGCGGCGCGCGCAAGACAAACTCGCCCCGGCGAATCATCGGAATGGCGGCGGTGATATCGCTCTCATCCAGGTCCTGCTTCGAGCGATAACCCTGCGCCCCCGCCATGATGGCGGCAAAGGCCTCCTGCTCATCTTCCAGGTCAGCCAGCACGATGATACGCGCCACCGGAACAATTCTGCGTAAGTTACTCATCTCCGCAATGCCATCCGCGCGCCCGATATGCATATCCAGCCAGACGATATCCGGCTGCTGCTTCGCCGCCTGCTCCCTGGCTTCGACATAATCCTGTGCCGTGATAATACGCTCTATATCAGATTGCGAACTCAAAATGTGGACGAACGCCTGGCGAATCAGGACATGATCGTCCACCACCATCACCGTCAGTGATTTCCCCCCTGGAGCCGCAGTCTCCGTTTCCAGAAGTTTTCCTACCTGCTCTTGCTCTGGCCCTGTATAAGCCATAAAATCCCCTTTGTTCCTCTCTATATATGAGCGACAATTTTTCACAGGAATGAGAAGCAAGCAAACGTGAAAGCGCCAGATGAGAATACAAGCATGTATCCCTGCTTCCCGGATTGCCTGTGCGAAAATTGTCTATGCCGTTCTCTTCTACCTCTCCTGAAGTCAACGCTCCTACCAGACCACCTTTCCCCGGATTCACAGAATGTGGCAACAGTGGAAAAGCAAAGGTGAAATATGTTCCAGAAAAATTGTATTTAACCAGAGGTTAAGGAAGGGATACAGGCCATTCTTACCGTATCTCCGGGAGAATAGTTGACTTTTCTCCCACAAATTCCATCCCTTTTCTGGAAACCTCTCTAAGTTTATAACATAATCGTATGTGATTTGCAATACCATCATCTTGATCTTTACTGCATGCTTACTCCATATATAAACTCATCATATGCTCGGTAGCGGTGACCGGACAGAGGTGACAACTACACCAGCCGGTCCTCATCCTGGTGACCATGCAATTAACGATCCGATTTCGATTTCCACCGATAGCATGCAGAGATCATCAGACCTGTTCAGCTTCCCCGGCGTTCACTTTACCGGAAGAAGTGGAGGTGCAGAAGTGGTTCAGATTCTGGTTAAGATACGGTTAAACCTGGGGACAAAGATACATATCTTCGCGTGCTTTCTCATCTATAATAGTTCATCTCAACAATATAAAACAAGGGCTGAAGAACCTTTAGAACAATTAAGCACATATACTTAAGCTTTAATGTTGAATAATATTTGCTATACCCATAGCTCAAAGTCGTGAAAGATCAGCACAAATTCTCATCGTAAACCCATTGAAATTTGTCAATTTATCGGGTATAGTATATACGGTTATCCAAGAGTTTTATGATTTAAGACGTGCGCTTACTGGCTGACCGGAAAACTGGGACGAGTAAAGAACAATTTTCCGCAACCTGTCGGCAAGATCCGTACGCCAGAGGCTTGTGGGGGGAGGGCATAAACTGTGCAAGTAATCGCGCATCCTTCTGTTTACGTAGAGACGATGTAAGGCAATGGGGCCTGTTCACATCAATGGCGACCTTGTATCAGATTGTCTAAAAACAGGAAGTTTTCCTGTCTCAGGTACGCTCCTTCGCGAAAAGTTGCAGGTATTCTCTCGTCGCTGCTGGAAAAACGCAGATAACAGGGGGTAGTTTTATGAATTTACTCGTTGTAGACGCAGATCGTAACCTCGTAGAAATGCTTACGGGCTGGCTCAAGACGCTCGGGCATGAAGTGCATCGTGCGTATAGCGGAGAGCAGGCGAGGGCCAAATGGGAGGAACGTAAGCCCGACATGGTCATCATCGATACTGTTCTTGGCAATACCAATGTTCTGGCATTATGCCAGGATATGCGTCATATCCACGATGCATTAGTTCTCGTCATCACCGACGGGAAAGATGTGCAGGATGAGATTCGTTGTCTGGAAGGGGGAGTCGATGATTACCTGAGAAAACCCTTCTTTCCCGGGCAACTGTTAGCGCGTATCAATGCAATCAGTAGAAGGGGCCGCTCCACCCTCAGCCAGCGCCCCTCTTCCATCGTCACTGTAGGCCCTATTCGTGTTGATTCGCTCCATCATGAAGTAAAGATCAATGGTCACACATTACGTCTCACGCCAACAGAAAGCAAATTGCTCCATCTGCTGGCCGTCAATGCAAATAATGTCTGCACCCACGACCAGATCGTCTCGCATGTCTGGGGACTGGGCAACGGCGGTGATACCTATTTAATCAAGGCCCATATCCACCACCTGCGAGTGAAAATTGAGCCGGATCCGGCCAACCCCATCTACCTCTTAACCGTTCCTGGCATAGGCTATACGCTCGTGCGCCGTGCCACGGAAGGATCAGATCCTCATGATCCATATGAGCGTCAGCAGCGGGTATCCTCTCGCTCCTGATGCTGACGCTTCTCCGCTATCTCAAAACAACGAAGTGAGGCAAAAGGTCGCTCACTTCGTTGTTTACCATTATTATGTCGTCTGTTCTATGCTCCCCCGCGTCCTGAGATCATGACACCGGGGGTCAGCGCAATGAGTCTGAGGTCTTGCCAGAGAGATTGCTGCTGAAGATACTCAATATCCATCTCAACCATTTTCTGGAAGGTTACTTTACTTCTTCCATAGACCTGCCATGTACCGGTGAGACCTGGCTTGCCGGAGAGGCGAAGCCAATCACGCGCAGAGTAGTTCGCTACTTCGTAATCCAGCGGCGGGCGGGGGCCAACAAGAGACATATCTCCTCGCAATACATTGAAGAATTGCGGCAATTCATCGATGCTTGTCTTGCGCAGAAAGCGACCAACCCTGGTCACGCGCGGGTCATTACCTAACTTGAAGAGTGATCCATTCTCTGCATGTTCATTGAGCATCTGACCGTTCATATACTGACCTACAGCCTCACGATGAAGGGATTCATCGCTATTGACGTACATAGAGCGAAATTTCAGCAGCGTGAAGGCTTCCCCGTTCAATCCTATGCGCTTCTGGCGAAAAAAGACAGGCCCTTCAGAATCGAGTTTGATCATCAGGGCAACCACAGCCATAACAACGAGAAGGGGAAAAAGGATCAGCAGCGTAAACACGATATCAAGTACGCGTTTTGCGCGCAGGTAGCCAGGGTTACTCCTCACGAGCAGTATAGGTGCAGATTGAACGGCCATACAGTATCTCCTTTCACTGTCAGGAATTTCAGAATACATGTTCTGTCCTTAAGCATACTTTCTCCTGGTTTACTTCAGGTTTGAAACACAGTAGAAAGATGGATAAGAGGGAGAGAGAAGTGTAGTGAAAAAAAACGCGGGGCCGGGAAGAAGCCTTTATCTCGTTCAATATGCGTTTCTTTACCTGTCCAGCAGAAAGAGTACCTGTTTTTAACCATTACTTCCATTGAACAGAAACGGGAGGGTGTTACAGTAGGTGATGAGACGACATTCATCTACTGTGCCATCAAGCATAGGAAGATCCCCTCCATGGTTTCATGGAACCAGGGGTTCTTTACCTGTCAGAACAGGAGTAAGGTTCCGTATGAACATACCGCTTGTAGACCTGCGAGCGCAGTACCAGGCGCTCAAATCTGAGATTATGGCGGCTTTTGAGGAGGTCCTTGAGGGGATGCAGCTCTTTCTCGGCCCACAGGTTCTGGCGTTTGAACGAGAATTCGCTGCATATTGCGCGTGTGAGTATGGTATCGGGCTGTCATCAGGAACCGACGCGCTCGCGCTCGCCCTGCGCGCCTGCGGGATCGGGCCGGGTGATGAGGTCATCACGGTTTCCAATACCTTTATTGCCACCGTGGAGGCCATTGCCCTGGCGGGCGCAACCCCGGTGTTTGTCGATATTCACCCGGACACCTATCTGATGGATTGTCGCCAGCTCGACGCCGCCCTGACCTCACGTACTCGCGCTATCCTGCCTGTCCATTTATATGGCCATCCCGTAGATATGCAGGCCGTGCTGGACTTCGCCCACCGGCATGGACTCTTCGTGATTGAGGACGCTTCTCAGGCGCATGGGGCCACCTGTGAAGGGCGGCGCGTTGGCGGCCTGGGCGATATTGGCTGTTTCAGCCTGTACTACAGTAAAAATCTGGGCGCCTATGGTGAAGCAGGTATCTGTGTTACCAGCAATCGCCAGCTCGCAGACAAAATCCGGCTTCTGCGCGATCATGGGTCATCCGTGCGCTATCAGCATACCGTGCTGGGAGTCAATGCCCGTCTGGATGAGTTGCAGGCGGCTGCGTTACGTATCAAACTGCGTTACCTGGAACAGTGGAACGCGATTCGTCAGCAGCATGCGCACTTCTATAGCGAACAGTTGCAAGATGTGGTTGAGGCCGTGCCAGCCGTTGAGCCATGGGCATCACACGCCTACTGTTACTACGTTGTGCGTGTAGAAGACCGCGATACCTTCCGTCAACTGATGGAGCAGGAGGGGATAGCGACCGGAATTCACTATCCCACCCCTGTTCACCTGCAACCTGCCTGCACGCAGTATGGCTCTATGCCGCCACTGCCGGTGACAGAAGATGTGGCGAAACGCATCGTCACATTGCCCCTCTATCCAGAGCTGACAGATGAGCAACTGGCTTTCATCGTGCAAACCGTGAAGAAAAGCGTTGTGTCACGTGCATTGAAATAAGCGCCAGACAAGCAGGGATGCTTTCCTGCTTACTCTGACTTCCGTAGGGAGTTTATGGATATGAGAAACCTGCGTTTCGGAATTATCGGCTGGGGATACTGGGGACCAAAGATCGCGCGCAATATTGATGCTTTGCCTCACGCCGCCGTGACTATGATTGCGGATCTGGATGCGCACCGTTTAGCAAATCTGACGCCGGGCCAATCCAGGACACGCACGACAACGGAGGTAGAGCATGTTTTTCATTCAAATGTTGATGGCGTCGTCATTGCCACACCCGTGCGCACGCACTATCAACTGGCGAAAGAGGCGCTGTTGCATGGGAAACATGTGCTTGTCGAGAAGCCGCTGACGGCCAGTGTCGCCGAGGCTGAAGAACTGGTCGCTCTGGCGGAAGAGCAGCAGCGCGTTCTGATGGTTGGACACACCTTCGAGTACAATCCGGCGGTGAACGAATTGCGCAAACTCATCCAGGCCGGAGACCTGGGCAGAATCTACCGTGTCGAGGCGGAACGGGTGAATTTAGGGCTGTTCCGCACCGATATCAACGTGATCTGGGATCTCGCGGCCCACGATATCTCGATCCTACACTATGTGCTTGGGAAAGAGCCTGAGCAGGTCAACGTGCATGCCCACGCTCATATCCGCCCGCATCTGCATGATGTAGCGAATCTTGATCTCAGTTTCGCCGATGGCATGGCGGCCCATATCCATGTGAGCTGGCTCCATCCCTGTAAGATTCGCCGCGTCACCGTGATTGGCGATCTGCGTATGGCGATTTATGACGACACCAATCCTGCGGAGATGATCAAGATTTACAACAAGGGAGCCGATATGTATGCTGACCCGATTGTCTCGTACCGCAACGGGGAAACAACCATTCCCTATATTGACTGGACAGAACCCCTGCGACTGGAATGCGAGGATTTTGCCCGGGCAATTCGTACCGGTCAGCGCCCGCGCGCGCATGGTGGGGTCGGCCTGGCGGTTGTGCGTGTACTGGCGATGGCTCAGGAAGCGTTAGACAGACAGGAAAGGGCAAAGGTGGCGACAACAGTGAGAGACCAGGTAGTGGTGGGAGATTAGCAGTCAATACTGCTTCTGAGGCCCCTTGCTGTGAAAGGGCGAGAACGGAATAGACATGTATCTTGCTTACTCACTGAGAAAATCTATCATCGTTCTCGCCCTGGGCGTGATGTCTCTGGCTTTTGTCCTTATCTGGATAAGATATCTACAGCGCAGGGCAGTGGAGGGTGTCCAGATGCAGCTACAATCTGAGAGAGGTCTTCTTCTCTATGTCCAACAGCAGCACCAGAGTTCTGAAGAAGTGGCGTATCAGTACATCGCCGACTTTGTCAAGAAGCACGTCCCGACCGATGAGCGAGCGGCCATAGATAGCCTGCTAGAGGAGGACAGACAGAGTCTTTTAGAACTGGCTCAAAACCTCTTACGCTACTTCCCCGGTGAGCTAGACGAGATTTAGTCTCAACCCAGATGCTTATACAGGCGCCCTCCCAGCGGCCCCGCTATCTGTAACGGGAGTCGCTTCCAGCAGCCGGTGAGGAGGCGGAATTTCCAACTCTTCTCGGATGTCGCAGCCAGACCTGTTGTGCGCGGATAATAATAGTAAGGAAGCGGCTGTTGTGTCGCTCCCCAGCGACGCTTGAACTCCATCAGGCCCTCGTTGTCGCACGAGGTTCTGCCAAGATCAAACCTTTGATAGCCGTGCGTACAGCCCCACGTGATCGCTTCCCACATGAGCAAATTGTTGGGGGAGAGATGGAGATAGCCTTCATCGGATGCGCCATAGGCATATCTAAGGGTTGAGCCGGATGCGAGCAAGATCATACTGGCGATGATCTTTCCTTCGTACTCCGCCAGCAGCAGTTGCATTGTACCGCCCGGCGCAAAAGTCTTCCACAACTCAGAGAAAAACAGGAGTGGCTGCGCTGGCATCCCATGTTTCTTCCCGCGCGTCTGAAGATGAAGGTGGTAGAAATGCTGTATATCAGCAAGGTTCTGCGCAAAGCGGACCTTCACGCCATGCCCCTGTGACTTTTTAATCTGACGCTGTACCGGCTTGCGCAAACCAGACCAGACGACCTGCGGGTCTGCCGCGAGCGGCAGGAGCCAGTTCACGTACAGATTGCTTTCCATCAGCCCGGGATGGGCGGCGAGGACAGGGTGAAGGCCAGTACGCAATTCCAGATATTTCGCTTTTCGCTCCTGTGCCAGTCGAATCGCCCGTTCAACCAGTTCACCGGCGCTGGCCTCATCTGTCGCTAACAGGGGAGCATGATCGGAAAATGGCAACGCCACCAGGCGCCGTCCCGTCAGCGGACTTTGCAGGAAACTCAGGGGAAGAAAACCGGTATACTGCCCATCAGAACCGGTTGTAGTAAGCGCAATGGTCGTGTATCCATAGAGCCTGGAAATCAGCGCCAGCCAGGCCCTGTGATAGTAAAACGTATCCTGCGCATGTTGTTCGATAAACGTAGTAAGGCGAGTATCAAGCTCCGCTACTGCTTCCATAGGTTTAGACGCACCTCCCTCAACGATGGAGAACCGGATACAATCTTTCTTCGCATACGGATATTTTGCCTTTCCAGCGTAAAAAGATATATCCACAGAAAAATTGTAGTATATACGAGTAGAAATACGGTGCATTTTCCTGTAGCGAGAAGGTTTTCAGAAGAGGCAGGTCATATACCTATCGGTATTTGTTTGCGTCGATACTTCCATAAATTTATACCGCTTTGCAACACGTCCTTCTATCTCATCGTCACCTGTCTGTGGTACATTTGGAAGGATAGGTGGCCGACCCATGAGAATAGAGAGAGGACAATTTTTATGAGGCAAACAAGATTGCTTCCATATGCTCCGTGGGGGCAGCATTGCTCGCTTGTTGCGCTGCTCATCTTTTGTATTGTATGTACTGCCTGCGCAAATACGCCCGGTTCCACACAGGTATCTGCAACACCGGCTCAAGGGCCGCTTCCCGGTCAGCAGACCTGGAAGGATCATGTTTCTTCCTTTCTCTTTGGCACCAATGATACTCAGGAATGGAGTACCAGTAATATTGAAACCAGCACCGCGATGCAGCAGGCATTAAAATCCGCCCATTTTACCCTGATGCGTACCTTCTTCTTCGACAAGAGTCTGGCCGATAATCACGCTACCACCGACGCGGAGATTGAGCAGCGTTTACAAACGGTTGAGAACAGTGGAATGACCTGTCTGGGGGTGTTATTTAACATCTTCAACGCGCAATTTGCTGAACATGTCGTCTCCTACGCAGGCCCGCGCTGCCTGCTCTATGAGTTCGGTAACGAGCCAGATTATAATGGTATCTCTATCGACGCCTATCTCAAACAATGGAATACGCTCATTCCGCAGCTGCGCAAGCTGAATCCGCAGGCTAAATTTATCGGCCCGGTGACATACAATGACCAGGGAAATCACGGCTTCATGCAGGCGTTTTTAGAAGGGGTAAAGGCTTCAGGCGTCCTGCCGGACGCCGTCAGTTTCCACTGGTATCCCTGCTATAATGATAGCGAGGCAAGTTGCCTGGCGAAAGCCAGCAGCTATGCACAGGTGGTAGGCGGAGTGCGCTCCCTGGTGCGCTCCATTCTCGGCAAAGATTTGCCCGTTGGTGTGACAGAGTGGAATTATGATCCAGGCAACCCTCCCCCTGCCTATGGCGATGATGCCAGTTTTATGACCCGCTTCACGACCGATGCCCTGCATGCAATGGCGCAGGCAGGAACCGCTTTCGCCTGCCAGTTTGACGCGGCCAGCTATGGCGGCTATGGTCGTCTCGACATGTTTAACGTCACCACGAATCAGCCGAAGCCGCAGTATTATGCGGTGAAAGCCGTCATTCAGCAATACCGGACAGGGCAAACGACGACAGCGACTGCGCAGCCGACGCCAACAACGGCACCCGCTACGGCTACGTGGCCGCTGATCTCGCGAGGCAAGCCTGTTTACTGCTCGGCAAATAATCAAGGGCCGGGTGGGCCGCAGGCTATCGTCAACGGTCATTATGGAAACTATTCCTTCTGGCGCACAGACCTCACGGCGCTGCCTTCCTGGTGCGCAATCCATGTCGGCGCCGGGCCAACACAGGTCTTGCTCACCTGGGATAGCGACTACATCTTCGACTATATCAGTCAGAACGGTATGAGTCCACAGGACTATACGCTCTCGGTCTCATCGAACAGCACAAACGGGCAGGACGGAACATGGAAAACTCTTGTCTCGGTGGTCGGGAATCACACACGCATTCGCGAACATCTCCTGCCATTCGCGGGCCAATCATGGGTGAAGATGACGGTGACAAAGGGCCAGCCGCAGGCCAGCCAGCCCTATCTCACCATCGACCAGATTGATGTCTACGATGTCTCCTCCACCGCAAGCCTGAATGATACCTACTTCTTCTCAGGCGACTCGGTTACCGTCATGGCCTATAACCGCTTCGACGAGAATCGCCCTTCTTTCACCGATGATGTCCATGCCGCCTTTCCCAGGCATTATCCCGCGATGATTGATGGCGGCATGGGCGGCTGGAACAGCGATGGCGCCGTGCAAGATATTGACTCCTGGCTTGCTCTCAACCCCGATATCCATTACTGGATACTGGGCTGGGGAACCAATGATGCGCTGGAGCAGGTATCTCCCGCGCATTTCCAGGCAAATCTCCAGATCCTCATCAGCAAGATTGAGCAGGCCGGACACGTGCCTATCCTCGTACATATACCCTATATCGCTGGCCGAGGAAGCAGTGTGGCTCAGGAAATACAGGCATTGAACGCTGTCATCGATCAGCTCACTGCCTCTCATGGGCTGATAGCAGGCCCTGATTTCTATCGCCTGTTTCTTGACCACGCAAAGACCTACCTGCTCTCAGATGGCATTCATCCTACTCCGGCGGGATGCATTGCCATGAATAAGGCGTTATTCGAGGCATTACGTTCCGCCGTTTATGCTCAATCGAACACAACGGCATAATGAGGGAGTGGGCATGGTTAGCGAGAGACACGTTCCTTCCTGCTTACTCAAAGAGGGGGTGGAAATTCAACGAGTAGGAAGGCTCCTGTAGCTCGCGCTGGCGGACAACCTTTGCCGGGACGCCGCCGACAACGGCGAAAGGCGGCACATCGTGGGTAACTACCGCTCCGGCCATTACCACAGCCCCTTTGCCAATGGTGACGCCCGCCAGGATGGTGGCGCGCATGCCGATCCATGCATAGTCGCCGATGACGATGGGCCGGTAGAAATCGGGAAAGAGGGGATCGTTCATATCGTGCGAGCCGGTCACCAGCCAGACACCGGCTGAGATGCTGACATTCTCGCCGATCAGCAACCCTCCTGTTGTATAGAGCATACATCCCTGATTAATGACCGTTCCCTGACCAATAGAGACTTTCTTTCCACTGGTGCGTATACCTGCCATCTGCACGTGCTGGCCCATGAAGATGGCCGCCCTCTCTCCTATCTTCCAGCCCAGGACGCGACGATACCACGCATGGCGAAGCCTGTAGGAAGGAATATGGCAGATGATATGATTGGTGGCATACTTGATAGCCGCTCCAGCGATCTGCTTCATCATGTCCCCTCTCTTTCTGCAAAATCAACGTCCTTTTCTGTCGCCTGCGTCAGTCAGCCGTCGCCAGGTCCTGCACTGGCTCTGCGTCCTGCCTGCCTTCGGGCTGGTTCATGGCATCACGTTGGCCTTTATGTCGTATTGAAGAGAAAAGGGCGCGCACATCTTCTACAGGGATGGTCCCCAGAGGCAGAGCAACCCCGAAGTAAACGAGCATGCCGACGGTGAGAACCACAAAAATATTGAAGATATGGGCCTGTACAAAGAAAACCGCCGCAGCCATCACCACACTGGCTGTCAGGGCCTTTGCGGCTACACGCAGGCTCCTGAGAGGTAAGAGGCGGTTAGGAACGATTATCAGACCCATACCGAGCAAGAGCAGTTCGGTCAGCGAGGTGACGATTGCGGCGCCCACGTGCTGGTAGAGAGGAATCAGGAGAAGATTGAGCGCCAGGTTGAACACCAGGGCCACTGCCGCCATGATGGTAATCTTTTTCTCCTGCTTTGTACTCATGATGATGGCGCTGAAGACCGAGTTGATATACAGGAAAACAAGTCCGGGCGCAAGCCCCTGCAGCGCCGCAACGCTCGGCGTAAAATCCTGCCGGTGGTAGAGGAAGGCAATGATGCTGGGAGCGGCGACCATCAAGAGAGAGGCGGTGGGAATCACACAGAATAGTAAAAAATTCGTGGTCTTCTCAACCGCCGTCTTTAAGTTTGCCTCGGAAGAAACAGAGAGCTTCGAGAAAACAGGATACATAATGGCGCTGATGACCAGACTGGGCAAAAAGATCAACGTATCAAAGAGACGATATGCCGCTCCGTACCAGCCCACAACGGCAGCACTGGCTTCCAGCGAGAGAATAATGGTATCAAGCCGATAGTAGATGACCCCCAGGACACCATAGGTCAGGAAGGGAATGCTACTACGCAGCAGGTGGCGAATAAGCGAAGCATCTATGGTAAAGCCAACGCCGACCCGGTTGAAGAACCAGAATGCCTGCCAGCAGGCATTGACGAAAGCGCCACCGAGCAATACCAGAGCCATGATTTCCACACTGGCTCCGTTCCTCAAAAGAAGAAAGCCCACAAGTGCGGCGAGACCCTTTTCGAGAATCGTGCCAACGGCGGGGAAAATCACCCTTTCAAAAGCAAAGTGAAGGGAGGCAAACGTGTTGGCGAGGGAATCGCCCAGCAGTGTCACCCCGCAGATCGCCACCAGGGTACGCTCTTCCGCATTGTAGCCCAGCAACCAGCAGGCATAGAGAATGCCAGCATAGAGAACCAGCCAGAGCATCGCTTTGATGACGAGCGTGTTAGAAAGGTAGCTCCGCGCTCTGGCCGGTTCCTGCGCTACATCCCGCGTCAGTTGCTGATTGAAGCCGAATTCAATAGGAAAGCCGATCAGCAAGACAAAGGTGATGGCAAAGTAGAGTTCTCCGAATTTGAAATCACCGAGAAAACGCCCGTAGGCAATGGTCAGCAGTAACGTGGATATCCAGGTGACGAGCTGACCGGTCAGTGAGATAACGGTATTATTGACGATTCGTCTTAGATTGATGCCACTTTCAAACCTGGCTGACGTGACTTTGGAGAAGCGGTTCATCGGCTTTTGCCTCTTTTCTTGAAAACCCTCTGAGCAAACGAGAGAGGGCAACAGTGACATCACCAAGCGCGGGCAAAGGATCGCGCCAATCGAAGACAGAAAAGGTGGCCTTGCCGAGCAAGGAACGAAGGTAGGCCAGGGGCGTGGTGATACCAGCCCGTATTTCCTGTAAGCCAGCAGGCAGGTCGGTCAGCAGGCGTAGCCAGTAGCGACCGTAGTACGGCGCGCCCGGCATGGTCGCCGCTTCAGGGATCATTTCTCGCGCATCGCAGTACTGGATATAGGGGAAATCTAAGCCACAGGCGATACAGAGTGTGTGCCAGCCCCAGGGGCGGAGATTGATGTCAAGCAGTTTGTAGCGGCCATCACGCAGGTCGCGCTTGAATTCCACTTCGACCATCCCTGAGACGCGCATAGACAGCAAAAGCTTTTCCGCCAGAGCGAAGAGAGGGGGAACCTCTATCGCCTCGACAAAGCTGCTGCCCAGCCCGTAATCTATCGGATACTGGCGTGTCCTGCGGGCCGTCATCCCTGTGAGGATGTGTCCATCCTTACAAAAGGCGGCAACAGAAAACTGGGTGTGTCCATCGCCAGGGATAATCTCCTGCACCATGATTTCCTCCGGGGGCATCACGGTAGCGGCCAGGCGATACTGGCTGTGTAACTCTTCGTGATTGCGCGCGGTCAGGGCTTTAAGACGCATGGCGTATTGCAGGCGGGTTGAAATCGCGGGCTTAATAATGACGGGGAAACTCACCTCCATCGCTGCTACATCTTCCTCCGAACACGGATAGCAGGTTCGAGGATAGGGAACACCGACTTCCTGGGCCAGACGATAGGTCTGCCGTTTATCATTTGCCAGACGCACAATCTCCCACTCCTGCGTCACCAGTCGGTAAACATCCGCCAGTTGTGGTACGTGACAGGCAACAAACGTTACCGCTTCATCCTGCATGGGGAAGAGGACCCACTGCTGCAGGTGGTATTCTTCCCCAAGCTTGAGCAAGAAGGGCAGGAACGCAGGATCGTCCATCGAATGTTCCCATTTGAAATGCCTGTAAACATAGCGCGAGAACCAGGCGGAACGGGGTATATTGTCGATCACAATGCAGGGAATATGGCGTCGCCCCAGGCTGCGCACCACCCCCAATGCTTTGAAATCACTGCCGAGGACAATTGCCCCTGGCCTATCCTGTATGCGTTGCATAGCTCTCGCTCCCTGTTTTCTTCTTAAGCGGCGATATGGCGCGCGATCTGACGCGCGGCCACCTTTGAACCCACGACAAAACGACAGAGCGGCCCAAAAACGTACCCTGCCAGCGCGCCGGTGAAATGCAAATCATGCACAGATGACTCGAACCACTCATTTAAGAGCGGGTATCCATCACGCTGTTGAATCTGCTGGCGCAGGGTCGCATCAATGAAGTCAAGGGCATCGATACTGGCGCGATAGCCGGTTCCCATAATGACGTGATCCACTTCCCTTGTCGTCCCATCGCTCAGTTTCAGCAATACCCCTTGCCCCTGCCCGGTAGCGCCGACAACAGAGATATGCTCTGAGATATGCACTCGCCCCTCGACTCGCGGGCGCAGCCAGGGCGCGCCCGCAGGACGAATAGCCCGGTTTTCCAGAGCAGTTCGCGTTTTATCGGGGAAGTACCTGAAAAACAATGGGAAGGCGACCAGCCAGTTCACCCCCGGAGGGCCAACATCACTGGGCGGGTAGAAAAGTCGTTTCACCGGGCCGCTGTAGCGGTGAAGCCGACGATCAATCCAGAGAACAGGCCCGCGAGCAATCAGCTCAACAGAGGCATTCGCTTCATGCAACAAAGCAGCCGCTTCCAGCGCGCTCTGACCGCTACCTACAACAACTACACGCTTGCCCGTAAATTGCGAGAAATCGCTATGGTCCTGGCTATGCGAGGCCAGGGTTGATGGCAGGTGAGCCAGAGGTTGAGGAATGAAGGCAAATGGGGCGATGCCGGTCGCAACAACCACCTTGCTGGCCTTGAGAGAACGGCCATCTTCCAGTTCAAGATGAAACCCCTCGCCATCGCGACCTAGAAAGCGCACATACGTTTGATCGATATCTGGCAGAACCTGTTGCTGGAACCACTCCCCGTAGCGGAGAAACGTTTGCAGCGGAACAGGCTCCTGCTTTGGAATACCCGCGACCTTACTAAAGCGATATAAGCTATATGCTCCCCTGGGATCAGAAATGGTCAAGGCGCTCCAGGATGACTTTAAGTTCATCCTGGGAGGCATCTTCTTCCAGAATTCCATCGGCTTCCCAAAGATAAGCGTCGGTATGCCTTTCGCTTTCAGATGAGCGCCGACAGCAAGGCCATAAGGCCCCGCGCCAATAACTACAGTGGGATCACTCTGTTTCACTGCGATACACCTCCTTCTCGTCTGAGGCAAAAGAAATCAAGGCAAGTCACTTCCCTGATTTGCTCATACCCTCTCAGCAGAGCGTAACATGCGTACGTCGTAAGCGAATTTTTGCCAGCGTATAAAAGCAGTGATTACTGGCGAAAAAAGGTATATAAAAGGTAGTCCTCTCAGGGAAAACAGTACCTGCCAGCCATACGACACGTAAAATCGCCGTCGCCGCGAGGAGGTAACACAACGTATACCTGAAACGCGCTTCCAGAACGCTATTTACATCTCAATCACTACCGCTTTCATAAAGAGATGCTGGTATCTTTAGAAAGGAAAGCCCTGGTACAAGTGAGGAGGAGCCATTATGAGTCGTACTCTGGAGGTAATTTTTCGCAGACCAACATCATTGCTTGCTCTCATCATTTTGTTGCCGATGGTGAGCGTAGCGGTCGCGTACTTTTTACCCCGTACCTATGAAGTTTCAGCCAGCTTATGGGCGTTGCGTCGCTACGTGATTATCGGCGCAACCGGCCCGGAGACAGACCTGACCGCCACCCCTGCGGAGACGCAGGCAACTGCTCTCTCTGAATTGCTGCAAGCACGAAGCTTTGCCCTCTCGGTAGCCAACGCCACTTCCCTCCCGTCAACGCTTGATCCCGCTGTGCGCGCAGATGTCCAGGATCGAGATGATACCCTCTATGCGGAAATTTCGACGAAGGTGAAAGTGACAGCAGAAGGCTATAACCTGTTCGTCATCACCTACCAGAACAAGGATGCCAGCGTAGCGCAGCAGGTAGTTGCAGCAGTGATTAAAAATTATGGGCAGCAGAGCGAGGGCTTTACCGTTGTAGAGGGCCAGCTTCTACTCGAAAGCTACCAGTCGCAACTGACGAAGGCACAGCAGGATGTCACTGCGGCCACCAATGCTGAATCGACCTATCGATCGCATCATCCACAGGAGCAACAGGCAGACCTGGTGAATGATCCCCAGTACGCCTATCTGCACGCGCAAACGCAGCAAGCGGAGGCGACGTTGCAAAACATCCAGACGGAAATTGCAACGATCAATCAGGAGATCAGCATACAGGGAAATGCGACTGAGAGTCTCTTCAGAGTGCTGGACGCCCCTGTTATCCCCGCAAAGCCACTATCACGTTTAAAAACGCTGCTTTTTGGTGGAGGCATCGGCCTGGGAGTCGCCCTGGCGGCATGCGCCCTCTATGTCTTGATTGCCCTTCGTCGTGATCGCAGCGTCTATACGGCAGCCGATCTACGTAAAGTATCACCCTGGCCTGTAGTGCTGCAACTTCCCCTTCTCGGGTCGACTACTCTGTCCCTGCTGGCCGAGGCGCCTACAGCGGTGAGCCAGCTCCCGGACATTAACGGAAACATTGAGACATTTTACCTGGAAAGCTAGGGAAGAACATGCTAGAAGATACCGCCGAAGACATCACACTCACATTCAAACCCGTTTTTTTACCCGATACCCCCTTACCTGGCGTGGAAAACGAGATTGCAGGGCCTGAAGCACCCGAATTGCCAGGCAAAACGGAAGATAACACGTCAACATCGATTACACCTATCGCTCTCCCTGTCCCTCGTGCCAGAACAGCATTGCCAGAGAAGGGAGGGAAAAGCGGGAAACGACAGAAGCAAAAAGCTGCACCTGAACCTGTCGGGAAGCGCGCACAGTTGCACGCATACATGACCCAGGAACGATGTCGGCATCTGTGCCTCTCTATCTTTTTCCGCGAACAGACAACGGTGCGCAGTCTGGGTTTTACCAGCTCTATCAATGGAGAAGGGAAATCTTTCCTCGCCCTCACGTCTGCCAGGGCCTTAGCTAGAGATAGTGGCGTTCCCGTAACATTGCTAGAGTGTAACTGGGAGCATCCTTCCGTGCATGAGTACGCCGGAATAGCTTTAACCCCCGGCCTGGCAGAATACCTGCGAGGTGAGGCCGTTGAAAGCTCTATTCGTTACCGGGTCGATAACAATCTGACGATCATTCCAGCCGGTAATGGAAAGCAGGATGCTGTGAGGCTCACCCAGCAATTACGCAAGAAAGGCTCTCTAAACAGTCTTTTGCTGCCGGATGAACTCTTCATCGTCGACCTGCCTCCGGTTATTACCACTGCCTATGGAGCGTTAATAGCCGGCCTGGTGGATGCCCTCATTGTTGTTGTTCGAGCGCACGTGACGCCCAATACAGTGATCGCTGAAACGTATTCGCAACTCAAAGATCTGCCCGTTGAGGGCCTGCTGCTTAATCAGGTAGAGAGTCATATTCCACGATGGCTGCACCATTTGCTATAAGTGACTGGAGGAAATGAGAGGCATGAAGACGCTTTTTCTCTTGCTGGCGCTTTTTTTAGGCGTTGGTTTGCTCGCTCGCAAGGATAACAAACTCGTGCGGGCGGTGCTGATTGTCGGCATTCTCTCACTGGTGTTGTATTCCACATTTTTATAGGACACGTATGTCTACACCATCATGGGTTTCCGCCAGCATGCTGCCTTCTCTCTCAGCTCCCCTGAAAGCGCGCAGGAGAGTTGAAAGGCTGCTGTTCATCTGTATATGCATCGTCGCGCTTGTCCTTGCCCCGCTGCTCGTACTGGCAGGATCAGTGATAGGGTTCAGTACCCTGCTCGCCCTCACAGCAGTGCTGGCTGCACTGGTGCTGATTGTCCGCTGGCCGATCGTTGGCCTCTACGTGATAGCCGCGTGCGCCTTGCTGGTTGAACAGGACCCACTGGTGGTCAACGGTAAGGTTAGCTATTACCTGTATGTTTTCTACTGGCCGCCGCAGTATGCCGGCCTGATTGAGCGCCCCATCGGTTTTCTCATGCTCTTCATCCTCCTGGTTGTCGTGTGCCATCGTTTCGCAAAACGTGAGAAGCTGCTGCAAGGAGGCAAACTGTTCGGAGCTTTGCTGGCCTTCCTGCTCTGTGTGGCTATGGGAGTTGCGCATGGTCTGGTCAGCGGGGGAAATCTTAAGATCATTGTGGTGGAAATCAGGCCATTCTGGTATCTCTTCATGTCGTATATCCTCGCCTGCAACCTGATCACGGATAAAAGGCACGTGCGCATCTTTTTCTGGTTTATCATTATCTGCGCCGGCATCAAGTCTTTCCAGGGGACGTATATTTATCTGGTGCAGTATCATGGCAGCCTGCTGGGACTCAACGAAATTATGGCGCACGAAGAATCGTTCTTCTGGGTAGCAGTGGCCTTGCTGGTCATCCTCTTTTTGCTCCATCATCGCTACCGCCCACAGTTGTACGCAGCCTTGCTCACATTGCCAACCATTTTTATCGCCTTGGTTGCCAACCAGCGGCGCACCGACTATATCGCCCTACTGGTAGGCGCAATGGTTTCCTGGGCCATTATTTTCCTGGTCAAACCATCTGCTCGTAAACCATTACTGACTGGCATGATTCTCTTCTTGCTGGTAGGCGGCGCCTATGTCCTGGCCTTTGGAAACTCCTCCGGCGGCTATGCGCAACCTGCTCGCGCTATTATGTCGCTGTTTCACCCCGATCCCAGGGATGCAGCTTCTAACCTCTATCGAGATATTGAAGCGTATGATCTGAGGTTTACTGTGAAGCAAAATCCCATACTGGGCATGGGGTTTGGCAAAGAATTTCTTCAGCCCATCCCCCTGCCCAATATTCTGATACTGGATCCATACTACCTTTATGTCCCTCACAACACCATCCTCTGGGTCTGGATGCGCCTGGGGCCAGCGGGATATTCCGTCTTCTGGTACCTCATCGGCAGCATCGTGGTATCTGGCTGCTTCATCGCGAGACAGTTGCGAGACAAATACCTGCAACTGGTCGCTATTTTTGTGGTAGCTATCACCTTTATGGAGATAATTGCCGCTTATACCGATTACCAGTTGTTCTTCTATCGCAATGTCATCTACCTCGGCATTCTGGCGGGTATGCTGATGAAGCTGCCCGGCATGGATAAGGAAAAGGAGCAAACCGGGCATGAAACTTCTCATGATGTCAGCCTGTCTACCCCGGCCCTCGTGGGGAGCAAGCACTCGTAACTACCATTTGCTGAAGGCCCTTACCACCCGGCACCAGGTCACGCTGGTCGCTCTGGTGAATAGTGACGAGTCGGTCACTACGAGTGAAGTGGCGCATTTAGCCAGCATTACCCCGGCGTTACGAGTATTATCTCGCCCACTATCAAGAGCGAAGCGATGGCAACAACTGAGAAGCCTCGTCAGCGCGAAATCATATTTTCTGAACCTCTTTCTCCTACCCGAAGTGCAGGAGACGCTGAACGCATTATTTGCGAAAGAGCAGTATGATGCCATCCTCTACGAAAGCGCGCTCATCGCCGGCTACCAGGCGCCGCAGAACGTGAAAATCATTATCGATCAGCATAATATCGAGTATGAGCTATTAGAACGGACTTACGAACTGGAAAAAGGCACACTCCGTAAGTGGTACAGCAAGCAGGAGAATCGCCTTCTCAAAAAAGGTGAACTTGACCGCTGCCGCCATGCCAATCTGGTAGTGGTGACAAGTGAGCGGGAACGCATCCTGCTGCAACATTCCTTGCCGACAACAACGATCGCAGTTGTGTCGAACGGTGTTGATGTTGAGATGTTTCGCAGCGATGGCTACACACAGGAAAAGAGCCACCAGATCATCTTTACAGGAACAATGGATTACTATCCCAATAATGAGGCGGTTCTCTTTTTTGCTCAATGCTGCTGGCCGCTTATTCGCGCGCAGGTACCCGATGCCACATGGTTGATTGTCGGGAAAAAGCCGTCTGCAGAGGTGCAGAGACTGGCAGAACTACCAGGCGTGACGGTCACAGGCCAGGTGCCAGATGTTCGCCCCTACCTCGCCTCCTCAGCGGTGGCCATTGCTCCGCTACGTATAGGCAGTGGCACACGGCTGAAGATCCTGGAGGCGCTGGCAATGCAAAAAGCAGTGGTCTCTACCAGCATCGGATGCGAAGGTCTTGCCCTGGTACCGGGAAAGCATCTGCTGGTAGAGGATCAGCCGGAAATGCTTGCTCGCGCTGTCGTAACGCTCTTACAGGATGTAGAGAAACGACAGGCGCTGGGGGAAGCCGGGAGGTCGCTTGTAGAGGCGGAGTATAGCTGGGAATGGTGCGGCAACCAGTTACTGGCTGCTCTAGAACAGATAGTGTAACAGGAAAGAAAGGAAGCGCGTATGCCAGTTCTACAGGTGCTGCAATGGCTCCTCTTGATAGCTGAAATATACATCGCGGGGCCAATTTTCTATCTTTGTCTCCTCTCACTTTCCGCCATACTCGTTACAAAAAGGCGAAAGGTGAAGCCGCTGGCCGCCGATGGGCTTGCACGGCCCAACTTTGCCGTGCTTGTTCCGGCGCATGATGAAGAAGCCATGTTACACACATTGCTGCTCAGCCTTGCGAGACTTGCCTATCCTCAGTCGCACTATACCGTCTATGTCGTGGCGGATAACTGTACCGATACAACGGCGCAAGTGGCACGCGCCCACGAACGCGTGCAGGTCTATGAGCGATTCGATGATGCCAGGCGTGGCAAGGGATACGCGCTGAACTGGCTCCTGCAACGGCTTGAAGAAGACCAGCATATCCACGATGCCTATGTTGTGCTGGATGCCGATTCTCAAGTGGAGCCGATGTTCCTGCAGGCGATGGAGCGAGAACTGGCGAAAGGCGCACGAGCATTGCAGGCACATAACAATGTCCTGAACATCGTTGATGCACCGAGTACAGCCCTACGCTGGCTGGCATTGACCTTGATGAACCATGTGCGCCCGCTGGGAAGAAATGGCCTGGGGGCCTCTTCTACCCTCACAGGGAACGGTATGTGTCTGAGTCGTGACCTCTTAAGACGTTACCCCTGGCAAGCCTTTTCAGCCGGAGAAGACTACCAGTATTACCTGATGCTGGTAGAACAGGGCGAACGAGTGCGCTACGTCCCTGATGCTGTCGTCCGCTCTCATATGCCGGTAACATTTGCTCAAATGCGCACGCAAGATATCCGCTGGGAATCTCCTGTAAGCCGGGGAGAGCAGAGTGCGCGAGGTACTGCGCTCCGCCTGTTGCGCGCCGGTCTGCGCGCTCGCGACCCTGTGCGTATTGAAGCGGTGGCGGAATTGCTCACTCCCCCTCTTTCATTTATAGTCGGCTGGTGTTCACTTATACTGATCCTCTCTGTACTGCTACGATCACTGCCTGCACTGGCGGTTGCCCTTGTCCTTGCTGCCGGGTTACTGTGCTATGTTGCCACCCCGTTCTACCTGTTGCATCCGCCCCGCGCCGTCTATCTGGCGCTTTTACAGGCCCCGCGCTTTATTGTCTGGAAGTTGTGGGTGTACCTGGTTCACAACAGAAGCAAAAAGCACACAGGGGAATGGATTCGCACAGGTCGTAGTACGCTCTAAAGTGGTTCGATTCGGAAAGGAGTGTCGTTGTATGTCGCCCATACATGTTGGTATGATCACTTTCGACTGGTATCCCTTCGACCCGCGAGTGCGCCGCATGGCCGAAGCAGCCGTTGATGGCGGGTGCGAGGTCGACGTCATCTGCATACAACAGCAGGATGAAAAGCGGCACGAGGTATGCAACGGAGTGCGTATCTACCGTATGCCGATGAAGCGAGGGTTTGGACGCTCCCTGCCCGTAACGATCCTGAGCTGGTGCTGGTTTCTCATACTGTCGGCCATTGTCATCACGCGACTCCATTTGAAGCACGCCTACGATGTGATTCACGTGCATAATATGCCGGATTTTCTCGTCTTTGCCGCCTTCGTGCCGGGATTGCTGGGAGCAAAGATCATCCTGGATGTGCAGGACGTCAGCCCGGAACTGATGGCGGTAAAAGCTAAGGGCCGCCTGCGCAAGCTGGTAGTGCGCCTGGCAACCTGGCAAGAGCAGATATCGACCGCATTTTCGCACCACGTCGTGACCGTTGGCTGGCCCTTTGAGGAGTTGCTGCTCAAACGAGGAGTGCCACCCGAAAAGTTGACGATTATCCTCAATAGCACCGATCCGAAACTTTTCCCTGCCTCGTACCGCGAGGCTTCCGTCCCGACGGCTGTGCCTGTGGAGACGCACCCTCTCGTTCTTATGTATCATGGCACACTGGCCCACCGGAACGGTCTGGATATCGCTATCCGCGCGCTCGCGCTGGCAGTGCCGGTCGCGCCTCATCTGCGTCTGAATATCATGGGTCGGGGCGAGCAATTGCCCGCATTAAAAGCACTGGCAGCCCAACTGGGGATAAGCGATCGGGTAGTTTTTAGCGATCCCTGCCCTTCCGAAAAAGTGGTAGATTTTGTCGCGCACGGTGACGTTGGCATCATTCCATATCGCAGCGATGGATTTATGGAACTGGTGCTGCCAACGAAAGCCTATGAATACGCCTGGATGCACCGCCCGATGATTGCTTCGGATAATCGTGCGCTTCGCTCCATGTTTCGGCCCGAATCTATCCTGCATTGTGATTCCTCGCACCCCGAAAGCTTCGCCGAGGCAATTGTCGACCTCTACCAGCGCCCGGAAAAGCGAGCAGCTATGATCGCTGCTGCTGCTGAGGATTATCAAGCCTACCGCTGGGAAGTAATGGCTCACCGCTATTGTCAGTTACTTACTTCTCTGAGCCGGAAATCGAGGGTAGGAGAAGAAAACTATTCTGTTGCCGGTAAAGCGTCGTAGTTCCATTCCACTGTACAGGAAGAAGACCGCTGATCTCAGATGGCTCAAGGAGGAACACATGTTTCGAGATAGATTGATAGATGCAGCCGTCAGGCTGGGAGTTGATGGCCAGCTACGCAGTATGCGCGCGGCCCTTTTCCCGCAATACAGATATGATCGCGCGGAGAGCTGGCACCTGCGCCGCTTGCTGGAAAGTACCCTCAAGGAAGACTCTCAGTGTATAGATATTGGCGCATTTCGAGGGCGGGTACTGGCAGAAATCGTCCGCGTGGCGCCCCGTGGCAAGCATATCGCCTACGAACCGATTCCCCACTTACACCGCTACCTGGTTGAACGTTACCCCTCGGTCGAGGTGCGGCTGGCAGCAGTCTCCAATAAGGAGGGAGAAAGCAGCTTTGCTTATGTGAAGAATGTCCCTGGCCGCAGCGGGTTTCGCCAGCGTTCTTTTGGAACACACCAGGACATCGAAACACTGACTGTGCGAGTGGAAACGCTTGATACAAATCTGCCAGAGGAATATGCCCCTACCCTCATCAAAATCGACGTGGAGGGAGCCGAGCGTTATGTAATCGAGGGCGCTCTCAAAACCATTTCCACGTACCGGCCGGTTATCATCTTTGAACATGGCAAGGGAGGCGCGGATTACTATAATACGGAGCCGCATCACATCTATGACCTTCTCCACGACCAGGCTGGATTGGAGATTTTTGATCTCGAAGGCAATGGCCCATACACGCTGGCACGGTTCGAGGAAGTATATGCCTCCAATGCTCGCTGGGATTTTGTAGCACGTCCTTAATCGGAAGGATGGCTCCGGTGAGGAACGAAAGAACCTCGCCCAGGTATGGATATGCAACGGGTGAGGCTCTTCTGTCTCAATGAACTTCGAGGATGCGCAGGAAGAAATCCTGTATCGTTACCGAGTCAATATCGCCGCTGATCGCCAGAGCTGCACGATTCCCTTGCGGCCAGCAACCAAAATGGAGCAGAGGCGTCTCCAGTTGTTCGATCTGCTCTATCAGCCTGCTGCGTTGCTCCCGCTGTTGCTCACGAGATGCACCAGACCAATCAGGGATATCCAGATAGAGCGCATAGAGACTGGCGTCTCCTTGCCTACAATACCTGGTCGGGTATCCCTGTTCGTGCAGGAAATCGGCCACCCACTCAGAGGTGCCAGGTGAGAGACCAATGCAGGGACAGCGTTCTGCACAAACAACAAAGGAATGTGCCTGGAACAGGATGCGTTTATCAGCGCCGAACCACGCGCTTTCTGCTTGATCTTCAACGGTAAGGTGCCGCGCGAGCAGGGTAGCGCGAGGGGTACAGCTCATCTCAACACGCCACCGCTGAGGCGCAACCGGCGTTATGCTCATCCTGAACTGGCGGCGCTCCTCCCACCAGCGGGCGATATCCTGCAGGCGCGTCTTCCAGACCGGCAACGGTCGAGTGCTGGCATAAGAGAGCAGCACGCCAAGCGCCTGTTTGCAAAGCAGGCCGCGTTCTGGATGGAGATTGAGGGTATACAATCCACCGAGATCATAAACACGTTGCATGATCTGACTCCAGGTGTGTCCTACCTCGTCAGCATCCATACGCAACCGGTCAAAAAGCATCTCATCATCTGGGATAGAGGTGGGGATACGCAGGAGCTTCCCCTCGAAATGGGGACGCAGGGAGCAGGCGCTACAGGAAATGGCTTGAAACAGCGCCAGCGATTTTTCATACCCGCTTCTCAGTACAGCTGGCAACCTATCAAGGTCAACCACATCGTGTATAACGGCTTCGTTGCTCTCATAGAGAAAGCCGAGCGCCTCAAATACGTGCAACGATTCCTCTGTCCAGCCAAGATAGGGATTGCGAAACCCCTGGTGAGGAATATGCGTTCGCCGGAATACCGAAATGGCACGCGCCGTCTGCCTGTACTGTTCGACGGCGCTCAGCGTGCGATAGTCATTATGAACGTATCCATGTACACCTACTTCCGCGCCCAGCCTGCTGATTTCCGCGATCAACGCGGGCTGCCGATTCAGCACTACCGCTGGAATGAAGAAAGTTGGCGCGGCATTGTATGCGCGCAACGAGTCGATGATGGCATGTAATGCCTTCCGGGTTTGCCTTTCAGTGATGCCGAAGCGCGTGAACACGGTCCAGAGCCGCCGGGCAAAATTATGCACGCCTTTTGTTTTGATGGAAAACGAGATAAGATTCATAGCTCTCACCTCAAAAGTGCCTTGATAACACAATCATCATCCCAGAGGAAAACCTCCTCGACCTTAATAGTACCTGCCTGATATAAAAACCAGGTCAAGGAAGCCGTAAAAGTGGGGTCATGAAGATGGATTTGAGGTGTACGTTTCCCATGCCTGTTCAGAACCAGATCAAAGCTGCTCTATCCAGGAAAGAAGATTACACGAAGGTGTCATTCATTTACCAGATTGTTGCTTTCTTCGCAGATTTTTGCCCGTTGGCTATCTCCTTCGTCACCTTTTCAAAACTCTGTGGTGCTACATTTAGAAGTGTGAAGACTCGGTATTTTTACTGAATGGTTGTCTCACGTGAGAGAAGAGAATATACTCCCTGAGCTGTGGGGCAACCGGCCAGAGTGAAAAATAGTAGGCTTACTGATGGGTGGCAAGAAGGTGAACAATGACCCCACAAAACCGGTACACTTCAGGTCAATACCTGGAAACGAATCCAACGTGGCATATCGAGGAATCCCCCTGGAAGGTCAGCCATATCCTGCCGATGCTCAAACGACATCACCTGGAACCGAAGACGGTTTGTGAGGTAGGATGTGGGGCGGGAGAAGTGCTGCGGCTCTTGCAGGCGAGCATGGGCGAAGAAACCACATTCTGGGGATATGACATCTCCCCACAGGCTATAGACATGTGCAGACCAAAAGCAAATGAGCGGCTGCATTTCAAACTCGCAGACATCACCCGTGAGCAAGAGAACTTCTTTGACCTGATTCTCGTTCTCGATGTGATTGAACACCTGGAAGACTATTTTCGTTTTCTACGAGACCTCAAGCCGAAGAGTCGCTACAAACTCTTCCATATTCCACTGGAAATGTCAGTTCAGGGCGTCCTGCGCGGCAAAATATTCCTGAGAAATCGGGATATCCATGGACACCTTCACTCTTTCACCAGAGAGACAGCTTTGCGGACGATAGAGGACGTCGGCTATGAAGTGCTTGATTACTCGTATTGCCCGGAATATGAGATGGAGACAGACCTCTTGCAGACAAAGCTGATGAAACTACCGCGTAAATTGTTCTTCGCACTGCACCAGGATTGGGCCGTCCGTATCCTGGGTGGAGCAAGGATACTCATCCTGGCGCAGTAGTCCCCGCACCACAGCCTTGCCACAATTTCAAACAGATTCTCACTACAGGAGACGACCGTCCGGCTATTGTGAAGAACGCGCTACGAAAACAGATGCAATGCTAACACCGACCACAACAACGCCCAGAGCAAGGAGACCCACTCCTGTCTTAATGTGGTTGGATAACAGTGCAAAACCGCCAACGGCAAGTAAAATCACCGCTCCAACAAGTAGAGCAACACTTCTCCTCGTTTGACCGTTCATCGTTCGTCACCTCCATATGAACAGCGCATTATCGGCAAGCCAGGTCTGAATACCTGCTCAGATCGATATCAAGTGACACATATTCAGAGGAACTATCCAGAGATAGGTTACCTGAAAAACACAATAAAGGCAATGAATTACTGGTATCAATTCGGGTACAGATTTCGTTGAGAAATGAATATAAAAAAGATTATGATCACTCAGACCCTCATACGTTGCGGGAGAGTGCATGGAGCCAGAGAAAAGTGTTGTCCTCTATACTTTCGACAGGAAAGGAGTCAAGCGAGGATATACAGGCAAGAAAACCATGTATTCTCGTCGTCAAGAGCATGTGAACCTTGTCTAAAGGCAAAGGAGATTAGCCAGCCAGAACCTATCAAAAGTACTATCGTCCAGGGTCTTCCTGCATAAATACACGCACGCGGTGTTACACTACAGAGTAGTGAGTAACAAAGAAGTGTCAATCAGGAGGGTCTCTGTTGGTGAAAAAGGTGTTCTGGAGCCTGTTGTGTCTTTGTTTGATTCTCTGGCTGGCCGCATGTAGCTCTACAACCGCTACCCACACCTCGTCCTCAAGTTACCGGTTGAGCGATTCACTGAACCAGGATGGCCTTTCGTCTACTGATCCAGATGCGACGGCGATTCTCACCATTCCCAGTCAGAAAGCGACACCGACTCCGGTGCCTCACAACACGCCTTCCTCCACATCTCCCTCTCGTCCCACTCCTACGCCACAGCCAGGTTCAAGTTGCATCACATTCAGCAATGATACGACCCTGGTGCCGCCAAAAAACGGAACGTTAGCCGCTCCTTATGGGCCAGCGCCTGTCACCGCCGAAGCCCAGCAGCTCACCACGCAACTCTTCCAGTTGATTAACAGCGATCGTGCCGCCTGTGGCTTGCCTCCTTTCGCCTGGAACGCCACGCTGGCGTCGGGCGCGCTTCTGCATAGCTGGAACATGATTCACTGCGGCTTCAGCCATTATTGCCCCGATGGGATGACGCCCTACCAGCGCATCGCCAATGAAGGGTTCGCGGGCAGGAGCGACTGTGGAGAAAATATCGGCGAGGCCGGACCCTATCCTACACCCTGGGCAGGCGTTTATGCCATTCAGGAAAGCATGGCTCACGAACCGCTCGGAGGCTGGCACCGCATCCATCTCTTCAGCACGACCCTCCACCAGATTGGCATTGGCGTCTCCATCGATGCAAACGGATATATCTGGTTCACCGAAGATATGACCAGCTAGCCCGTTCCACAACTACATGCCCATCCTCGGCCTATACTGAATAGCCTCAGCCACGTGATTTGCCATAATCATCTCGCTGCCTGCTAAATCGGCAATCGTGCGCGCCAGTTTGAGGACGCGGTGATAGGCCCTGGCGGAAAGATGGAGTTGCTGCGTGGCGGCCTTCAAAAGTTTTTCCCCGGAAGGATCTGTCTGGCAAAACTCGCGCACCTCGTTTGGTCCCATTTCGGCGTTGCAGGTCAGCTTGCTGCCTTTGAAGCGTTCTAGCTGGCGTTCGCGAGCGGCCTGCACGCGGGTGCGGATGGTAGCGGAGGTCTCGGCCTGTCGCTTATCGGCCAGTTTCTCGTAATCGACGCGGGGAACTTCGACATGGATGTCGATGCGGTCAAGCAAGGGGCCGCTGATGCGTTTCTGGTAGCGAGCGATGGCGGTGGCCGAACAGCTACACTCCTTCACCGGGTCGCCGTAGAAGCCGCAGGGGCAGGGATTCATAGCAGCGACGAGCATGAAGTTGGCGGGGTAGGTGATCGTCCCCTGCGCTCGCGAGATGGTGACGACCTTGTCCTCTAACGGCTGGCGCAGCACCTCCAGGACGTTCTGTCCGAATTCTGGCAGTTCGTCCAGGAAGAGAACACCGCGATGGGAAAGGCTGATCTCGCCGGGACGCGGCAATCGCCCACCGCCGACGAGACCGGCATGGCTGATTGTGTGATGCGGCGCGCGAAAGGGACGCTGCAAGACCAGCGGCACATCGGAGGGCAGCATACCGCTGACACTGTAAATCTTGGTCACTTCGAGCGCCTCTTCGATGACCATACGCGGCAAAATAGAGGGCGTGGAACGGGCGAGCAGGGTCTTGCCGGAGCCGGGAGGGCCGCTCATCAGAATATTATGACCCCCGCTGGCCGCGACCTCCAGCGCGCGTTTGACATGCTCCTGCCCGCGTACCGCCGCCATATCCTGCCCGTAGATGACATCCTCTTTGAAATCAAGCATGCGTGGGTCGGAGATGAACGGCTCTACCAGCCGCTCCCCGTTGAGATGGGCCACAAGCTGGTGCAGCGTCTCGACGGGATAGATGATGACCTCCTCGACCAGCGCGGCCTCGACGGCATCGACGGCAGGCACGAAAACGGCTTTGACGCCTTTCTCACGCGCCAGGGCGACCATTGGCAGGATGCCGTTGGTATGGCGCAGGCTGCCATCGAGCGAAAGCTCGCCCAGAAACAGGTAATCCGCTATCTGCTCATCCGGGTTGATGGCGCCCGAAGCCAGCAATATTCCTATGGCTATAGGAAGATCGTAGGCCGGGCCTTCCTTCCGCAGGTCGGCGGGCGCCAGATTGACGGTGATGCGCTTATAGGGAAAAAGGCCGCCACTGTTCTTTATCGCCGAACGCACCCGTTCCCGCGATTCGTTGACGGCAGCATCGGGGAGACCGACAATCGTGAAGGCAGCAAGCCCGTTGGAGATATCCACCTCAACCTCGATCAACGCGCCTTCCAGACCAATAACTGCACAACTCTGTACCTTTGCCAGCATAAATGATTTCCCTCCACAACAGGTTTTGTAGATTATGCCTGAGTTTTGAGAAAATTGCAAGATGCCAGTGTTTCGATGGGAATTGTAGCAGGCAAGATTCATAGAGTAGGTGCTACACTTTCAGGAAGCAGAGAAACAGCGTGGCTCATAAACAATCTTTCCTGTTATCGCTGCATGCTGCTATAATAGCACTGACTTTCTACAGGCCCATCCAGCAAGCAAACAGGAGAAATAGATGAGTACAGCGATTGCCATTATCAGTGGCGGCTTAGATAGCACGGCCTTAGCCTATCTGTTACACGCCGAAGGCTATGATCTCCACCTGCTCTCGTTTGATTACGGGCAGCGACACAGGAAGGAATTAGCCTTTGCCGCGCGCTGCGCCCGGCGGCTCGCAGCCGCGTTTGATATTATTGACCTGAGCAATATCGGCACATTTCTCAAAGGGTCGGCGCTGACAGATGATATTCCCGTCCCTGACGGCCACTATACTGCCCCGACAATGGCGATTACCGTTGTGCCGAACCGCAATGCCATCATGCTCTCCATCGCCTATGGCGTCGCCGTTGCCGAAGGGGCCGAGGTCGTCGCCATAGGCGTACACGCGGGCGACCACTTCATCTATCCCGATTGCCGCCCTGCCTTCATCAGCGCCTTTGATGCGATGGAACGCACGGCGGTCGAAGGCACCGGTAACCCGAAACTCCGGCTTGAGGCCCCGTTCCAGCACCTCAGTAAGGGCCAGATCGTCAAGCTGGGCGCAACGTTAGGCGTTCCCTTCGCCGAGACGTGGAGCTGCTACAAGGGCGGCGAAAAACACTGCGGTCGCTGCGGCACCTGCGTAGAGAGAAAAGAGGCTTTCCGGGAGGCAGGCGTGGTTGACCCGACTGAATATGAAGATCGTGAATACGCGCCGGAAAACCCATTTTAGTTCCCCGGACCAGCCGGCGGGCCACGCAGCAGGCCACCCGCCAGGGATGGCCCTACTACAGACGGATCTCTCGCACAGAGCTGTCGTCTATAGTAGGGCCACCCCTGGCGGGTGGCTTGCTGTCAGAGCTGTCGTCTATAGTAGGGCCACCCCTGGCGGGTGGCCTGCTGCGTGGCCCGCCGGGTAGTTTTTCGAGATCGCCCGCCAGAAAGTTGGCAAGATCTCTTGCAACTGGCCTGCAGCTGGCCTGCAAGGCAAGCCAGGAAGGGCATCACAGGTGGAAGGCATACAGTTTGCCATCCCAGGAGCCGACATAGACCACGCCATTAGCGATGGCCGGTGAGGAGTCAATGCCGTCACCGGCTCTATAGCTCCAGAGGATTTTGCCCGTCTGCGCGTTGAGGGCATAGAGGCGGTGATCTTGCGAGCCAATATACACGACCCCGTTGGCAACGGTTGGCGAGGAGTCGATGACGGCGCCGGTGAAGGTGGCCCAGACTCGTTTGCCCGTGCGAGCATCAAAGGCGTAGAGGCCGTGATCGGTCGAACCGATATAGACAAGGCCGTTGGCAACTGCCGGGGATGAGTGCGTGAAGCCACCTGTCCGGGCAGTCCAGAGCGTTCTCCCTGTCCGGGCATCAAAGGCGTAGAGCTTGCCGTCTTCGGAGCCAACATAGACGACACCGTTGACAATCGCCGGTGAGGAAACGCGGATGGGCAGACTGACCTGTACTTTCCAGCGCAGATGTCCCGTTCTGGCATCAAGGGCATAGAGGTAGTCGTCCTCGGAGCCAACATAGACGACACCCTGATAGACCGCCGGGGAAGAGGAGACCTGATCGCCGGTGGTGTAAATCCAGACGGCCTTGCCGGTAAGGGCATTGAAAGCATACAACGTGTCATCATTGGACCCAATATAGAGCATGCCGTTGGCTACCGTTGGCGACGACCAGATCTCTCCCCCCGTTATGAGGCTCCAGACTCTGGCCCCCGTTCTGGCATTAAAAGCGTAGAGGCGCTGGTCGTTTGAGCCAATGTAGACAATGCCAGCAGCCACCGCTGCCGATGAGCCAATCGAAGCCGTCGTGGGCGCCGCCCAGATAGTCTTGCCCGTTGCGGCATTATACGCATGGAGCATCTGATCGTAGGAGCCGACATAGACAATGCCGTTGGCGACAACCGGCGCGGCAATGATCACCTTTCCTGTGGAAGCCGACCAGTCCAGGACAAGATGAGAGACATTCTCGCTGTTGATACGATGTTCCGCCGGGTTAAAGTGCGTGTGCTGCACATCGAAGCCGAACATGGCACCGTCGGAATTGGCCCGAACGGGAGCCACAGGGCGAGGCGGCTGCCGGTAATTGACCCGGAATATGAACAGCACGACGCTCACAAGCACAATGAGCAACGCCAGACAGCAGGCCAGCCGCCATGCCGCAGGCCATGTACCCTGCGCAGGCCACCCGCAAGAGGTGGCCCTACTATACACGGAGCATTCGCGCGCTCTGGGAACGTGTCGTATATAGTAGGGCCATCTCTTGCGGGTGGCCTGCGGCCATGCAGGTGGCCTGGCGTCTTCCGACTTCTCGGGATCAACCGCCATGTGTGTAACTCCCATGATCTGAACAAAAACAGGATTTCCGCTTTTGTTCAGATCATAGCAGATTTCCGACCAGAAAA
>Ga0209581_1000919_pt1 | contig 42153 bp, 54 predicted proteins | sample Coa_R2_FD_187160 | JGI IMG/M metagenome (GOLD analysis project Ga0209581, IMG submission 187160) | Surface soil microbial communities from Centralia Pennsylvania, which are recovering from an underground coalmine fire - Coalmine... | ecosystem: Environmental > Terrestrial > Soil > Unclassified ...
ATGCCTCGACAAGAACCGAGCTTGCAATGAGATTATTTGGAAGAGGTGGCTCCGAGCTTCTCGTTCTTCTTGATGATCTTGCAAGTGATGGGTTTGATAATGTCGTGAAGAGGGCAAAAGAACTTGGTGTTACTATGGATACTGAGACAGCGGCAAAAGCCGACCTTCTCAATGATACATTCCATGAACTTAAATCCTCACTTACAGGCATTGCTATCTCTCTCGGTGTGCAGCTTATACCATTTCTTCAAAATGTGGCTGATGAGACGATTAACTGGGTAAGGCAGAATAGAGAACTCATTGCGCAAGACCTGGTTGGGGTCTTCCATGCCATTGGAACCATCGCATCACTTATAGTTGATGGAATAAAAGCTGCTATCCAGGCGATTGAGGACTTGACTTTACATATCGTCTCGATAGGAAAGGTAGTAGGCTCGGTCTTTACCGATATCGGAGGGGCTATAAAATCGTTCTGGGAAATAATAAAAGGCCCGGAGGCGACCAAGGCACTTGCCGGATTCTTTGGTGAAACGTCAGAGATGGCAAAGCAGGCACGCATATATTATGCCAATATGATCGGTGACAATAAATCTCTTGCCGATGCGGTAAAGACAACCGATAACACGCTCACATTCCAGGCGAAAAGTGTGGCGGAACACAATAAGAGTCTTTCAATATCATTTGCTGATACGGGTGAAAAGACTAAGCAGCTCCATGACTCGATTCTGAAAGAGATTGATGCACTCAAATTGCAAGAGATTACGATTACCCAAGGTGCTGAGGCTGCTCTCAAATATACTGCTGTGCAGAAACTAAGGGAAGGTAACTCAAGAGCCGATGTTGCCGCGTGGCTCGCACAGGCAGAGGCCACTCTACACGCAAAGGAATCTCTTGCCCGTCTCAATGCAACAGCCGAAGAATCGGCGAAGCTAACATCGGAGTTAACCGATAGGGTAAAGGCTCTAAGAGAAGAGACAGTCTCTCTAATGCCGGAAGGATTGGGCAAACAGCTTGCGCAACTCAATCTCGATCTTCAAAATGCAATTGCAAAATCACAGCAAGTAAGACTCGGAGCATCGGAACAAGATATTAAGGCTGCTCAGGAAAGAATCTTGCAGATTACAAAACAATTTGCAGATAAAGAACAGAACCTTATGATTGATGCCATTGTTCCAGGTGCGGGAAAAATTGTTGCGGAATTTGAGAAAAGGCAAAGAGATATTCAGGTGCTACTCGATAAGGGCGTAGTGGACTACAGGCAAGCAGAAGAACTAAAAGTCATTGCATCCAAGCAGGCAAATGATCAGATACTCGCACTTGAAACACAGTTTGAGATTGACCGTCTCAAAGCACATGGTGGATTTGTAAATGATATGAAGGCTGGATTTCTCGAATTTGCCGAATCCATGAAAGATGATACGCAAGCCGTTCAACAGTTCTGGGCAAATACAATGTCCTCAATGTCACAAACATTTTCCAATGTGCTTTATGATACTATTACCGGCAAATTTAATTCTCTACTCGATTATATAAAGAATTGGGGAAAGGCATTTCTCAAAATTATACTAGACCTTTTTACTGCAATAGAAATGAAACACCTTGTTCTTAATATTGCAGGAGTTATTTCACCACAAACAGGCATATCAGGAAACACAGGAGCTGATAAAGCACTAGCAGGACTTGGCATACTTAGCCCTTTAGCATCTATGGGGTCAACAAGTAGTGGGTTATTAGGAGCTTTTAGTTCTGCCTTTCCAACAGCAGCACTAAATATCGGTGATTTTGCTAATGTAATTGCGCCATTCTTGCCTGCTATAGGTGCGGGCGCCATTGGTGCTTATAGTCTTACACAAGGCAACTATGGTGCGGGCATAGGTGGAATAATCGGTGGCGCCGCTAGTGCAGTAATGGCATTAATACCCGGCCTCCAGGCATTTGCGCCTCTTGCTGCAATTGCTTTGCCTCTCATTGGCTCAATCATAGATAGTCTGTTCAAAAGTAAACCACGTGTGGAAATAGATGTTGGTCATATCCAAGATACAGAACATAGATTCGCTACAATTGCAGAATTTATGGAAGCAATTCAAAATACAGCGAGTGATACAGCGAAAAAACTTATAGAGATGTGGGAAAGAGGAGGCACCGGACTTAGAACACAACCTATAAGGGATGCAATACTAAAATCTATAGATACGAATTTAGTTAAGCCAGTGCAAACAATTCTTGGTTCTCTTCCTTCTGATATAGCTGATAAACTCAATAAAGCATTTGCATCAGCGGAAGTTCTTTATAAAGGTTCTTTCCTTACCATAACGAAAACCGGAGAAGATATAGCAAAGAGGATTCAGGACTTTATACAGGGCGGCGCAAGTGCAGCAATGACATTTGCTATACGTGGATTTTTTGAAATATTTCTGAAAACACTTGGAGTCGAGGCAGATAAGGCGGCAAATTTTATTAATGACCAATTCAAGCAATTCCAGGCACTTACTTCCGATGCACAAAGAACGGCTTTTGCGCAGCAATTCCTGTTACAGATGAAGGCTGTGGCAGATGCCTATAACCTCGTAAACAACACGGTATTAGATGATTTGGGAAAGCAGATTAATCAGGTGCAGGCACTCTCTAAAGAATTGGGGTTTAACGGCGTGCCCACCATGCAGGAGTTCACAGCGAAACTAAAGGACATGCTCTCTAATGCACAAATAGACCCGGCGACACTCGCAAGCTTCCAGGCACTCCACGACGCGCTTATAAATACCAAATTCGCATTGGTTCAGGCTATAGGTTCTCTTGCTCAATTCATCTCTCAATTAAATACAAAGATCGTTGGGCTTGGCGGTGCGGCTGTGGATGTCTCCGGACAGGTTCAAACGGCGATTGATGCGATAAAGAACACCATCCTCCAAGGTGGTCTTACAACCGACCAGAGAGAACAGGCTTTACAGATGATGAGTTCTTTAGTTGATGAATTCGTAGCAGAACAACTCGCAGCTCAACAGAAGATTCTTCAAGGGCAAATATCGGCTATCCAATCACAAATAACAGCACAGGAGAATCTAAAAACAGTTACACAGCAAAAGTATCAAGCCGAACTCGATGCACTGAATAAATCCCTTGAGATTGCACAAAAATGGGCGGATTTATCATCTCAGATTAAAGATTCTCTAAGCAAGATAATCACATCCCCTCAAGCACCTCTTACGGGAATAGAGCAGATTAATTTTATACAATCTCAAATAGCATCGGCAAAGCAGGCACTCACTCTTGCCACTACGCCGGAAGCGCAGCAGGCAGCGGTATCAACCCTCAAGGATTTGCAGGAACAATTATTTAGTCTTGGTTCCAGTGCATTAGGGGCGGGTTCACCAGCTTTCCAGGCGATATTCGAGCAGGTGACAAAGGAGCTAAACGATTTACTCAAGATTACCGATGCTGGGTCTAAGGATGTAGCGGCGATACAAGCGGAGATAGATGCAACTACAAAAGAAATGAATGATAAACTCGCTGCGATTGACAGCAATATACAGAATCTCAATAATCAACTCTCCGCACTCCAGGCCGAGAGCAATCAACTGCAAGGTCAGGCAGCTGCGACTGCTAAAGCATATTATGATTTTATCCGCAATGAGGCAATGAAGGATTTACAGACTCGAATCTCTCAGCTTTCGACAATAGTCCCAATTGATGTTCAGCAGCTCAATATCGCCACGCAGCAATTAGGGGTTTTAACGAGTATAGATGCTACCCTAAAGAGGGTGACCGGAATGCAAGAAGGTGGTTATGTGAAGCCGAATACAACCCAGATGGCTATATTGCATGGTGGAACAATGGGTGAATATGTATTTCCTGGAAACCGTCTCCCAGCTGCAATTGGACAGCCAGCAAATATGAATATAAGTATTACCGTTCCAGTCAATGTTCAAAACAATCAGAAAATGGATAAAGTATCTCTAAAAAGGGATATAGAGAATATAGTATGGAATGAAGTAGAACGTGGTGCATTAGGCAAGAAGATAAAAGAAAGGGTAACAGGACGATAGATGGGATACCCGCGCATAGCCGATAATTCAAAGTTTATTGACTACACAATAGTTAGTGTTACTTCTGAAGACCCTAATGCCCCAATATCGAGTATTAAAACATACAAATATCCTTCCCAGTCATGGCGGTCTACTTCTCTAGTGCAGCAGGACATTGTAATTGACCTTGCCACTCAATACGAAAATCCGGTTATCTATATGGATAATTTTAATTTTACTACCTTTCAAATTCACGGTAGTAGTGACGGTATTAATTTTCCATACTCGGTATCTATTACAGCAACTAAGAATAAACGTCTAAAAGATTTCAGGTATATAAAAGATTTGTCGGGATTTAACTATCAATATCTAAGGCTTCGCATCCCCTCTCAATCACCGGCCAGCGGAGAAGCCTTTTTCCTCCTTGGAGGCTTCTCCGTACTCTCTTCTATGGTAACACTTGGGGAGTATTTCGAGTATTCGGAAACCTTTCTTGCCTCGATTCCTGGAATCACTGTGAGTTTTGCCGGGGGTGGAGTGGATGCAATTGCTCTCGGTGCAAGAAGGGCGGGAAAGTTCACGCCTACGGTACAGAGAACTGCAAAGGTGGATCAATCAGATGTATCTGAGATTTACGATAATTTTCTAATGTCGGAGCCGGTACTGCTCGATCTCAATCGGGGTGATCCCACTGAGGCATATTTGATGATTAATTCGAATTTCCAACTTTCAGATACATGGGTGAATTATGGTATCAGGAATTATCAAAATTTAGAATTACAGGTGGTCGTGTGATGAAATTAAAAACTCTTCTTTGGAAGATTTGCAATTTCCCTAATCTCGCTAGAGGCTATTTGCGATGTATGAAGGATAATTTAGGTGGTGCTACACATCCTAAAGCACGATTATATATGCGTGTTCTTAAATATGATGATAATGGGAACTTGATAGATATAGAAAATCTTGGACTGGTTTCTGTAAATGTCATTACTGATGCAGGTGTGGCATTTATAGTTGATGCTTTTCAGGGACTAGTAACATTATCTAATATGAAATATCATGCAAGCGGGACGGGAACCAATCCAGAGGCAGTAGGAAACACTGCACTTCAAACCGAGGTCGGCACAAGAGTTGCGGGAACTCAGGGTGAAGGCGCATCAGCAAATATATATTCAACAGTAGGACTGCTTTCATATTCCAGCTCCTTTTTTATTACAGAACATGGCTTATTTTCCGCAAGTTCCGGTGGTGTGCTATTCGATAGAAGCGTATTTGCAGCAAAGGCGGTTGATGCAAATACGAAGCTTGAGGTCACATATCAGGTAACACTCTCATCAGGAGGGTAGGAGAAAAATAATTGCCATCATCAGGACCTAAAAATCCATCATCGGCTATCAATCAATCGAGAGGTGGTACGAATTGGTCTAACCTTACAAATGTGTTTACATCGGATACCAACCGCGCCACGTGTAGTCTGAATCCAGGAGACATATCAAATTATGCCATCATAACCGGATTCGGGTTCACGAACTCGGACATACCCGTAGGCTCTACAATAGTGGGCATTCTGGACGAGGTGCAAAGAAGGAATAACGGCACGGCGGCAGTTAAGGACGATATAGTTAAGCAATATTTAAATGGAGGTATTGCGGGCAATAATAATGCCCTTTCCTCAAACTGGGAATCATCTGATACATACGCTTCTCATGGCGGAAGCTCGGATTTATGGGGGCTTTCCATATCAGAAGCGGATATAAAGAATAACGCAAATGGTGTGGCAGTAGCGGTGATTTGTTCAGGAAACTTTGGTCAGACCGGAAGCGCAGCTATAAACCATGTCCGGCGCACGGTCTATTATGTACCACCTCAGCAGGTTGCCCTCGATGGTTCAATCGTTCCATCAGGCGTGATGTCATCAACGATGGTAAAGATATTAAGCGTTGATGGTTCCATTCAGTCCTCTGGTACTTTAGGAGTAATTCCGGTTCTCTCTTTGATTCTTGGAGGTATTATTGCTCTAAGCGGGAATTTAACTCAGGTAATAAAAATGGCACTCTCTGGAACTATTACCTCTATAGGGACGCTGATTAATAAATTTATAACAATATTTTATTGGGCAACTCATTTTACGATTCCCGAATCATCATCGAAATATCCTCAAATTCTACTTGAATTAGCATCCGATGAATCTCTTATCACGGGTTCTTCACCGTCCATTGAGGCTTATGAGAGAAGAATCATTGATTATCCCGCATTCGAGAAGACGGAATCGGATACAATGTTTGGAATTTCCTCTTTCGGACAGACGGATGTAAAGATAGCAAACCTCGATAAGAAGCTCACTCTTGAAAGGGATATTCGCGGGTTTTTTGCAAGGATATGGCGGATAAAAGAATCTGTGATTGAGGAATTTAGGGGAATTGTAAGAGGATTTAATCTAGGACTTGAGACCACAATCACTATAGAGGATTTGGACTCTCAAATTTTTAATTCCTCTTTTCCTAAAAGGATAATCACAACGGATTTATTTCCTACCGCAACGGATTTAGGAAAGCCTATTCCCATAGTGTTCGGAAGGGCATTGAAGCTCCCTCTCTACTATATTGGCAAGAATGAAGACGGCACACCTAACCGTGATAATACCTACTATGATTATCTACTAGGTGAGGGAACTGGATTAAATGGCAATCATTTTAAGCAGGTATTTACAGTCTATGATGAAGATGCGGTGATGGAGGATATTGAAGGGAATATTGCAGGTGGCGACTTAAATTCTCTTATTCTTGAAAATGCAGACCGCCGGTTCGATGGATGGTACAAATGGTTTTGGATTCAGATATTGGATACTGATGGAGTTACCATTTTAGATGAAAATAGGTGGGCTATAGCTTATGATTCTGCTACAAATACAATCACTCCCAATTCGAGTTTCTCAGTCAACCCAATCGGAAAGAAATACCGATTGAGGATGTGGAGATTCTATAATGGCTCTCAATCATCACCTTATTCTGGTTTTGCCTTTATTAGGTTTAAGAAGCGCATAGGGGATTTAAACAAGCTTGATAATCTCTATGCCGATGTGGATGGATTGCAAGATGAAAAGAACTATGCAAGAGCAATTCAATCTCTTATTTCTAATCCAGTATGGGGCTTGGGTCTGGACGTTGACACAGGAGAATTTGATAGCGTGGCTAATGATTCCGGAATTCTATCGATCTCTTGTGAGGGCGCGATAAAGGACTCTATTAAAGCAATTGACCTTTTTGCTTCGCTTCTTACGGTAAGGGATATGAGTCTACATAGAAATGGCTCTAACTCTATTGGCATTGATGTTGACGCTGCTAAAATAAGTACGGGAAGTTTTGGATGGAATGATGGGTACTGGAACAATGTCACGGCAGATGGATTTCAAGGAATTCAGTTCAAGAATGTAAATGAACTCGTAAACCGTCTAACTGTGAATTACCGCTTTGACAATAAATCAAATTCCTATGTTCAGCTAATGACGAGACAGGCGAATGGTTTAGGTGATGATAAGTTTCTCGACCTTCCTTTCTGCTATTCCTCAGAGGATGCCTATAAAATTCTCTACTATAAGACGGAGAGATTAAAGGGGCAGGATAGAGTTTTGCCACTTGTCGGGAAAAAGCAGTGGGAGATAAAAAGGCGTGATGCCGTGAAAGTGTTTATTCCGGCGATTGGCATCAGCGGACAGATGTTTGAGGTTATAGGGCTTCGTAAGGAAAATGAACTATTAAATATGTCTCTATCTCTTGATACCCCTCAAGCATATATCCTTCCCGACCCGCCCGATGTGGATTTCCCTCCTACTGAATCACAGGATATTGCGCCGGATTTTTCAAACACGCCCCCTGACCCTGTATCCAATCTCCATATCACTGCGAATACGCTCGATGCAAATCCGGACGGTTCGGTAATATCCCGTGTGGACATCGCTTGGGATCCACCGGAGGATAATTATACCGATGCAATGGTAAGCGTGAAATTATCATCTGACACTCTATGGACTCAGATAGGAACTGGATTTGATACATTCTCGATAAAGGGGCTTGTGCCTGGTCTTAACTATGACATTATGGTTGAATCGCGCGGGATAAATACGGCATTATTTGGACTAGCGGAAGAATTAACTGGTGTGTTGATTTCAGGGGATACCACAATCCCAAAAACACCAACCGGCCTTGCATCAATCGGGCAGCTCTACCATGTGGGATGGAAGTGGAATGCAGTCACTGAGAATACGGATAACACAACCTTGATTGACAGCGATGTGTACGAGTTCGAGGTCTATCCAAACAATAACCTCAATAACCGTGAGCAGTATATTGAGATAAAGCCATCGGATAATCCTCAGTTCGATTATCTCACTCAAGCATCAAACCTTTCTACTCCGGTAACAAAATATGGGAGAGTAAGGATGAGAGATAAATCTGGCCATCATTCAAATTGGACTTCTCTTGTTTCTTCTTCAACACAATCGGGGACGACAAAGAACTCAGCAAGGAACGATGCCGATATAACGATTACCCCAAGCGGGGCTGTCCTTTCCGTATCCCTTACTACATTCGGTGGTCCTGTAGAGATATGGGCGAATACAAATGTGAGAAATAACGATGCAACTGCATCAGGAGGGGGGAGAATTGCCGTACTAAGAAATGGCTCGGAGATTAGATTTAATTGGATTCCATCGGGCTTTACCGATATAAACCCGGCACAGCCAGATTTTCATTTTACGGATTTCTTTGCTCCGGCTCAAACCAATACTTACACGCTTCAATACACGAATGGCGATACGGTGATTTTCTATAATAGATTTATGAGTGTGGAGGAGTTAAGAGCGTGATATTTTTTATGATTTACAATAAAAATACAGGTGATATTGAAAACAATTGCTCTATCTGTAAGATTACCATGGCTATATCGGGATATGAGATTGACGCTAATCATGCGATTTTCGTTCTTGCGAGTGAGGATGATTTCAATAAAGCGAATGATTTTGACGATGCGGATAGGGAATATAAGTATCATGTGGTAAATGGAGTGCTGCAACTGAAACCCAAATACGGCTAAAATTTTAGAAAGGTGGTTATATCGAAAAAAGGGGATTTGTCTCTCTAACATGAGTGGCAAATTCCCTTTTTTATTATGGAGGCGACCATGACAGATTTTGCAACGGCAAGAGACCTTGTGGGAACATGGGAAAGCACGGAGATAACAGGGACGTGCCCGGATGTTTTTCCAAGCCCTAATGATCCGGCGGGCTACATACGATGGACAACCGATTCGTTGGGAATAGGACCGAGAATTTTTAACACAAAAACTATCATTGTCCACAACACACACGCAACAAACGATATGAGAATAAAGGTAATTGCATACCACACCTCCGACACTACTCAGGGATTTGAGTTTCCCGGATGGGGCTCTAATGATGAACCAACCGATGGACTCGAGAGAATCATTCCTGCACTCGGCCGGGCGGTGATTGAGATTCCAGACACTCTCGTTTTGGCAACTTTTGAAATATATCTCAAAAATAAGACATCGGGTCAGAATGCCACATACCTTGCCACAGCTACAGGGAGGCGATAATAATGAGAAAATTATTTCTTCTGTTCTTATTTCTTTTTCCCTTAATTGCCCTTGCTCAATCCGGTCCAGGTCCCTACGTTCCCAACATCCCTAAAAAATCTACCGACCTCCAGGATATGCCGAAATCACTTATAGGGCATACTAATGATTGTCTCAAGGCAAACGCTGCACTCGGAATTTATACGCTTGGAGCTTGTTCTTCAAGTGGCGGTGCGTCTAAATTCACTGATTTAAGTGATGTGCCAAATTCGTATATCGGACAGGGGACAAATATCCCAAGGGTTAACTCGGGAGCAACAGGTCTTGAGTTTCGCACTCCGTCCCAGGTCAAATCTGATATTGGGCTTTCAAATGTTCCTAATCTAAAGGTCAATCTCAATGCCTCTGCCAATCCAACCGTAAATGATGATACCAATGCCGGATACTCAATTGGTTCCTTATGGATAAGAACGAACACCACGCCGCGGACCTATTGGGTTGCAACGGATGTAAGTGCTGGTGCAGCGGTGTGGAAACAATTGATATACTCCGACCAAGTTCTCGACACTAATGGCATTATTATTTCAAGTATTCTTCCAAATCCAAGTGCTTCCACTTTGGGCGGAGTGCAGTCAATTGCTTCTCAATCCCATAAATTCTTGACGGCGATTTCTACTTCGGGCGTGCCCTCTTCGGCGCAGCCCGCACTTGCCGACCTCTCCGATGCCTCAAGTGTATGCACTCTTACCGGTACTCAAACACTAACGAATAAAACGCTAAATGCTAACTCGACAACTCTTATAGACAATACTGACAATACTAAGATTTTGCAATTCGGTCTGAGTGGTCTCACTACAGGACACACCGTTACTCTTACTCCTCAAGACATTACTACTACATACACCATTATGGATAAAGAAACGTATGATGCTTTAGTGGCTACATTAGGACAGCCAAATGGTATTGGAATGTTAGACGGAAATGGATTTCTTTTAGTTGAAGAGATGAATCCTAATTTACCGTTTAACGATTATGGTGGAACTGGCTCGTGTCAAGGTGTAGGAACTTTTCAGATAGACCGTACAACTGGTGAAGGGTATTCATGTCTTGGAACTGGAACTAATCCTGTATCTATTTCGGATTTTGGTGATGCTTTTGTTTCCGTTACCGACGCTCACGGGCATTCTGTAAATGCGAGTGGAGCGGATACGATTCAGATGGCAGATAGTGGAGGTATGAGTATTGTTTGCGATAATGCAACTCATATATGTACGTATTCTCTAAATATAAGTGGACTTACAGAGGACACCACTCCTAGCGAAACTCAAGATTTCCTTCTGTTATATGATAATTCTACATCTACACATAAAAAACTAAAGCCTACAAATCTTACGGTTGGTAAGGCTGATGCACTCTCTGCAAATGGTTCTAATTGTGCATCTGGTAATTATCCCCTTGGAGTAGATGCAAGTGGTAATGCAGAATCGTGTACCGCTGCACCCAAAGCTGTAGAAGTGTTTTTTTGGCTTTGTCAGGAAACTAATAGTTCTACAAGCACGAAATATTTGAACGCCGCTGGCTCTGTTTCATGTGTCACAACTGATGCTACAAATTCTCCGACTAGATATATCGTAACACGAACAGGAAACATTAAAAATCTCTTTTGTTCTATAGCTCAAGGAGCATCTGCAACAAACAACATAACATTTACAGTGAGAAAAAACGGAGCTGATACAACTGTAACTTATAATCAAACTACAAGCGGCGTAGGAGCTGGAGACACGACACACTCTCCCGCAGTAAATCAGGGTGACGAGCTTAGCCTTAGCTATCTTTCCGCTACGTCTGCAACAAATTATGGATATATTAGATGCTCGGTAGAGGTGAATTTTACAAATTAAATATAGAGGTATAGGAAATGAAATTACTAAATCAAATTATTCTTTTTTTTCTACTTAGCTGTCTTGCTCCATGCGCAGAGGCGGCAAGGAAATATATAGTACCTGAACAGCCCTTTGTAGGGTCTTATTGCTCGGATGGTAAGGATAACGATAATGACGGCTTGTATGATGCTTCCGATTCTAAATGTTCTGCAACTGATACGTTTTCTACTTGCACAGGTGGTCTATGCGCTAATGTTAAAGATGCCATTCTTGCTGGCTATACTACTACATCAGATACCAATGCTGCAGGTGGTGCTTATGTTAGGCATCCGTCTACAACGCCTTTTGAAAAAGCTCAAATGGCTCTATGCCATAATTTTACTGCGGGGCAAACAGGCACATATTACTTATGGCTTAGTTACAAAAGTTTTGATACAACAAACAATCTAGTCTATATAAGTTTTGATAGTCCATTTACAAGCACTCCGCCATCATCAGCTGCAACTGTGCTTCCAACAGTTCAACTTAACTATGGCTTTCCTTCTACATATGTGTTTTTAGCAAGCGATATACTTAATCGTGTAAATGGCACTACACCGTTTACTTTTAATGTTCCTAGTGCAGGAAATCACTGTCTCTTTATTCAATCGAGTCCTAATATTCGATTTGATGCTGTTTATTTATCTACCGATTCAGGGGCAACCCCTACGACCGCGGGTGCAGTTACGCAACCTGTAGCGTACGAAATACAAAAATATCAGCCAAACGGATATGCCGAGCCGACTTCATGTTCAGACTCGATTTGGACTTATGCGAATAAAGTGCCTTTTAGTGGCTTTAAATCAAATGGATATGCATTAAATCCTAACTTCAAAGTTGTCTGGAACGGTACTAACAAAATTTATGGATGCTTATCTGTAGATGATCCTACAATTACCAGTGCTTATTCAGGTAGAGATACATCAGCAATATTCGGGGACGATTATTCTCAAGTCAATCTAAAATGGAATACAAGTACGGCAATAGATACGAGCACAATAGGAATTATTCTAAACCCAAATACTACTGCTTTGGATTCTACACATGGCGGAGTGTATGACTATCAAGGAACTTCAGGTGGCACATATGATTTGGGATGGAATGGTGTAACTACTAAAACAGTTACTACAGTATCTAATACAAGCTGGTCTGTATTCTTTGTAGCTACGCTTCCGGCTACCATTACAGCTGATACAATTGGACTTGGCAATTTTCTAAATTATCAACAGTCTGGTCTTCTCGAATTTGATGCTTTTAATGCTAGTGGAAATGTAAATAACATTGCAAATTGGGGACGCGTAAAATTCTCTTCTGCTGGTGTGCCGCCTCCTCCAGCGGATACTACTCCACCAACTGTATCTTCTTGCTCGTGCTCTAGTATTACTGTGTCAGGAGCTACTTGTAGTTGCACAGTAGCGGATTCTCAAAGCGGAGTGAATTCATGTCAACTCGCATATGGAACAGCAAGTGACGGAAACAACTCCGCTAATTATGGTAATTATCCAAATACTATAAATATTACTCCAACAACCTCTGGCGGGACAACAACTTGCTCTGGAACTATAACAAATCAGTCAGATAGCACTGTGATTTACTATACAATGCGAGCAACAGACAATGCTGGAAACAATGGCTATAGCACTGAAGGGAATTTCACTACTGCTACACCTACAAATACAATTTATATCTCTCCTAGCGGCAATGATAGCACTGGTGATGGAAGTTCTACAAATCCCTACAAGACATTTGCAAAAGTCATTCCGATGCTTCAGCCTGGCTATACTCTAATTCTCAAAGACGGTACATATACAAAATCTACTACTGGGCTTTTGATAGTTGGCAATTCTACTAGTGCTAAATCTGGAACTGCAAGTAATCACATTATAGTCAAAGCGCAAAATGAAAGACAAGCGTTTATAAAAAGCGATGGCACACTTCCAGCTATTTATGTTCATAATGGAATAGGTTATTGGGATTTCAATGGTCTAAGAGTCGAGAGCGTAGACTTGGATATTGCTTCTGGAGGCGGGCAATATCCTGTTGTTCAAGTTGGAGCTTCAGCTACGGATACTGCAAATCATATTACATTTTCTAAATTACTTTGTGCACATAACAATAGATATTTCAATGTTGCATGTTTCCAATCAAGCTACTCGGATTCTGTAGTCGTAAAAGACTCGGAAGCCTATTATTTTCATAGACACGGATTTTCACACTATCATGCTACCAATTCCTTTTTTGTTCGAGACTATGTAAATAGTAGGCACTATGGTGATCTAAAAGTAGATTCTTCAGGACATTGCAATGATTCCTGGAAAGGTTCAGATGCCACTCAAGCAGCTGGAACTGGACCGCTTGCCTCAAGTGTTCAATCTCAACATGCTCAAACAACTTGCGGAGTAGGTCAGTGTATTTCAAGTACTGCTCCTGCTACTTGCAAAACATGTGCTACAGGTGATATTTGCGGATACGATTCGAGAATAGTAGATAGGGGAGATGAAGGGCTGATATGTTATTCATCAAATGGATGCACGATAATAAACTCTATATCAGAAGAGAATGACCAAATTTCTGTAGGTAGAAATGGAGATACTAGCCCTATCAATAGATTGTTTGGTTCAATCTCTATGGGAGAAAATTCAGGACTCGATAATTTCTCTGCAACTACTGCTACAGCGGATATATCAAATGGGAATATTTATGAAAATGATGTGGCGATAAATGGTAGTACCGGATTGTTTGAGAACTCGGTAAAGAATGCTATAGCACGCAATATCACGCTTTATAATAATACAACTGGCATGAGTGCGAGTCATTTCGGTTCATTGTCAGATACAGCTATAGCGGGTCAAAGTTTCACTATTACTAATATTCTCTCGTTTAATAATTCTGGTTCAGAGTTTACCGTAAATAATGCTACGTATCCAGCGGCAAGTGCAGTAATGCAAAATTGTTCAAACGGCGGCGGCACTACATCGGGAAGTTTTACGGCTAGCAATCTTTTTAATTCTGCTCCTACTGGTATGGGAACTGGAACTAATCAGTGCATTGTCTATGTGCCAGGTGGGAGTGATGGTTGCGCTGGCTATACTAATCCACTCGTAAACGGCATAGCATCGAATATGGTAGGCAAGGGACTAAACATAGGCGTAGGCGTAGATATTGGGGCTAACATAGTGCATAGATACAAGGATGATGGCTCAGGACTCGATTGCACACAGAAACTCTGGAATCAAACCACAGGACAATTCCCTTGTGGCGCTACAGTTGCAGGCTTAAACGATGACCCAAATGGGTCTACAACGGCAACGCAAGCTTGTATCAATGTCCATAAGAGATTAAACGTTGGGGTAAATGGATGTACTATACCCTAAATAGGCAAGAAAATAGTCAAGGAGAAAAACAATGGGGTAGTTCACTATTACGAGAGATGAATAGAGAGAGATTAAGAAAGCAGTTAAAAGTCCACGAAGGAGTTTTTCACAGAGTGTATCTCGACTCTTTTAATATTCCTTCAATTGGTGTGGGATTTAATTTGCTGAGAGACGATGCAAGAGAGAAAATCGCTCTTATCGGAGCGAACTATGACAGGCTTGTAGCAAGAGCGGATGAACTTACTGACGCTCAAATTGACGCTCTTCTTGATATGTGTATAGATGAAGCTGAGAGAACAGCGAGGGAGCTTTTCCCAGTATTTGATGGACTAGATGACACGAGGCAGCGTGTGCTATGTGATATGAGCTTTAATCTCGGATATACAAAATTCTCTCATTTTATTATGCTAAGAAGGTATGTAGCAAAGGGCAATTGGACGGCTGCGTCAGTAGAGATGAGAAACTCTGATTGGTTTCGGCAAGTAGGAGTAAGAGGGATAAGGCTTGCCGCAATGATGCTAGATGGAGGTGAGTTGCCATTCTGAATTTAATAAAAGTGCTCTCGACAATTCTAATGAAGTCGGATGACCCTGACACTGGCAACAAGAGATTTATCGGAGTCTTGCTCATGATTTTTTTCGGACTTCTCTGGTTCTTCTTCTGGATTGGGCTTCATAGAGGGAATCTTACAGAGACTGAATACGAGGGAGTGGTGGATATAGTTCATTATGGGATTTTTATATCTGCACTTATTTGGAGCTTTGGTTTTGGAGATTTCTATAGAAGGCAAATAAAAAAATAGGAGGACAGTAAAATGAGTTTAACTACAATACCTGTAGAAGTAGATAAAGAGGCTTATGAAATTTCTCAAGCCCTTGTGATGATAGTTGCTGACGTGAAGAAAGCAGTGTCAGATGGAGTGCAGCCATCTGATATTGCACCCATTGTTACGTCTGTGATAGCGCATTTAGCTGATAAAATCGCTGAGTTTCAAATGCTCGCTCAAGAGGCTAAGGCGAATCAGACAGCATTTGCTAAAGCGTTAGCTATCAGCGCTAGCGATATGTATGAAGTTATGAGAGGATAAGAGATGATTATAACAGTTGCAGAAAATTTCATATATAAAGGGCGAAGATATAGAGCGGGAGAGTCCTGGACTCTTGAAGATGCTCCTTATGATTTGCAAGTTTATGTCCGCACCATACAGGGCATTTACAGTCATAAAAGAGCAAACTGTTATTGTTGTTGTGATGATGAGGGAACGATAGAGCCGCTTGAAGATAAGAAAGATGCAATATCTGATGATGAGTGGATAGAGCGAGCGCATGGGGAGGAAGATCATTAGATAGGGAGGTAGTCATGGATTTCTTAGATGAGTTAAATATTTGGCGGGAGCAATTTAAGAAACATTTAAATGTCAAAGATTTGTCTGATGCAGAAAAACAGGATGTTCTTGAAATTGTTAAGGCGACATATAATTCTCTTGTATCTTATTTCGCTCTATCAACTGACTTTGATACATTGTGCAAAATTTTTGATGATAATATGCAAAATGCGGACATATCCTCTAAACTAAGAAAGATTGTTGATTTGACGGTAGAGAGTGCGTGGGAGGCTATAAAAGACTTGAGTGATATTGAAAGTCAGCCAACACAAGAGCAGATAGAGCGAGCACATCAAGACGCTCTTAATGCTCTTGGAGAGGCTAGAGCTTCTGACACTGCTAATCAATACGCTCAAGAGTTAAATGACATAGCTATTATGATTAATTCATGCTCTAATGAGTCTGACGCTCTTCATGTAAGACTTTGCTATACAAATGCAAAAGCTAGGGCTGATGAAATAAGGTTTGAGATTTTGAGTAAAAATAAAAGTGGAGGTGCAAAATGAATCTAGCAGTATGGTTTCCAAAACTTTTAGTTGTGCTCACAAATATTGTCACGATGGGTATGACGGGACTTGATATTTGGAAGGATTATGATAACAGAGTTGTAGACTCGAACAAAGTGCTCACAGAATTAAAGAGCATTCTAAGCTCTATTGCGGAATTCAATCAAGCTACTGCGGATTATCAAAACTTGATAATTCAATTCGCTATGCAATTACTGCCCGAAGTTGTCTCTGGACTAAATATGTTCAGCTTTACTGGAAAGAAAATCATAGTAGATTTGCCAATAGGGGAGGTGATACAGATATGAAAACGGGATATATACCAAATAAAGTAGCAGTAGCCTTAATAATATTGGGAATAATTACGATAATAGGAGTATATCTTACCTCATGCGCTCCTAAGCACGTGGGATTATCCGAGCTTCAGACATATAATCAAGAGGTGCGCAAGTGTATGGAAGTGCCTGATAATATTCCGAACCCTCAACTCATTGTAGATAATACTGGTGATACTGTAATGTGCAATGGGCAGACTAGAAAGGGCTGTTATAACGGCATTATTCACATCGCTCAGCAAACTACTGATCAAACAGTTAAACACGAGATGGTCCATTATTACGCTGATAAAGTGTTGCATTTAGGCAATGACGCAGATCATAAATGTATGATGAATGGACAGAGTTGTTATCTAAAGTGTTCAGGGATTACAATGGAGTGAGTTTGAGGGAGGAACCATGAAAAAACTATCTGGAGAAAAGAAGGATTTTCGTATTAAGGTTGTAATGAGCGGAGAGCATCTTACAGGCAAGATGAAGCAGAAGCTCATAAAGATGTTTAAGGATAATTTCACAGCAAATGTCTACGGCGAGGGTGATTGCTCTCTTAAGGTTGTCTCTATAAGGGAGATGAGAGACTAAACCATGAAACTCATGGTCCAAGCTGTAAGAGGACATTTAAGTCTGCCAGAGCCTATAAACATTGTGATGTGCACTGTATGCGGAGGGATATTTTCCACTCAAGTATATCAGCCCTACTTGCGTCTTATTGCAACGGTATTTGCCGATTACCATGTCTATCATATCGAGAATATATCAATTGATATTGTGTGTCCGTGCTGTCGAAGCGAAAGCGTTATGTCTTTCAGAATTGAGCCAAAAAATCCAGTAGTATCAACTGAAGAAATAGATAACAGGTTTCTTACAATGCCTGTGGGGAGCACTTATCTTTCTTAAGGAGCGTCAATGGAACGAATATTTTTAGTTCTATGTTTAGCGTTATTTTGTGCTGGTTGGGCTTATGCGGATAACTGCTACTACTCTCAGAACTGGACATACAGAAAATCCAATCCTGAGTTTTCGTGTCCGCCAGGGTTCAAAGAATTTACTCATACTCAAGTGTTTGACATCACAATCTGCAAATCTCCCGATGTTCCAGGCGCAGAGCACCAGCTCATTAACGTCTGCAACGTAATTAGAGATGGTGTAGATGCGTGCATTATCAGAGTAAGCAAAAAGGGGGATTTCTGTTGGGATGTGGAGGAGGATTAAATGTGTATACCCTTTGACGATGACGATATAGAGATAAATGATCATCTCAAGATGCCCTCACCTGAGGAGCGTTTAGAGGCTATGCTCAAGCGCAGAGGGCTTTCTGAGATGCCTGATGCAAAGCCCAAGCAGAAATGCCCCAGGTGCGGGCTGGATGATTGTTGTATTTGCTTATAGAAGGAGAGAGAGGGAGATTGGCAAAACTAGACCCCAGATTCTGGCGCGCAATGCTACCTATAGGTGAAGGATTGACAAGCAAAGCCTTTTGGGTTGCTGTGCTCATTATTGCTCTTGCCCTTGTATTTGTCTTTATGATCTCTCTTGCTCCACGCATTATTACGTATACAGACTTAAATGAAGCGATAGAGGCAAATAATGCGAGCATTGCGAAGTTTGAAGCGGAAAGAGAAAAAACAGTTGCGCATCTTGAGGAGCTAAAAAAGCAGTATTTGATACTTGACGATGAGGTCAAAAGAGATAGAGCCATGCTCGATGCGTATAGGAGTGCTGTAAATCAGTATGAGATAGATTTAGCCTCTCTCTATACACGACTCAATAAGCTCAATCCTGATATAGGCAAAATGGAGAGGCAGATTAGGTCCCTAAGACAAGAGCTTGCTGAGACAAAAGAGGAGATATATAAATATGAAGGGATGCTCAATTCTTGCGAGCAAAGGCAAAATATTTTGATGGAGAGGATAAAAACTCTTGAAAAAGGCAAATAGAGGTGGATGAGAGACAACGCCCCGGCACTCGCTATATTGATTCGGCTGATGAGCTTTCGTGGAATGAGTATAAGAGGGTTGTGCTCTCAGGGCTTGACAGGCTTGAGCATAGAGTAGAAATGTTAGAGCGAAAATCTCAGGATATGGATAGAAACATCGGTGTGCTCAATTTAAAAGCGGGCATCTGGTCGCTGATTGGCGGGATGATTCCGATATTAATTTTAATTGCTCTAAAAAAGCTGGGAGTAGGGTGAAGAGTTTAAATCCTATTTCAGGAGGTGATTAAGTATGTACCCGGAACATGCTATAAGTCAGAGAAGAATAGGTCGAGCAACAACAAGAGCAGGCACTAGAGCCCGCGCAAGGGGACGTGGTGCTGGCAGACAGACAACCAGGTCAAGTGGAACATAGCGGGAGGAGGGTTACTCGGCAAGCGTTTTGAGGCGCTTCTTAGTTGCATAGGAGCGCCTCAGAGGGATACTCTCAGGCAATACTGCCATGCGTAAGATGGGAAAATCCAGTAAAAGAATCTGATATAGCCGATTTGTGGCCGTATTGAGTGGCAGAGCCGCACAGATAACAAATACCGTGCAGGGTTCCACTAACAGGTTCCTTAATACAGAGGGAGGTAAGAATTTCTACACCCTTTACTTATTGTCTTGCCAGAGAAACAACTGTCTATTGTCAAGAATCACCTCAACTTTATCGAGCCGCTTTATTTGCCACAGTGGGAATGCTGAATCAAGAGAATCGGCTTCTACGAATTGAGCGTGCCTGATTTTTCTCGGAGTTCCACATCGTGCATAGTGGAATTTCTTTCCATGTCTGTGCGCTAATCTACTCCACGTATGTGCTGTAGTTTTGAATGAATCGTCTCCTCCTAGCAAAATTCCCGCAAACTTATGAATCACGGACTCAACACTGCCCTCAGACATTCCATTTTGTACTGCAAGATACCATGGCCAATCTCCTGGTAATTTATCAAGATACTGGCAAGAAAAATCAAGGCTCCTGAGTCCCTGCGCAACCAGGTCAGGAACTATGGCAATATATGGTATTCCGACTCTATAGGCTTTTTCAAGTCTCCGCATATATGCCGAATCATCAAAAGAAACCCCGTGCCTCCAATTCCTGAAGGCTCCATTATCAAATCCCCACGGCTCTCCCACATAAGGACGCGGGATTTGATCAATCCACATTCTGCCCCAGCGCTTTGCTTGGAGTTTCTGTAGAATCCTTCTGCTCCTCGTATCGCCTACTAGAATTGTCATAGCAACTCTCGCAAAAGTGAACCCCTAGTGCTTCAAGCAAAATTAGCGTTGTTTCCTCTCCGCTCTTTCCACATTTATCACAAAGCTCCATACGTCATGTTTATACATCGAACAAGCTTGCTAGTCAAGATGGATGGTAAGGCGCTGGCACGGTTTTTGGTACGACTTAGATTCAATTATCCGCACATAAACTAAAGAATCGGATACTGCACATATTCTCTATGTGACAGGAATTACACGAAATTTGTCTATTTATAAATTGATGATTGTAATGATAACTGAATGATTAATCCAGTTTCCACACTAATCATTTGTATGGCTTACGCTAGCTTTGGCAGGGTTTTTGGACGGGGTTTTATGTCTCTCTGCCAGTTTTTCTACTGCTTCTCGCAGGGCTTCATCGGGGTGGTAATAGCGCATGGACATATTGAGGCTACTGTGTCCAAGGATTTTACTTACATCCGCCAGCGCCACACCGGCTTCAATCATTCTCGTTGCCGCCGTGTGACGCAGATCATGGAACCGTAAATCAGGCACTCCAGCATCGCGGCACGCTCTTTTGTATCGGTGATAGAGCGCGGCTGCATTGGTGTATTTCTCCCCTCTTGAATGGAGAAATACATAGGGCTGATGGCCGGAGTAGAGCTTTTGTTCAAGCAAGATGGTTTTAAGCTCTGAGTTGATTGGCACTCTTTTATTCTTCTTTGTCTTTACAAATCCTTTTTCAATAAATATATATCCATTCTCAAAATCTATATTCTCCCACTTGAGGCTTACCACCTCGCTTCGTCTTAGTCCTGTATGGAGCACGGTTTGAATTATTGCCCGTAGATAAGGTGGGCATACTGACATGAGCCTCTTTTCCTCTTCATCTGTGAGTATGCGCTCCATCTGATTGTGCTCTGGCAGAAATTTTACTCTTGAGACGGGATTATCGCCAAAGAATTTTTCCTTCTGTTTTGCAATGTTATAGAGTGCCTTGAGGCATGTAAGCTCTCGATTGACTGTAGCGGGCGAGTTTAATCGTTTAAGGTGATTGGTTTCATTGAGTCTTTGTGTTTGATACGCAGAAATATCAGCGGGTGTAATTTCGTTTAATTTCTTTCTGGCAAAGAATCTCAGAAGCTGCTTGAGCGATTCTCTGTCTCTTTCCCATGCGCGGTTCTTTTTCACATTGCGGACGTACGTTATATATTCCCTTGAGAATTCCTCAAGCGTTGGGATTGTGACCTCTTCTATTCCTAGTTTGCTGAGTTGTATCTTGCGCCTTATCTCTTCCCACTGAGCCTCTGCCATTCTTTTTGATACTAGATTGCATGGTCCAAGGCTCTTTTTATGCTCACGGCCGCTCTGGGAATACCGAACATACCAGTACGCCCTTTTTTGTCCATTCTTGCTCGTAAGGAATCTTTTATAGAGTCCCATTTGTAAATGGCGTATGGCACTTGTGACAAAAATCTCTTGGATGCAAGTTCTTATATCCGCAAACGGGGCATATCTGAGAACGAGGAAGGCGTTTTGGTTGTATATCTTTCTGCTGTGAGACTTGTGTAAGGAGTTGCTGTCCTCGTGGAGTATTTATGGGAATCATCCCAATTTGCCCGCACTCAGGACACACTTCTTTCTTGGTCACGCTTCTCATCATTGTATAGAGCAGTCCCGGAATTACAAAGAGCCAGAGAAATATCTCAAAGACAATATTCCCTGGCGTGTATTGTTTGGGATGTCCTGCATAGAGACAATTTGGGCAGATTCTTTTTGGCTCCGATATTTTTTTGATAATAGCTATTGCAACGATAATAAGTAAAATCCAGAGGGCTGTTGGCATCTAAGATTGCACCGCTCTTTTGATTTTATCTCGATTCTTAAATGCAGCTGGGGGAGGCTTTTTCTCGCTATCCAATGAGACATAGAAATTAGTGATATAGAGATTCCGAATATTGATTCGAACTGGCCATTCCTTAAATCGTATGCGCACGCGTTTATTTGCCATTGGCTCTATACCATTTATAAGCCTGAGAAGTGGCCGGTCTTTGTCTTCCATAACTTCTCCCCCCTTTTTTACGCGCTTTTTTCCATTCCACCCGGCAGGCTTATTTGCTCGATGGTACTTTCTCCTTTTTGAATCTTCTCCAAATACTCATCCACTTTTTTCATTCTCTGCGCCCTGGTAAGTGCAACGCCTAGTTCCGATGCCTTTGCATTTACAATCTTTATGAGCTTGGCTCTCATTCCCCAAATGGAGCTTGGGATAAATATGTCTCCTTCATGTCTGCCCAATGCCCATTCTGGAATAAGCCCAAACGTGTGAACTATGAGTTGCACCATGTGAGGTTTTGGAGCGGTATTGCCCTTTTCCCAGTCCTGTATGTTTCTAAGAGACCTACCTATTACAGCGCCAAAATCCTCTTGAGTGAGATCGAGCTGGGTTCTCAGAGATGAAATAGCTTCAGCCCAATCTACCGTCACCTCTTTCTTCTTTTCTACATACCTCTTCTGTCTTTTATGCAAATTTGCAAATAACCCCTTGACAGACACATTTTTGCGTACTATAATTGAGTTCATATTCAATCCTACATGTTACTAACTATATATACACATGAGCCAAAAGTCAACATTTAACGGCAAAAAAATAATGCACAACATCTGGGAACGGGATATGACAGTACGGCGTTGGGCTGCGGCTAATGGGTTTAAGCCTGATACGGTTTATAAGCTCCTTGAATACGGCACGGGTGGAAAGAGGAGCGGTCCCGTAAACAGAAAAATCCTAAAAAGGCTCGAAGAGCAAGGGCTCCTCTCGGGAGCCAGGGAGGAGAGTTATGGCTAAATCTAATTTTGATATTTCCCGCCTCAAGCAGTTGCCCATTCTTACACTTGAGCAAGCCTCTCAGATTTATCCATTCAAATTATCCACCCTTCGCGCGTGGTGTCGCGCAAAAAAGATGGACTGCGTGAAACTCGGCAAACTCTACTATGTCACACATGAAAACATCCATACATTGCTTAACAAACACCGTCAAAATGCCAATAAAACAGCAGATGTGATTCTCATAAAAGGGAGGTGATAGAGATGTTGAAGTTTCTTATTGTGGGTTTTCTTTGTTTTATGGCTTACTGCTTCTGGCTCGGCATGGTGGCTATAAGACGCAAGCACCACCCGGAGCCGGGCAAGAGGCTTACCCTCGCTAATGGGCTTATCCCGAGACAGAGGGAAGAAGAGGAAGAGGATTGGAGGTATCAGAAATGGTCATGATACCAAAATCGTTTGAGCACAAGTATGTTCCCAAACGATGCGCAGAGTGCGGCTCACGCAATGTTGGAGAGTTTTATTATGAGCCGCATCTTGCCTCTCATTTGCGTATAGATGCAAGTAACAAACCTATTCTTAGATTTTGCAATATCCTCTGCCTAAGAGGCTATCTCATAAAAAAGGGGGTGATATAGATGGAAGATTCATTGGTTCCGCTCTCAGATGAGCGGATTTGTAAGATTAGGCAGATAAATATAGAGCCTTCATACGCTCACGGGCATCTGTCTAATTTTTTCTCCAATCTGGTGGTTGTGTACGAGAATGGAGACCGTCAGGTCCTTATGCAGCATATCCCGAACGAAGAGGCTGCAAGGCTTGCAGGTCTTATTATTGATGAAGTAGAGAAAATAAAACAACAGGAGGTAATACATCATGAGTAGCACAAAACAAGAAGCCCCGACAATCGAAATTATCGGGGCTTCAACGCCATCGAAAGGTAACAAGAGCAATGATAACATGGACATAGCTCAAAATCAATGTCCTTTTTGCGATACTGAACTCAAAGAGGATGCTGATGAGTTCTGGTGTCCAAACTGTCTCTACATTACCGCAAAATCAATTCTCAAGTTTGCATTTAAGGTTAACAGGAGGGCAAGAAGATGAGTCAGGAATTAGTCGTTAAAGAGCAACAGGAAAATGTATTTGCTTTATTCGATAAACTCGATGATGACATTATACTTGCCGAGATTGAGAACCGCGTAGTATCTACGTGGGTATACCATTTTATTCAAGACGGGCAGGATATATGGGGTTTATCTAAAAAGGGGGTTGACCAAGCCCTAATGGAGCTTGAGAAGCAGGGGATTATCTATGATGAGCCAATCGTTAGCATTCAACCGGACCCTACTGACCCAGACTACATTTTATTTTTCGCCAATATCCGCAAATTCCGTTACGACGCTCAAATCAGAAAAATTGACCTTGGCTCTGTCTCTGGGTATAAGCGACAGTGCATCAAACACAAATCAGGCGTTAATGATCCATTCTGGTTTGAAAAAGGGGCGGCCAAGGCAACAAGGAATGCGAAAGCTCGGACCATTCCAGTCGAGATAGAGACAAAGATTATTGCTCTTGCTAAGACGCAGGGGAAAGTCAAACAGATAGATGATGTAGAATCTGAGGCTAAAGATGTCAATGATAAATTAGCAACTGAGAAGCAGAAGAACTATCTCAAGGGGCTCGTAGCCAAGAAGCTGGATGGTGATTGGAACGAGCTTTGCGCTGAATTTAATTTTCGAGACAAAGAGGAGTTACTTTCTAACGCTACTGTAAAGGAGGTAAATAGGTGTATTGAGTTTTTAAATAACCTATAGCCATCCTCCATAAGGGGCCTTCTGCTACCCGAACGGCAGAGGGCCCCGCTCAAACGCAGATGAAAATCACTAACTGGATAACAAATGAAGTAATTTGTGAGAGTGACAAGTTGACCCTTGCAGATTTAGTCGAAGCTAATAAAGCCCATCTGTGCAAAGCCAATCTTCGCGGAGCCAATCTTCGCGGAGTCAATCTTGAAGAAGCTTATCTGTGTGAAGCGAATCTATGCGAAGCGAATCTATGCGAAGCGAATCTGTACGAAGCCAATCTGTGCGGAGTCAATCTTCGTGGAGCCAATCTTCGTGGAGCCAATCTGTATGGAGCCAATCTCGATGAAGCCGACATTTATGAAGCCGATCTGTGGGGCGCGCATTTTGACAAAAATATTTTGCGAGCCTCGTGGGGGATGCCGCTGAACGCAAAGACAGCATTTTTACTGCTGTCTTTAAAAATTTCTCTGCCTGTAGAGTTGGCACAGGAGATGCTCCTCAATCCCAATTTTTGTTGGACTGAGGCATCTAGAGTGGCAAATCAGTATCCCGATATTTTGGAAGCTTTACGGGATGCCTGGCCAGAGGTATATCGTAAACTCTGTAGCAAAAAATCTGTAGAAGGGGTGAAGTAGATTACGCAGTCTGAGAGGTGGGTGGCCTGACGGGTGTTTAATGATGTGTGAAGTATGCCATTTTAAAAGAGGGGGTAAATGGGTGCTGTCAATTCTTGCACTTGCGTGCAAGCTCCAATCTTACTTTCCAAAATCACAGCTATTTCAAAACTCCTACAAAATTTATATATCAAACAAGGAAAAAGGTCATGGGCAATAAAAGGATGATTGATATGGATGGTTTATGTTTTGACGATGAACTTGCGGTCCTAGGCGTGGATGGACTTTTTCTATACGCTCGACTGTGGAGCCTGGCTGAGGATTCAGGATGTTTTCTTCTAAATGCTCAATGGATTCAGTGCCAGATGGGCATGGTCCGAAGTGCATTTTCAATTAACCGCATAAAAGAAATCATTGCAAAGCTGATTGAATTACACAAGATAATTCCATACACAAAAGGGAATAAAACTTACGGGTATCTAAAGAATCTGAATAAGCACCAAAGGAAGCATTATCCATCTCCGCCAATCATCCCTTTACCAGATTGGATTGAATGGCATCCAAAACAGAAAGCCTCCGATCCGGTTCAGCATTACATCTGGAATGACCCTCCAGATGATATATCCCCCGATCCATCCCCCGATATATCCCCCGATATATCCCCCGACCCTACGAGGAGAGGAGAGGAGAGGAGAAGAGATAAAAGACTTAAAAGAATATCTCCTTCGGAGATAGAGGCGAACCTTGAAAACGGTTCGCTCTCAAGTTCTAAACAAATTGAGTATTGGCAGAGATTTCTTTTAGAACCTATGCCCGAATTATTTACCGAGGTAATGGGATTTAAGCCCTTTAAGGAGAGCAAAAATGGCAGAGCTCAGCCGGAGACGGAAGATTTTAAGCACTCGAAAAAGTTCTGGGCATGGCTTTCAAGCTCATACAGTTTTAAGGGAGATGATTATATCTACGAAACTATGAAAAAACTTTTTAAATTCTTTGCAAGCGGCGTGAAACAGGGCGTTTACTGGAATGTTGACGCTCCTACTATGAGGCATTTTTTCGCTAATAAAGAAAAAATTTTGGCTCGGTACTTAGAGAGCCAATCAATCAAAAAGGAGATAGGCCATGGACAATCAAAAGAACTTGCCGTCAAAAATTAAACTCGTTGAATTAGGACAAAACGACTTTGATAATGCTATTGAGAAGCAATGGCTTGAGATTAAGCGGAGGGAAAACACTAAAACCAGAGCCTATGAGCTTGAGGCTATTCGTTACTTGCGCGAGGAGCAAGGGATAGAAAATCCAAAAGAGCTGCTAAGCCAGCTCTTTAAAACTTATCAGGTTTTAGACCCTTATGCGGATTATATTTCAGTTGCCGAGCGTGAATATTTCCCTCACAACTTGAAAGACCGCACGATTGCGCGATTTTTGAGGGCTTTTAAGCCGCTTTTTTCAATTCTACAAAAGGCTCAACAAAGAATCGTTCTCCAGCAAACTTTTGACGCATTTTGGCAAAAATGTATTGCATATTTGGAAAAAAGAGAGTACCCGCGCGATTTTCTAGATTTTATATGCGACCCTCAGTGCCCATTTAAAGAAAGCTCGTTCTACCACTGGCGCAAATTTGGTAGTGATGACCCCAAATATCTTGACCAGATGCTTGTATGGTTTCGCGCCTGTTTTGGTGTAAGCGGCATTGAGGAACTCTGCCAGGTCCCTCCCAATTCTGGAGAGTGGAACTGGTCCTGGCAAAAGATGAAGCGGTGTTACGAAGAATTTACTTTTGGAGAGTGAAGATTGGCTTATATTCCCGGCGCGCCTAAAAGACTCAAATTAACATCCAATGACGAGACGCACGAATACGATGTCATTGCGTGGAATGGGGTTAGTATGCTTGGGTTGCACCTAACCATTCGCCGCGTTCCTACTCCTGACGGCCATACCTTTGCCCCGATGGATTGGCTGATTCCTAAGGCGCTTTTAAGAGAGCGTTATTTTGATAAATATAAAAATCTCGTGATCACTATAGGACCGGGCAAAGGGGAAAAGTTGTTTGATTGTACCATGACTGGAGGTTGAAATCATGTTTGAATACATAAACCGTATGCGTGGCAAAGACATTGAATATGCCTCATCTACAAAGACAGAGCTTTGTTCTACCTGCGGCTCCCGGATAGCTCCCGGTGATACATACCTGAAAGTTGACGATCATGAGATCACAAAAGGCTACGTGAGATTAAGACACAGAAAATACTGCCTGCCGTGCTCAAGAGGGTGGTTTGGAGGTAACGCTGGATAATAGGCTGGAGGGACAGCTAAGATATGCCCACGAGAATTTACCAGACTTACAGGAATCAACGAATGCACTCACACAAGGGGGGTAACATAGGCTTTTTGCTGATTTTGCGGATTTTTCGAGAAAAAACGCAATTTTGCTATAAAAAAATAGCGGCATTTGCCCTTCTCACGCATTCTTATAGGGCTTCATCGAGGTGTTAAATTAGGAAAAGTGACCGTGATAAGGATTAAGCGTCTAAAGCCATCTGATGACCCCTGGCACATTCCAATGACAGAACGGGACCTAACCAGACTCATCCTGGACTATCTTAAGTGGATTCCTAACTCTACCTGGAAGAAAATCAGAGGCTCTATGGGCATGAGAGGGATATTAGACATAATTGGTTGTTGGGAAGGGAAGTATGTAGAGCTAGAGGTTAAGACAGAGAGAGGTAGGCTAACCCCTGAACAAAAGGCAAGAATCGAGGAAATTAGGCAGGCTGGAGGTATAGCAGAGGTAGTGAAAAGTATTGAGGATGTTCACAAACTCTTTGGCAAGGATGGTAGGATTGAAATCCTTTGACAAAGTAAATAATCCTTACGAAGCACATGACTTGCTTCGAAATGAAATTATTAAGAGCTATATACGCCGTGCCCTACGGTATTATTACGAATGGAAAAAAAATGGTGCACTAAAGGGAGAATCCCGACTATATGGCATATATAATATTTATCTTTCTATGCTTTCTGATTTCGACTTGATAGAATCGTATCTTTTCGAAATAAAGATAAAAAATAAGGCAGCTTATACTTCGATAAATGGTTATCTACATGCACGCACATATGGTCAAATTAAACTCGATAAGATATTTAGAAAATCTCCACTTACTTATGATACCTATAAACAATATATTGACTACTACGTAAACTTATTATTCAATAGTTTAATGAGGCTCGATAAGCGGGAATGCCCGTTTTGTTCTGTTCAGAAATTAGCGGGAAGACCTCAGCGAGTTCTGCCACAACCACTAACAGGAAAAATTTGTTTCTGGTGCCAAAGAAGAGTGGAGGCATGAAGATTATAGCATTATGATAAATGGTTATAGAGGCAGGTAAAGCAATTTGATAGAACAAGATAGATTTAAAATCAGTGCGGTAGTAAGACTTAAGCATGGGCCTTTATTTGAATGGATGAGAGATAATAATTATACGCAGAAAGAATTGGCAAAATTACTGAATGTAAAGCAAACAACTGTAGGAGCATGGATTAATCTTCGAACAATACCACGGGAGCCTATTCTAACTGCACTTTGTGACCTTACTGGTATGAGTTGTGAGGAATTATTTCCATCTGCTTATGTCTTTGCAGTAAGAAAAAAAAAGTTTAGCAATATGCAACAATTATATTTTACAAAAGAATTGCCACTTGCTGATATGCTTGCGTGGTCAAATCAAGAGGCTTTACCTAGTGCTGAGAACATTATTATTGACCTGGAAGAAAAGGAGCTACTTAAAGAAGCAATTGACCATGCTCTTTCTGAAAAAGAAAAAGAGGTGATTAAAAGACGATTTGGTTTCAGTGGGTATGATGAGCACACATTAAATGAGATTGGTAGTCAACTACGTTGTTCTTCTGCATTTGTGGGACAGGTTGAAGTAAGGGCGCTAAGAAAGATTCGTATGTTTCTAAAGCAAAAAGCGAAATCTAAGTAATAAAAGCTCCAATTGCCTATTGACAAACATTTTGCAATTTGCTATTCTTTCACTCGGTTGAACTATCTCAAAATGCCGGACAACCCATTTCGGGAAGTCCGGTTTTTTTGTTTATGAGGCTTGAATGTGGCTAAAAAACCACCCTGGCGACCTACCAAATATACTCCAGAACTTCAAGCAAAATTCGACCGCCTTGTTGATGAATGGGATTTTGAGGGTACTTATACAGACCCGCGAGATGGCAAACAAAAACCAAAGACAAATAATTTCTGGCAACTTTGGTATGTTGACCAGCTTATTTATAAACTTGGTCTTGTGCGTGATACGTTCTATCGCTATTGTAAATTGCATCCTGCCTTCTCGGATACCAAAAAAAGGTGGGAAACAAAACGCAATTTTGGACTTACAACAGTTGTTCCCTTTTTTGCTAAAAACCCGACCATGTGGATTTGGCTTTCTAAGAATTGTCTTAAAATGTCCGAGCATCCCGTTGATGATGATGGTGATCATAGTCTCGATGCTCTTATTCGTGCCCTGGAACAAAGTCGGAGGAAACGTGGGGATCAGGGGTAGCGATAAGGAGGGAGGAATTTCAGGGAACCACATGTTTAAGTGGGGACTCTTTTCGCCAAAGGCTTTAGACTCACTCGACTTATCCACACGCAGAATTAATATTTGGGAAGGCGCAGTCCGGTCATCAAAAACTATCACATCACTTGTGCGTTGGATGGAATTTGTGAAGACTGCTCCTCAAGGCGATTTTCTCATGGCTGGTAAGACCGAGAGAACGCTTAAAAGAAATATACTCAACCCATTGACCGAGATTGTAGGCAATAAACATTTCCGCTATAACATGGGATTGGGTGAAGCTCGGCTCTTTGGAACACGGATATATATTGTTGGCGCAAATGATGAACGTGCCGAGGGGAAAATTCGAGGACTTACCATTGCCGGTGCATATCTTGATGAAATAACACTTATGCCTGAATCATTTTTTGATATGCTGCTATCTAGGCTTTCAGTTGATGGTGCGATGCTTTTTGGTTCTACAAATACCGACTCGCCGTTTCATTGGTTAAAGACTCAATTCCTAGAAAGGGAAGATTTAGATTTGGCCTCATTCCATTTTGAGCTTGACGATAATCTCAATCTCTCCGAGAAATTCAAAGAGAATCTCAAAAAAGAATATACCGGCCTTTGGTATAAGCGGCTTATCGAGGGCTTATGGGTTATGGCACAAGGGGCAATATATGATATGTTTGATGATGCATTCCACGCTATAGATGTGCCGAAGAAATTAGCTGAATATATTAAAATTTGGTGTGCTGTGGACTATGGAACATCCAATCCATGCACGTTCGGGCTTTATGGAAAACACCAAAACGGGAATACATACAAGTTGAGGGAATATTGGTATGATGGTCGGGAATCGGGAAGGCAAAAGACTGATTCGGAATATGTGAAGGATTTTGTAAAATGGCTTAGAGAGGTCAAGCCTCAAGTTGTTTATCTCGACCCTTCCGCAGCGAGTTTTAAGGCTGAACTTAGGAAATTAAATTTCAATGTTCAGGATGCAAATAACGATATTCTGGATGGTATTAGATTTATTTCTGGCATGTTAGGGAATGGGAAATATTTTATTGATAAATCATGTGAAAACACGCGAAAAGAATATGTGAGTTATGTATGGGACTCGAATGCACAAAGAAAAGGTGAAGACAAGCCACTCAAGCAGAATGATCATGCGGTTGATTGTGATAGGTATGGACTTTTTACTGAATATTCCAGGGGAGAAATAAATATCCGATGGCTCTAATCGAGTCAGCTCATAATTTATTTTCATGGCTCTTTATCTTTCTTGCCATCCTTCCTGCCGCTATTGAGAAAATTATTCCACGAAGAACCTTTGAACAAGCCCTCGGACGTTCTCTTACGCCGATAAAGAAAGGACAAATTATAGGCTCTACATCTGCTGACCGCACATTCTGGTTATCTTCGAGAATGCTTCAGGCAAATGTCATATTGCAGCCGTACATACAGAATCCCTGGCTCTATGCCTCTGTGAAAAAGGCTGCAATAAATATATCGAGAGTGCCATTTGAGATTTACACCAACACGGCAAAGAGTCCAAAAAAAGTCGAATCTGGTCCACTCTATGATTTATTTACGCATCCTAATCCTATGATGACTGATGACCAACTCTTTGAAGCAACATCGGTATGGCTTGATATAGAAGGCGAGGCGTTTTGGGTGCTTAATAACCGCAAGAATGTAACAACAATCCCTGATGAGATTTGGGTATTTCCACCATCTCGTTTCAAACATATTCCTGATCCTAAGACCAATTTGCCAATTGGCTGGCAATATATAGTTGGCGGTAAAACTGTGAATCTTGCACCTTGGGAAGTGATACATTTCAAGTTATTTAACCCTTACGATGATGTGAGGGGACTTGCTCCCTGGAAGGCAGGGCAACTCTCAGTAGAACAGGATTATTTGTCATCAAAGTATAATGTTTCATTTTTCAGGAATGGCGCGACCGTATCTGGGATTTTGAAGGCAGGACAGAACCTCACGGATGACCAGTATAGCCGTCTCAGGCTTCAGATTGACGAACGGTATCAAGGGGCGGATAAAGCACACAAGATTATGATTCTTGAGGGCGAGAATGCGGACTTTAAAGAGACATCATTATCTCAAAAGGATATGGCATTTACGGAACTTAAGAATCTCACACGCTCGGAGATATTTGCAATCTATTCTACAAATGAAGTTGTGCTCGGTATCTATTCGGATATACAAAGTTATGAAGGACTAAAAATTGCTCATAAAACGTGGTGGCAGGAGAATTTAATCCCCCGGATGCAATATATTTCTCAGAAACTCTATGCCGAACTATTTTCTCAAGTTGGCGATGGCAGCCAGTGGGGGGATTTTGATACAGGTGTTATCGAGGCTCTTCAAGAAGATTTGGCGGATAAGCTCGACCAAGCGACAAAACTCTATGCAATGGGCTGGCCTATAAATCAAATCAATAAACGGCTTTCCCTAGGTATGGAAGATGTTCCTTGGGGAGACGTGTGGTGGGGCAATATTAGCCTTGTGCCAATCTCAGATGATGGGTCAAGTGCAGTCGGACAGGAAACTCCTCCGTCCCCCCCGCCTAAATCATATCTTAGGCTTGTTGAAAATACCCCCTCCTCGATGACGGAAACAGGGCAAATTTCAATAATTTCTGGTAACGAGTATCTGACTAAGCGTTCATCTATTCACAGGGATATTCAATGGAAACGGTTTATGGTTCGTCATGCGCCACTAGAAAAGTTGTTCCGGTCGAAAATTAAGAAATGGATGTATGACCAGCGCTCTAAAATCCTTGCTAATCTCTCGAATATGATTAAGCGTGACATCACGGATATGATCTTCGATGATGAAAAAGAAATTGGCTCTCTCAAATTACTCCTCAAGCCCCTCTACGCAAAGGGAATCCAGCAAGGGGCTGAGATGGTGGCAGAGGAATTGGGTGCGATAGATTTCGTATATAATCCACTCGACCCTAGCGTACTTGCTTTTATGACTATGAGAATTACTGGTATTGCACCCGACATTGTAGATACCATTAAACAAGGGTTACGTAATACACTTACTCAAGGCATATCGGCAGGAGAGAGTATTACAGAGCTAGCTGATAGGGTGAGGGAGATATACAATTTTGCCGCGACAAGGAGTTTTACTATTGCAAGAACGGAAAGCGCGATAAGCATAAATGGCGGAAGAAATATTGAGATGCAAAAGCAGGGCGTAAAGAAAAGAGAGTGGTTGACAGCGCGTGATGAGGCTGTAAGGGAAAGTCATAGGAAATTGGAGGGTGAAGTAAGAGATATGAGAGAGAAATTTTCAAATGGATTGATGTTTCCCGGTGATCCGAGCGGAGAAGCCTCTGAAGTTATAAATTGTCGGTGTATTGAACTTCCAATAGTGGAGGATTAGCATGGATAGAATCATAAAGACTTTCATTCCAGAGCTTAAAAATGTAAACGTAAAAGATAACACTGCTGAGATGATTGTTTCCACTCAGTCATTAGACCGAATGGGGGATGTAGTTTTGCTCTCCGCCTGGAAAAAGGGTCTATCCCATTTCAAAAAACATCCGGTACTGCTTTCCTCTCACAATTACGGAAATCTCACAAATCAAATTGGTATGATTTCGGGAATCGGTATTACAGAAGAGGGTCTCAATGCCAAGATGCAATATTTTGTGGGAGAAGGCAATCAGCAAGCGGATTGGGGCTGGAAACTCGTTGAAAAGGGCATCGCAGCTTATTCAGTAGGATTTAAGTCACACAGTATGAGTTATGGCGACCAGATTGAAACTGATGAAGAGATACCGTCGGAAATAAAAAAGCTAAAGCCTCAGCGGGTATTTAAAGATGTAGAGCTTCTCGAAATCTCTCAAGTATTAGTTCCTGCAAATGCCGAGGCTGTCCAGAATGCTTTAAAATCTGACGATATGGGAATGAGAACCGTAGCAGCTGGAATAATCCAGAAAGGACTAATAGAAATAAATGAAAAAGAATTTTTTTCACATGAGGATAATGGTGATATATCCGGTAACAAAGCAATAGTGGTTTCCTCATTTCCCTCCCCCGAAGCAAAGGGCGTTGTTCCTTATAAAGAAACGCCGAAAGCTCCAGAAGATGCAGCGTGGAATGCTGCCGCTGAGATGACTGCTCTATGGGGAGATGGCAGCAATCAACCGAAATATGCCCAGGCGCATACATGGTTTGACTCTTCTGCAAATGATGACGATAAAGACGGCTATCCAGATGTGAAAGGTGCTTATAAACTCCCTCATCATGATAGAAACCTCAAAGTGGTATGGCGTGGAGTAGCTGCTGCTATGGCTGCTTTACTCGGAGCGCGGGGAGGCGTGGATGTGGGTGGCGATAAGACGGGTGTATATTCTCACCTTAAAAAGCATTATGCTCAATTCGATAAGACTCCTCCTGATATGAAATCCTATGAGACGATTGATGATGTTCTTGAAGGATGCAAGGATGTAGATACCGCGATTCTATTCATTCAGCAAATTAAGGAAATCGAGTTCGAGAAAGCACTTGAGGAAATGAAAGCTGTTTATGAAGCTGAATCCGAACTCAAAGCTGGTGCGGTTCTCAGTGGCAAGAATAAAGATAAACTAATGAAAGCCCAGGGTATGATGATGGACGCTCACAGTCATATCAAGGACGTACTGGCATCGGCAGAAAAAGGACTCGATGGCGATGAGGATTTGGATATTGAACTTGAGAAAATTATAGAAGAGCAAATTAAGGCAAAAGGCTCCGAGGTGCAAACAATTCTTTTTGAGAAATCCAAGTATTCTGTTGACGAAGCCAGGAAGTGGCTTAATGCCCATAACTTCAAGTCGGATAAAGTAGATTCCTCTGACCCTAATGTTCATAGATTTAGACAATTCGATCCTGCTCTATGTGATAAATCCACTTACGGTTCCATTCGGTTCAAGGATGGCATCACAGGGGTTGTATGTGTGAAGAAAAAGGGGATGGAATCCGAAAGCTATATCAAGATGATATTTACCGATATGAAAAAAGCTGAAAGCATATTAAAAGTTAATTAACAAGTTTCCCATTTCCGGTTAGGCTCTGCCATATAACCGAGGAATTGGGATAAGTTATTCGTATTAATCCGGGCTGGTCTCTGACATACAGCCCAAATAGTATTCCAGCGTAGTAGCTGGGAGCATTGCCTCCAGACAGCGAACCGTCAAAAATCCACAACAAATTACTACTCGAATTATATCCGCGGTATCTGAGGGATTTCAGGAAAACGCATATTCGCGGATTGTATTTGGGCTAGGAACAACAAGTTTGTCAATTTCAACTGGAGGTTAGAAAACAATGGAACTAGAAGAGGTTTTAAAAGAGATAGCGGCAAAGCAAGCCGGACTTACAGGACTTGTCGAGACCAAGTTTGGAGATATAAGCAAGAAGATTGACGAATATGACAAGAGATTAGCTATGTTGGAAGGGCTTGCAAAACATAGGGGTGTTTCCCTTCCTGGCGTGGAAGATGAAAAAGAAAAATTCTCATTTGGTAAGGCAATCAGGGCTATCAAACTCCGTAACTGGGATGGCGCAGGATTCGAAAAGGAAATATTCGAGCAGGCATGGACAAAGGTTATGGGTACAGGAAGCGGCAGCCTAGGGGGATACTGGGTCCCACAGCAATTTTTAACCGATGTCATAGAAAGATTAGTTGCTGAGACAACGGTAATTAAAGCAGGTGCTACGGTTCTCAATGACCTTCAGGGATCACCCGTGATTCTCCCTAAAATATCCGGCGGTTCTACTGCCTATTGGGTATCGCAAGGTTCTTCAATCACCGGCTCGGACATGACAGCTGCTCAGGTAACAATGACCCCGCATGAACTCGCAGCGCTCGTCAAACTCAATAATCAGCTTCTATTACTCTCGCCACTTTCGGTAGATAACATGGTGAGAAATGACATTGTCACTCAGACATCACTCCTTGCCGACATAACGGCATTGAGAGGCGATGGACAGTCGGCGACACCCTATGGTATAGCTAATACGGCAAATATTTTGACCGTAGCAATAGGGACTACCGGCGGACCTTTCACATTTGATGTAGCTTCCAATATGGTCAATAAGCTCGAGATGGCAAATGCGTTGAGAGGTAATCTTGCTTTCATTTCTAATCCGAAAACATGGAATCAGTTAAGAAAATTCAAGGTACTCCAGTATAGTGGTGATACCGCTGGACTTCCACTTATCCTCCCGATGACAAATCAGCAGCTACGGGATACGCTAGGATGGGATTTCTTAAGCACAACTCAAATTCCAATTAATCTCACAAAATCTACCGGACATGACCTCACCGAGGTCTATTTTGCGAATTGGGCGGAATTACTCATAGGTATGTGGGGCGGTGCAGAGATTAAGCTTTCAGAAGAGACAAGTGATGCCTTTGAGAAAAACCAAACATGGGTAAGGATCATCACTTTGATGGACTTTGCCGTGAGGCATGAACAGAGTTTCTGTCTCTGTAATGATGCCAACACGGATTTATCATAGAACCTAAAGATATTGATAGTAAGGGCTGGACTTTCCAGGTTCCAGCCCTTACATAAAATTAATGCGGAGGTAATTAAACAATGGCAGAAGATATAGGTGGTGAAATAAAAAGCGTGCTCGCACTCGCACCAGTGGCGGCAAGTTCAGCACAAAATGGATTGGGAATTGATAAAACTGGCTTTCGTTCCGCAACGTGTGTAATTGCAAATGGGGCTGCAACGGGATCACCTACTTCATACACAGTTGATGCAAAGATTCAGCAATCAAGCGATGATGGCTCAACTGATGCTTATGCAGATGTAAGTGGCTTAACCATGACTCAAATTACAGTAGATAATAAAGTCGGTGAGATTAATTTTGATCTTACCGGACTCAAAAAATATGTTCGAGTTGTGGTAACGCCTGCACTTACTGGCGGAACATCACCAAAGGCTTTAATAGGGGCTGTGATGATACTGGGAAACCCGCAGTATTTGCCTCAATAGAGGGTTGTAGGCACTGATACCATCGCAGTTTCCGAGGAGAAGACCATGAGAGTAAAAGTTCGTAATGGATATGTGGCTTATGTAGAGAATCGTTCTCACTTTCCGGGAGAAATCATTGATATTGATGAACAAACGTACTATAGTCAGGAGCACAAGTTTGAACCCGCTCCGCCGGAAGGGCAAAAGATAACGGTTGAGACAGAGGCAATGGAAGCACCAGAAGAGAATAAGATGATAAGTCCGGAAGATGTAAAGAAAAAAGGAAAAAGATGAGTATACAGTTTGTTTCCGTTGCTGATTTAAAAGCGCTTCTTGAAATCAGTGACTCGGACAGGGATAGCCTGCTTACGACCATAATCCAGCTTACATCTGCCGAGATGGAGAGTTATTTGAATTTGCAACTAAAGAAGCAAGAAAGAACCATGAAATTCAATGGTGGTCGAACGATATATTTTCTTCCAGCATATCCGGTTGATTTGACTCAGGACTTTACCGTTACAGTTGCTGGTGCAGCGATGATAAAAGACTCTGATTACTATGTGCTTGATGACATTGGTATTGTGCGGTTTATTTATTCTCCACTCGATTTTCCGCCTTGGGCTGTTTCCATTACATGGACTGGTGGTTATGTTGAGTCAACAGGAAATGAGAAGGTCTTAGCCGTACCGGACAAATTGAAGAAGGCATGTTTATATCAGTGCCGATATGAGTTTACAAGAAGACGCGATTGGGGGCTTCAGTCGGAGTCCCTTCCAAGTGGGAACGTGAATATTTATAAGCCAGCAGATTTTCTACCGGATGTAAAGGCGATACTTGACTCGATGAGGGCATTTCCAACCGAGAGATGATTAGAGCGATAGTTTCAGCCGATAATCTGACTCTTTACGTTAAAGAATTTAACACAAAGGCATTTTCCGCTCTTGTGGATGAGGTGAATAAGCAGAGCGTTAAATTGACAAATTATACGATTCAACGTCACCTGACTGGCGGTACGACCGAGGATCGCTTAAGGGTAAGAAGCGAACAGATGAGAAGAACAACACGACCGCTTCAATCTCGGATAGAAGGCTCCAGGATATCGGGTGGTGTGCAATTCGGGGTTGATTATGCCAAAGTCCATGTTGGACCGAAAGGCTCTTTTTTTACGATTAAACCAAAAGGGAAATGGCTTGCAATACCTACTGAGGCTGCTCTGACTCCTACAGGACAGATGAAATACCCTCATGCGAGAGACTATCCGAATACCTTTATCAATCCTAAAAATAAACAGTTGGTTATGGGAAGGCTTAGCAAAAATTTAATAGTGCCATTTTTTATTTTGCGGAGATTTGTAAAAGTCCCGCGTAGAGTTGATCCTCAAGAGATTCTGTTGGCGAAAGGACCGGAGATTTCTCAGTCTCTGGTAAAAGCAATTGATCGAGGAAAGAGATGACTCAAACATATAGGCAGGCTATTCTCGCAAATATGCTTTCAGTCATACAGAGTATCTCGGAGATAAAGCACGTGGAGATAAATAGGGCAATTGCAGTGGATTTGGATATTGTACCGCTTCCATGTGTGTTCATATTCTCAGATACTGAGGCTCCGATGCCTGATGAAGGTGCGATAGGTACGCAGGCCTGGAACTTCACCGTTACACTCGATGTATATGCTCAAGATTCTGATATGGAAAATTTGCTCGGATTGATTGAGGTTGCGGTGATGAGTGATCCGGGACGCGGCAATGTTCATGCTAAGCGCACTGAGAGACTCGGCTTTGAATTGCACACTATTTCATCCGACCGTTCTCTGATGGGTTTTAGTGTGCCTTATTCAATTGTTTATCAGCATGATTATGGAAATCCATATATCAGTTAGAGAAGGGAAAAACTTTGATTGGAGGTAGATGAAAATGAGTTCAACACAGCAAGCTAGCGGTAACTCAGCACGTGTTTCCTGGAAGCCAAGTAAGAGTTTTGGAGTTCCGGATTTTGATGAGATAAGTGGTGTAAATACTACCCTTGCAGCGGATGTTGCGCCTGGAAGCACATCAATTACAGTTGCCGATGCTACTGGCGCAGCTGCCGGAAACATTTTGAGAGTAGGCGATGACGACACATATCAGGTGTTAAAAATCGCGAGTAATTATGTATCCGGCACTACCATCGGAATAGACCCGGCAACACCGATTTACTATCAGTTATATTCTGGCGATACAGTAAGAGAAATAGACCCAACTGGGTTCCAGAAATTGGCAGCTTTTGCCACTATTGATAACGTGATGTCAAGAGGGAGATTCGAGTCCGGTGCCATCACGGGGCAGCCGATGCTGGAAGCTATCCGCTCCGGCAACGTGGATTTAACATTTAACATGACATTTGAGCTTGGTACTGAGGGTGTGGGATTTCTTTTCTACAATGCATTGACAAATTCATACATTTCCGAGGGTACAGATAAAGGGGGCGGTGTATCCACAACCCTGAGTGGGGCAGTCGCGGCTGGAGATAAACAAATAGTTGTTACATCGGGTTCTGGATTTGCGGATAATCAAATTTACCGTCTTGGGTCTGGGGCAACAGCAGAAGTAATAAAAGTAGACCCGAGTTACACATCGGGAACTACCATACCTCTTACAAAGAAATTGAGATTTGCTCATGCCGATACAGAGGCAGTAGTCCAACTTGATGAGACGAAGCCAATTAAGCATACAATAGTTCGTGGTATTACACAGTCGCCTGGACTTGATATATTACTTGCTTTTAAAGACGTTGATTCTTATGCCTTTCTTCGCGGATGTACGATTAATTCCCTTTCTGGCACAGTAACCCCTGACGGTTCTACAAAAGTCACGGTTGGATTTATAGGCAAGGCTGGACAAATTCTTACAGCAGATATTTTTGGCACACCAGCGGATGTCTCTCATGATTTCTATAACCCCTGGGAAGGGAGAATCACTCTGGATGGGACGGTAAATAAGCGCATAACCTCTTTCACTTTCAATATCACAAATAATGTCGAAGGGGCAAGCTACATTATCGGGAGTCCGTTTAGAGGTTCTGCCACTATGGGTGATAGAAGGACGGGAGGTACTATTGAGTATCAGTATTTCGATCAAGACATCGTTTCTAAAACCATGCTTGAATCCGATGTCGTTATACAGATCAAATGGACATATATCAAAGATGCAAAACACAGTCTACTCATAAAATATCCGCGTGGCAGATTCACCGGAACCGTTCATCCTGGAGTTCCTGGCAAGGGTGCTTTGAAAGACAGTAAAACATTTGATGGTCTTCGAGATAGCGGAACAAATACAGATATACATATAGAGATAGAGAGTACGGAAGTAACTCTTCAGTAGAAGGGGGGAAGAGAATTTATGCCATCATTTAGCGATTTAAAAACACCGAGTTTTAAACACATTCATATTCGGCCATTTGAGAATATTGATATGGAGAAATCCGAATCGGGTGAATTGAGGAAAATCGGGATGCCAATGAGAAGGGATGCAAACGGCTCGTGGATAAGACTCCCAGAGATGTGGAAAGAGGTAGAGTTTACGGTGTTGGCACCAACCATAAAGCGTATGCAGAAACTCTCGGCAGTAGACCAAAAAAATATCATATTCGACAAGGACGGTAATAGAAAAGTCCCCGTATCAACCGAGGAGCTTCCATACTACATAGCACATGAACTCATAGTAGATACGAATATTGATAAGAATGGAGAGCCTGTTCCATACAATGTAGAGATGAGGAAATGGCTTGAACATGAGTTCAATACGTGGGTTGATTTGCTGAATGCATTTAGAACCACATACCTCGAAGCGGGCGGAAAACGTGAAGAGCAGAAAAAAGAGGAGGTAAGAGAAGAAGAGGATTTTTTAGGAGATTCACCGAATTCGCAAGAAACTGGCTCGGATATTTAATAAGTGAACATAGTCAATCCGTTTCATATTTCGATATAGTAAAGGAAATAAAGAGGCTTGAGCAAGAGAAGGAAATCAAATCATGGTGGGATGAAGAGGACGAAAAACTTTTGCAGAACTATATTAAAGCAAAAGGCGAATATGAGAAGGATTATAGAAGTCTCGGAGAAGAAGGGGCTTTGGCTTATAACCTCTGGTCTCAGGTTGCCGGCCAGAGAAATGTTAATGGAATTTTAGAATTCAGTGCTATCAAATATTTACTTTATCTGCACATAAAAGAGGAAATCATAGCAGACGAAGATGAATTCAAGTTTTTTAGATTGATTCTTGGAATAGAAAATAAAATACAAGAATTAAGACAGGAAGGAAAGGGTAAAGCAAAGGGATACAATGCCTGACCAGGGATCACTTACTATAAAAATCGTCGTGGATACCGCCGATCTTCAACGCCTTACAGAAGAGGCGCAAAAGACGGGAAAGCAGGTTGAGTTATCTCTTGGTCAATCCCTCAAAAATGCAGGAGAGGAAGCCTCAAGCTCTACTCAAAAGCTCGGAAGCTCTTTTGAGGGACTTCTTAGCAGCATTCATCCGGCAGCAGTGGCAATCACGGCGGTTGTTGCGGCTGCAACGGCTTTCGGTGGTGCAATCCTGGGCACTGCGAAGCTTGCGGCAGATTTTGGAGAGTCCCTTCATAATATGTCCATCACATCCGGGGTATCTGTTGAGACGCTATCCTCTCTCAAGCTAGCTGCCGAAAAAGCAAATCTCTCAATGGCCGATCTTTCAATCAGTTTCAGATTTCTCAATAGGGCAATTTCAGACGTGGCATCTGGTGTAAAGAGTGATGCGTCAGAGGCATTGGCAAAGCTTGGCGTATCGGTAAAAGATGCAGGCGGTCATGTAAAAACAATAGAACAGATACTCCCCGATCTTGTAACAAAGTTCTCCGAGGTCAAGGATGCCTCGACAAGAACCGAGCTTGCAATGAGATTATTTGGAAGAGGTGGCTCCGAGCTTCTCGTTCTTCTTGATGATCTTGCAAGTGATGGGTTTGATAATGTCGTGAAGAGGGCAAAAGAACTTGG
>Ga0209581_1000920_pt1 | contig 42141 bp, 30 predicted proteins | sample Coa_R2_FD_187160 | JGI IMG/M metagenome (GOLD analysis project Ga0209581, IMG submission 187160) | Surface soil microbial communities from Centralia Pennsylvania, which are recovering from an underground coalmine fire - Coalmine... | ecosystem: Environmental > Terrestrial > Soil > Unclassified ...
GCATTGTGAACGTGGTTCGCGCAGGCTATACGCGCGATGACGAACCCGGGCTTTCCAACAGCATCAATCCAGAAGCGACGATCTTCCAGGGCGGAGTGACGGACTTGGTGGTCGGCCGGAACTTCTTCAGCCCCCGCTTCACCAATATCCGGCGCGGGGAGGCGGGCGACACCGTTACCTTCATTCACGGGCGGCACACCATCAAGACGGGCTTCAACGTCATGGTGGACCGGATCGCGAATTTCTTCCCGGGCAATTTCTCGGGAGCCTACACGTTCAACAGCCTGGAAGGATTCGGCTGCAACCTGAACGGCGGAGGAGCCGCGTGCTTCACCGGACCCGACGCATCCGACAGGTTCGTGCAGGCTTTCGCGGGGCAAGGCACTTCCGGTCCGACGACGAATCCGAATTTTCAGGAGTATTCCGCGTTCGGCCAGGACGAATGGCGCGTGCGCAATGACCTGACACTGAATTTCGGTTTGCGGTACGACCTGGACCTGATTGCTCAGCCGCCGGTGCTCAATCCGAGCCCAAGCCTGGCTGCGGCGGGAATCGCCACCAACAAAATTCACAACGACCATGCCAACTTCGGACCGCGCATTGGCATTGCGTGGACGCCAATCGGGAACAAACTGGTGGTGCGGACCGGCTACGGCATCTTCTACGGCCGTACGCCCTCAATCACCGTGGGGACTGCGTTCTCCAACAACGCGCTGAACGTGCAGACGCTGACGTTCACCGGCGCCAACATTCCGCAGTATCCGAATACCATGTGCGGCGCGCCGACGGCGAGTCCCAGTTGCGCCGCTCCGACCGGCGGAACGGCAGGCGTTCCGTCCATCTACGTTTTCGAGCGGAATTACCATCAGCCCAACGTGCAGCAGGCCAATCTCGGCGTCGAGTACCAGATTCAGCCGACCATGTCCGTGCAGGTGAACTATCTTTGGGTCAAGGGAACGCATTTGACCCGCACGCGCGACATCAACCTGCAGGGCCCGGAGACGCCGACCGTCATTGGGCTGGTGGGAAGCTCGCAAACCTTCACCGTCAACCGCATCACGCAGCCGAGACCGATTGCCGGATTTGCGCGCATCGCGGAATTCGAGAGCAACGCCAACTCCGTGTACAACGGGCTCACGATTCAGGTGAACAAGCGCTTCTCCCACAACTACCAGTTCCTGGCTTCGTACACCTACGGGAAGGTGATCGACGACAATCCGGATGCCACTTCCGTTGTGCCGTTCTCCTCGGACGATGCCAAGATGGTCGAGGATCCCTTGAACATCGCCTCCGACCGCGGCCCGGGCGTGAACGACCAGCGGCATCGCCTTGTCTTCAGTCCCATCTGGGACCTGAACAGCTACGCCAGCGGCCTTTCCTCCGGCGCGCGCTACCTGCTGGGCGGCTGGCAGCTTAGCGCCATCTTCACCGCGCAGAGCGGGCAACCCTATTCGGGCCTGGTGAACTTCGACCTGAACGCCGACAGCAACAGCCGCACGGACCGGACTCCCGGGCTGGGCCGGGACACGTTCTATCTGCCGAACTTCGTTTCGCTCGATCCGCGAATCACGAAGAGCATTCCCATCACCGAGCGCGTGAAGGCGCAGTTGATTCTGGAAGCCTATAACGCGTTCAACCGCGTGAACTATACGTCGGTGAGCACGACGCAATACTCCGCGTCCGCCAATACAACGACGTGCGCGGGCACTCCCAACCCGAACCTGTGCCTCGTTGCGCCGAGGACTCCGTTCCAAACTCCACTTAGTACGCAGCTTAACTTCAGCCCGGGCGCGCGAATCGTGCAGCTCTCGGCGAAAATCACGTTCTGAGCCGCGTTGCAGCCGGAATGGCCTCTGCGGAAGCCATTCCGGCTTTTTAATTGAGACGGGATCTTCAGATAGGGCGCCGAAGCTCAGGGAGTACGCGTCGGGCCCCGCCGTTTTCTCCTATATGCAGGAACTTACGTAGGGGGTGGAGGCTTCTTGACCGTCTTTGCGCCCGCCGATAAGCTACTTCTTTCTTCCCCGAGGCGCGGAGCTGCGGGTACGAGGGTTGTTTTTCAACCCTGACAACACCATGGAAACCATTCACGTTACATTGCCGGACGGCAGCGTCAAGGACGTCCCCAAGGGCACGACGCCTGCCGAAATTGCGAAGAGCATCTCTCCGCGGCTCGCGGACGCGGCGCTGGTCGCCCGGGTAGCCAGTCCGAACGATGGCGATGGTGAACTGATTGACCTCCGCCGCCCGCTCGACCGAGACGTCAAACTGCAGCTTCTGACCGAGAAGGACCCGGACGCGCTTTTCGTGTTCCGCCATTCCGCGGCGCATCTTCTTGCGGCGGCCGTAATGGAACTCTACCCCGGCGTGAAGCTGGGCATCGGCCCGCCGGTTGAAAACGGCTTTTTCTACGAGTTCCTGCGCGATCAGCCCTTCACGCCCGAGGACCTCGAAAAGATTGAAAGGAAGATGCACGAGCTTGCCAGCCAGGACATTCCGAACGAACGCAAGCTGATTCCGAAGCCGGAAGCCATCGAGCTGTACAAGAAAACGAACCAGGTCTTCAAGTGCGAACTGGTGGAGGAAAAGGCCGTCGAGCCGATGGTCTCCTTCTACACGACCGGCAAATTCATCGACTTCTGCCGCGGCCCGCACATTCCTTCGACCAAGCGCATTCAGGCGTTCAAGCTGATGAACGTCGCCGGAGCGTATTGGAAAGGACAGGAAGGCAATCCGCAGCTCCAGCGCATTTATGCGGCGGCGTTCTTCACGCAAAAGGAGCTGGACGAATACCTGCACCGCCTCGAGGAAGCGAAACGCCGCGATCACCGCAAGCTCGGCCCGGAACTTGATCTCTTCAGCGTGCAGGAAGAAGCCGGTCCTGGTCTGATTTTCTGGCATCCCAAGGGCGGCCTGGTCCGCAACATCATCGAGACGTGGCTGCGCGAAGAGCTGCTGAAGCGCGGCTACGACCTGGTGTACACGCCGCACATCATGCGCCGCGACCTGTGGAACACCAGCGGCCACACGAACTTTTACCGGGAAAACATGTTCGGGCCGGTCGAGGTGGAAAAAGCCGACTACCAGCTTAAACCCATGAACTGTCCGGGTCACATCCTGATCTACAAGTCGAAGCTGCGCAGCTACCGTGATCTGCCGGTGCGGCTCGCCGAACTCGGCACCGTGTACCGCTACGAACGCAGCGGCGTTCTTCACGGGCTTCTCCGGGTTCGCGGCTTTACGCAGGATGATGCGCACATTTTCTGCATGCCGTCGCAAATCGAAGCCGAAGTGGAGGCCTGCGTCGATTTTGCCTATGCGGTGATGAAGAATTTCGGCTTTGACAAATTCGAGGTCGAGCTCTCCGACTGGGATGCGGATCATCCGGAGAATTACGCCGGCAAGCCGGAGGACTGGCATCGCGCCACCGCGGCGCTCGCGAACACCATGAACCGCATGAAGATTCCGTTCAAGCGGATCGAGGCGGAGGCGGCGTTTTACGGCCCCAAGATCGATATCAAGCTCATCGACGCCATCGGACGGCCGTGGCAGCTCACCACGGTGCAGTTCGATTTCAATCTTCCCGCGCGCTTCGGGCTCGAGTACGTCGGCGAAGACGGCGCGCGCCATCAGCCGCTGATGGTGCACCGCGCGCTGCTCGGCTCCGTGGAGCGGTTCTTCGGAATTTTAATCGAGCACTACGCCGGCGCGTTCCCGCTCTGGCTCGCCCCGGTGCAAACGGAGATTTGCCCGGTCAGCGAAAAAGTGCTGGATTACGCCAAGCACGTCACGGAAATGCTCGGGAATCACGGCTTCCGCGTGCATCTCGACGACCGCAATGAAAAGCTGCCGGCGAAAATCCGCGACGCGCAGCTTCAGAAGATTCCGTACATGCTCGTGGTCGGCCCCAAGGAAGCGGCGGCCGGAACGGTCAGCGTGCGGCATCGCAGCAAGGGCGATCTTGGCCCGCGGCCGCTCGTGGAGCTGGTCGAAGCTCTGCAAAAGGAAGTAGAATCACGCGCGACGGCTTGAGCTTTTGCCGCCGCGGGAGTGCGAACCACCCTCTCGAAGAATTACGGGACACTGAAGAAATCTTTGGTCATCATCCTCTAGCTGACGGAGGCCGTCATGCCCAAATTCATCATCGAACGCGAACTGCCCGGTGCCGGGAAAATCCCTCCGGGAGACATGCAAGCCATCGCCCAGAAATCCTGTGGAGTCATTCGCAACCTCGGACCGCAAATTCAATGGGTAGAGAGCTTCGTTACCGACGACAAGATCTACTGCGTTTATATCGCTCCGGACGAAGCCACGATCCGCGAGCACGCCAGGCAAGGCGGCTTCCCCGCGAACCGCATTTCCGCGATTCGCCGGATGATCGATCCCACCACCGCGGAAGGATGAGGGCAGGTTCCCGGCTGGGAAACGCGGCCACTCTTGCCGGTGACATTTCCCTGAAACGATTCCGCTCTATTCCGCACAACTCCTTGGCACCAGCCTCTCGCCGGAGGACGCCCGACCTGGTCCTCCGCGCTGAGACCTCTCGGCTGTGTACTCAGGGGCCGACTGGATGCTCAGGGGCACACGGGATTCTGGTCACCGGTCCGGTGTGCCCCGTGGATTGCCCTGAATCGCCGCATGCCATCGTTCATCCCACCTCCTCTTGCCGAAGAGCGACTTTCGCGTGCTATACTTGTTAGCCCGTCCCTGCGCGGTGGCTTTCTGCTGTGTTGGTGGCGTGGGATCAGCCGTTTCGGCTGCCTTTAGCATCGCAATCGGGCCCGTTCCCGGGGTTTCGGGGTTCAGGCGCCTTTATTCTTGGTAAGGGGGAATTATCGCGGATCGGAATTTCCGGCAGAGTGACCGCATCCGTATCAACGAACGGATTCGGGCACGCGAAGTCCGGGTGATTGACGAGGACGGCGCCCAACTGGGCGTCATGCAGCCTTTCGAAGCGGTTCGCCTGGCACGCGAACGCGGTCTGGATCTTGTCGAGATTTCGCCGACGGCAGATCCTCCCGTCTGCAAGGTAACCGACTACGGGAAGTACCTCTACCAGCAAAGCAAGAAGGCTCACGAGCAGCGCAAGAGCAGCCGGGGCTCCGTGCTCAAAGAAGTGAAGTTCCGGCCGGCCACCGCGGAGCACGATTATCAGGTGCGCAAGAACCAGATCATCCGTTTCCTCGGGGAGGGCCACAAGGTTCGCGCCATGATTTTCCATCGCGGGCGCGAGATGGCGCACCAGGAAGTCGGCCGAGCGAAGATGGCGCGGCTGCTCGGCGAAATTGGCGAGCACGGACAGGTGGAAACGCCTCCGCGGATGGAAGGCAACGTTCTGGTGGCGCTGCTGGCGCCCAGGAAAGGCGCCGGGAAATCCGGCTCGCAGCAAGCGGCCAGTTGAGACTTTGCTAGTGGTTTGAGGGCGGAAAATCCGCGCTCCGCCAACTTCGAAAAGATTCTGGAGAAGGGTTTACGTTATGCCACGCAACTCGACGAAGCCAAAGAGAAAACTGAAAACGCATCGCGGCGCGGCCAAGCGCTTTAAGATGACCGCTACGGGGAAGTTGCTGCGGATGCACTCCGGCAAGCGCCATCTGCTCGGCACCAAGCCGGCCCGGCGCATGCGCAAGCTCAAGAAGCTGACGAAGGTGAGCGCCGGCGATCTCGCCAAGACGCGGCAGATGCTTCCGTACGGGTTGTAAGAGCTAAAGTCCGCTCTTGCGGACAGTGGCGAAGAATCACCAGGGAGTTTCGCGGAGCGGGAGACCGTTCCGCGTTTCGTGCCAGGCAGCGCTTCACGGGTGCCTGCCGGCCGAAATTGGCAAACCTTCGGGTTTGTCTCCGAGGCCGTTGGAGTGGCCGGTCTTTAGACCGGTTCTTCGGGGCCTCGTTGCACCACTGGAAACAAACCCGTTGCGCAACGCCTGCACCTGGGCGCCGCCGCAACCGCCTTGTTTCCCCAAAAATCAGAGCGGGCCGGACTTTTGCACGGCCCAAGGAGCAAAACCCATGGCACGCGTAAAACGCGGCACCAAGCGCCGGGCCCGGCGCAAGAAGTACCTCAAGAGGACCAAGGGCTTCTTCCTGACCAAGAGCAAGCTTTACCAGTCCGCTCAGGAAGCCGCCAATCGCGCCGATCGGTACGCATTCCGCGACCGCCGCGCCAAGAAGCGCCAGTATCGGCGCCTTTGGATTCAGCGGATCGGAGCCGCCGCTCGCCAGAATGGCCTGACCTACGGGCAGTTCATTCACGGCTTGAAGGCCGCGGGCGCGGAGCTCGATCGTAAAGTGCTTGCGGACCTTGCCGTCCGGGACGCCGCTGCGTTCGCGCAGCTCGCGGAAAAGGCCAAAGCCGCCGTCGGCGCCGGGAAGTAGGCATAGACTCCGCCAAGGCGGTGTTGCATTCGGGTTCGTACCCGGCAGGCAAGGAATTCTCCTCGATTCTTGCGTATTGGCTAAGTTCTTTGTGTCAGCTATCTTCTGTGGGGGCACGACCGAGCGGCCCCTGCTGTGTACTTTATCTCGCAATCATGCCTATCTCTGACATCGGCCTGGACAAGACGCTTGCCGCGCGCGGCGTGACGCAGCCGGGCGAGGTCGCCTCGCTCTTCGCCTCGCTCCGCGCGCGCTTTGACGGCGAGGCCGCTGCCGTCCACGATGAGGCAGCCTGGAAGCAGTTGCGCGATGCCTGGCTGGGCCGCAAGTCTGGCGTGCTCACCCTGGTCACCGACAATTGGCTGAAACCTGCTACGCCTGAACTGAAGCGAGCGGTTGGTGCCGGTTTGAATGAACTGCGCGCTCACGTGGACGCGCAAATCGAAGCCCGGCGTGCGGCCATCGAGTCAGGCAGCGAGGAAGCCGCTCTCGCCCGCGATCGCGTGGACCTCTCTTTGCCGGGGGTCATTCGTCCCATCGGCTCCCGCCATCTCATCCGCCAGGTCATGCAGGAGATCGAGGACATCTTCTTCTCCATTGGCTTTTCCGTCGTCGAGGGTCCGGAGATCGAGACGCCTTACTACAATTTCGAGGCGCTGAACATTCCGGAATTTCATCCCGTGCGCGACGACATGGACACCTTTTATCTCGAACTTCCCAAAGGCGCGCCCGGACCCCCTGCTTCGGCAGGCCAGCTTCTTCTCCGCACGCATACGTCTCCCGTGCAGGTTCGCACCATGGAGAAGCAGCAGCCGCCCGTGCGCGTGATCGTTCCCGGCAAGGTCTATCGCCGCGACAATCCGGACGCCACGCACTCCTTCATGTTTCACCAGATTGAAGGCCTGGCGGTGGATACGGACATCACCTTTTGCGATTTCACGGGGACCATCGAGTATTTCGTCAAGCAATTCTTCGGGCCGAGCGTGAAGACGCGTTTTCGCCCGAGCTATTTCCCGTTTACAGAACCGAGCGTGGAATTCGACGTCTCCTGCATTTTCTGCGGAGGCTCGGGCGCCGGCGCCAATGGCGCGACTTGCGGCAAATGCAAAGGCGCGGGTTGGATCGAGCTTTTCGGCGCGGGCATGGTCGATCCCGCCGTCTATGGCTTTGTGAACTACGATCCTAAAAAGGTCAGCGGCTTCGCGTTCGGCATGGGCATGGACCGTCTGGCGATGCTCAAGTACGGCATCGACGACCTCCAGGTGTTTTTCCAGAACGACATCCGCTTCCTGAAGCAATTTCCGTAACGGTTTCGATTTTCCGGTTTCGAGTTTCTCTCTTGACTTTCGCCGACGCCAAACAACGCTTTTCCTCCCGCGTAGCCGACTACGCCCGCTACCGCCCGGGCTATCCCGCGGCGCTGCTGGATCTGTTGCGCGAGGAATGCGGTCTGCGTGCGGAGCACGTCATTGCGGACGTCGGTTCCGGCACGGGCCTTCTTTCCAAACTCTTTCTCGAGAACGGCAACCGCGTTTTTGGCGTCGAGCCGAATCCGGACATGCGCGCCGCGGGCGAAGAGTTTCTCGCCGCGTTCTCCAATTTCTTGAGTGTCGATGGCTCGGCCGAAGCCACTTCGCTGCCCGGTTCAGCAGTCGATTTCATCACGGCCGGCCAGGCGTTTCATTGGTTCGACCCGGTTGCCGCGCGCCAGGAGTTTGCGCGAATCCTGAGGCCCGAGGGATGGGGCGTGGTGGTTTGGAACGAACGCGATCTGGATCGAACGGCGTTCGCGAGGGAATACGAGGACCTTCTCGTGCACTTCGGGACGGACTATCGTCGCGTGAAGGAGGCCTACCCCGGCGGGGAGGACATTCGGAGCTTTTTTCTAGGGAACAAGTTCGTTGCGCGGGAACTGCCGAACTTTCAGGAATTCGGTTTCGAGGAGCTGGCGGGGAGGCTTCGCAGCAGCTCCTATGCGCCGCTGCCGGACGATCCGAATTTTGCTCCGATGATGGAGGCTCTCGGAAAGATTTTTCGTGTCCATTCCGTGAAGGGCCGCGTGCGCATGGAATACTCTACGCGAATCTATTTCGTCCGGCTGGAGCGAGCATGAAATCCTCTTCGAGCGGCCGGGTGGCAAAGCGCGTCTTTCCGCGGTTGCTGCCGACGATGAGCTGTTGGCTATCAACTCAGATTGTTGCGGGCAGGGCGAACGGATGAAGGTCATCTACAACTGGCTTAAGGAGTTTGTTGACGTTGCGGCCGCGCCGGAGCAACTGGCGGCGCGGCTCGCGCTCTCCGGCACGAATATCGGCGGCGTGGAAAACGGCCCGCGCGGCGCGGTCATCGACGCCGAGGTCACCTCAAACCGGCCCGATTGTCTCGGCATGCTTGGGATTGCGCGCGAAGCCGCAGCGATCTACAAGCTGCCGGTGAAATTTTCGGCGCCGAAGCCCCCCGAGGGCGCCGCCAAGGCGAGCGACGCCGTTTCCGTAAACATTGAAGCGCCGGACTTGTGCGGCCGCTTCACCGCCCGCGTCATTCGCGGCGTGAAGATTCAGCCTTCTCCTGCGTGGCTGCGCGAGCGGCTCGAAGCCGCCGGAGTGGCCTCCATCAGCAACGTCGTGGACGTGAGTAACTACGTCATGCTCGAGCTCGGCCACCCCCTCCACGCTTTCGACTACGACTTGGTCCGCAATCATTCGATTGTCGTCCGCCGCGCAAAGCCGGGCGAAAAGATCAAAACGCTCGACGGCATCGAACGCGCTTTGAATCCGGACATTTGCATGGTTTGTGACGGAGACGGCTCGCGCGCCGTGGGCATCGGCGGAGTAATGGGCGGGGCGGAAACGGAAATTTCGTTTTCCACGAAAAATGTCTTGATTGAATGCGCCTGGTTCGACCCCGTCGCCATCCGCCGCGCTTCTCGTTTCCTGAGACTGCACACCGAAGCGTCCACGCGATTCGGGCGCGGCGCTGATCCCGAGATGGCGGAAATTGCTTCGCGCCGCGCCGCCGAACTGATCCTGCAGCTAGCGGGCGGAGAATTGCTCTCCGGCGTCGTGGATGTTTATCCCGGGAAACGCGCGCCGAAGAAGATTTTGGTCACGCGCGCGGAAATTCTGCGAGTGATGGGCGCGGACGTTCCCGACAAGGAGATCGAATCTATTCTCGGAGCGTTGGGCTTCACTCCCGTCCGCGTGGATCAGAACCGCGGGCAGGCGGGCTCTCTTCTCGCTGCATGGGAGTGCACGCAACCTTCGTGGCGCGCGGACGTCGAGCGCGAAATCGACCTTATCGAGGAAATTGCCCGGATCTACGGCCTCGATAGATTTCCGCCCCGCCTTCCCGCTGCGCGTAACGGCGCGGCGCGCCTGCCGTACTTCGAAGCGGAGACGCGCCTGCGCGAGCGCCTCATCGGCCTGGGCTACCGCGAAATCATCACCATTCCTCAAGTTGCGGAAGAACGGGACGCGCTCTTTCGTCCGGAAGGCGTTGCGCCCACCCGCCTGGCGAATCCCCTTTCCGAAGAAGCGGGCGTGCTTCGCTCGACCGGCGCGGTCACCATGGCCGCGGCGATCGAGTGGAACCTCAATCACGGCCAGCGCAACGTCCGCTTGTTTGAGATTGGCCGCCGCTACCGCCTGAAAAGCGCCGAGCCGGTCGAAACGCGCGTGCTCACCCTTGGCGCGACCGGCGAGGCGCGCTCACAGGGCTTGTATGATGCCGCGCGCGAATACCTCTTCGCGGACCTCAAGGGCGACCTCGATGCCATCGGAACACTTGCCGGCGGCCTCAAGTGGGAACAAGGCGGCCCGGACTGGCTGCACGCGGCGAAGCGAGGCCGCATTCGTCTCGGCGAGGGCGAAATCGGAATCGCGGGCCAACTCGCGCGCCGCATCGCGGAAAAATTCAAGTTCCGCCAGGACGTTTTGCTCGCCGAAATCGATCTCGGCCCGCTCTATTGCATGTACTACGGCGCGAAAAACGCGCGGCGCTACGAACCGCTCCCGCGCTTCCCTGCCGTCGAGCGGGATTTCTCGCTGCTCCTTGCGGACGGCACGCCGTTCCTGGAAGTCGAAAAGGCCATCCGCTCGCTGAACATTCCCGAGGTGGCCTCAATTGAAGCGGCGGACCTCTACCGGGGAAAGAACGTTCCGGCCGGCAAGTACTCTCTGATGATCCGCGTCACGTTCCTGAATCGCGAAGCCACTCTGACCGACGCGCAGATTAACGATTTCTCGTCGCGCATCGTCTCCACGCTCGAGAAAGGCCTCGGAGCCCACCTGCGCGCCGGATGAAAAGCCGGTTCCGCGCGGCTGTGACGTGCAGCGAGCGCAACACAACGAAAGCGGGACCTTCGTCGCCGCTGCTCGAGTTCAATTTTTACTCTGCTAGTGCGTCGCGGGTTCCGCGGCGGGATGCATTCCGTGCTGCGGAACCTCGTGGACGCCGCGCGGAGGCGGTTCAATCCGCTGGCGGTAGAAATGATCGAGGGGAATCCGTCCCTTGCCGATGCTGTAGCCTTTTTCAATGGCCTTCGTGACGTACGCTTTGGCGAGCGTGGCCGCCTCGACGAGCGTCCTGCCGCACGCCAGTTGCGCGGCGATAGCGGATGCGAACGTGCATCCGGTGCCGTGGGTATTCTCGGTTTTGACCCTGTCGCCGCCGAGCTGAATCACTTCGCTGCCGTCAAAGAGAATGTCGATCGCGCGCTCCATGTGACCGCCCTTCACGATCACCGCGCGCGCTCCCATCTCCACGAGTTTTCGCGCCGCCGCTTCCATGTCCGCGACGTCCTTGATCGCCAGCCCCGTGAGCGCCTCCGCCTCGGAGATATTGGGCGTGACGATCGTCGAGCGCTTCAGCAATTCCGCGACGACGTATTTCACGCCGCCCGCGTCGAGCAGCTCCGCGCCGCTGGAGGACCGGATCACCGGATCGTGCACGACGTGCGCGAACTTGTGCGCCTCCAGAAATTCGCCGACCACCGCGGCGTTTCCGCGGTTTCCCAGCATGCCGATCTTCACGCCCGCGATTTCGCAGTCTTTCGCCAGCACCTCCAGTTGCTCGCGCAGCTCCGCGCTTGGCGTGTTGTGGACGGCTTCCACTCCCATCGTGTTCTGCACCGTGAGCGACGTGATGGCCGCCACGCCGTAGCAGCCGTGCGCCGCAAAGGTCTTCAAATCCGCCACCGTGCCCGCGCCGCAGCTTGGGTCAAATCCGGCGACGCTCAGCAAAATCGGCGGCGCACCATGTCCGTTCGCGCTCATTTTTCTCCCGGCCGTCGCTTCTGAAGCGAAAACTGCCGGCCGCTTCCGCGAAGCTTCCCTCCTCCGGGAACTTCGCCGAAACGCACCGGCAATTGCGAATGTACGCGCTGATTTTTCCGAGCGCAAGGAAAAATTTGAGGAATGAGCCGCGGCTCAGCGCGGCGAACCGGATCAGGCGGAGGATTTCAGGAGGCCGGAGCCGCCTCTCAGGGGAACAAGCCGCGCACGACGGTTGCTTCCGCGACGCGCCCGACGGCGAGGATCATCGCCCCGGCGCGCGGCGGCACGTGATGCTTGCGCATGGTTTCCAGCATTTCATTGAAGGCCCGAACCATGATCCGCTGCAGGCGCTGATTCACTTCATCGGAATCCCACAGCAGGCCTTCCTGGTTTTGCACCCACTCGAAGTAGCTGACGGTGACGCCGCCGGAGTTGGCCAGAATGTCCGGAAGGACCGTGATCCCCCGCCGCGCCAGCACTTCGTCGGCGTGCGGCGTGGTCGGGCCGTTCGCGGCCTCCGCGACAATGCGCGCTTTGAGTGCTTCGGCATTCGCCAAGGTGATTACGTTTTCGAGCGCCGCGGGAATGAGAATGTCGCACTTCATCGTAAGCAGGTCGTCGTTCGAGATGCGCGAAGCGCCCGGCATGCCCACAACGGTTCCGGAGCGTTCCTTGTAGCGGATGGCTTTGATGGGATCGATTCCCCGGGGATTCGTTACGCCGCCCCGGCTGTCGCTGAGCGCGACGATTTTCGCCTTCTTCTCCGCAAAGAGCCGCGCCGCCGCGGAGCCGACATTGCCGAAGCCCTGAATCGCCACGGAAGCACCGCGCAGAGGTATCTTTTTCACCTTGCAAGCTTCCTCCACGACGAACAGCAGCCCGCGCGCCGCCGCATCGGCTCGCCCCGCCAAGCCGCCGATGGAGATCGGCTTTCCGGTAACCACGCCCGGAGCCGCGTGCCCCATCATCATGGAATAGGTGTCCATGATCCACGCCATGGTCTGCGCATCCGTATAAACATCCGGCGCGGGAATATCCAGGTCCGGCCCGATGATCGGCAGGATTTCGCTCGCATACCGCCGCGTCATGCGCTCCAATTCGCTTTTCGACATGCGCTTCGGGTCGCAAATGACTCCGCCCTTCGCGCCGCCGAAAGGCAAGTTCACCACCGCGGTCTTCCACGTCATCCAGGCCGCCAGCGCCTTTACTTCGTCCAGAGTCACGTTAGCATGGAAACGGATGCCGCCTTTTCCTGGACCACGCGAAAGGTTGTGTTGTACCCGAAAACCGGTGAGCACGCGGACCTGGCCGTTGTCCATCTTCGTCGGCAACGAGACTTCGAGAACCCGCTTCGGCGTGCGCAGCACCTGGCGCAGTCCGGGATCGAGCTTCAGCAGCTCCGCCGCCATGTCAAACTGGATCTGCGCGATGCGAAAGGGATTTAGGTCCTCGCGCGGAGCAATGCGCGGCACCAGGGGAGGCACTGTGGGCTTTACGACCGTGGCCATCAGCTTCGGTCCTTTCCTTGGAACGAGAATCTCGAGCTATCTTGAATCAGGGCCCAACCGCCAAAACTTTTTACCCGCTGGCATCAGCCATTTGCGGCCTTTCGCTGCGTCTGGCTCAAATACCGGTCTCGGCATTCGGGGGAGCAAAAGTGCAGCAGCTCATCGCCCTGCTGCAGCGGCAAGGCCATCTCTTCCGCTACGTGCATCCCGCAAACAGGATCCCGCACCAGCTTGCGAGGAGATTCCCTTGCGTCCCGTTGTCTGCCAGGGACATCCCCCGAGCCGGAAGGCTTGCTCGACGTTCCCGCCAAAAAGCGCCTCACGAGAGCCACACCCCAGGAAATCACCAGGAGCCAAAACAAAAATCGCAGAATACGAGCAAAAAGGGTCATTTGTGCCCGAACTACTCTTGCCGCAGCGTAAAATCTGCCTGGAACTTGCCGAGCCGAGTGTATGCAATGGGAAAAGCAGCCGTCAAACGAAATTCTGTGATTTCAATGGGTTGCGCAGCGAATCGGGCCATACGGGCAGGCCGCGCAAGTCCGCCTATATCTTTATAAGTGCTATATTTTCAATAATTTGAAAGGTTCCCGCAGGGAACTCGGCCCGATTGCTTCCGCTCTCTTAAGCGGCGGGGATTCTGTCAATTCCCATATATGCTCGCAGAACTTCGGGAATCAGGATCGACCCGTCCGCCTGCTGATAGTTCTCCACAATCGCTATCCAAGTACGCCCCACGGCAAGTCCTGAACCGTTCAAAGTATGCACGAATTCGCTTTTTCCTCCACCCTTGGGCTTAAAGCGGATTCCCGCGCGGCGTGCCTGGAACGCTTCGCAATTCGAGCAGGAAGAAATCTCGCGGAATTCCCGGCTCGAGGGAAGCCAAACTTCCAGATCGTAAGTCTTCGCGGAGGCAAAACCCATGTCTCCCGAGCAGAGCAAGACCGTGCGGTGATGCAGGCCGAGCTTCTGGAGAATGGTTTCCGCATTCCGCGTCAGGGATTCGTGCTCTTCGTAACTTTTCTCCGGATGCGTGAACTTGAAGAGCTCGACTTTCTGAAACTGATGCTGCCGCAGGATGCCCCGCGTATCCTTTCCGGCTGCTCCAGCCTCGGAGCGGAAACACGAAGTCCATGCCGTGACGCGAATCGGCAATTTTTCTTCGGGGACGGTTTCATCGCGGTAGAGATTGTGCAGCTCCACTTCAGCCGTCGGTGTCAGCCAAAAGTCCGTGTCCTGAAGGTGGAAGAGATCGGCTGCGAACTTCGGCAATTGGCCGGCGCCCATGAGCGAAGCGGTGTTCACCAGGAACGGCGGGAGAATCTCCGTGTAGCCATGCTCGCGCGTGTGGACGTCCAGAAAGAAATTAGCGAGGGCCCGCTCGAGCCGTGCGCCCCATCCCTTGTACACGGCGAACCGCGCTCCGGTAATCTTCGTGGCCGCCGCCAAATCCAGAATCCCGGCCCTCTCCCCAACTTCCCAATGCGGCTTTGGCTCGAAGTCAAACTCCGGAGCCTTTCCCCAGCGCCGGACTTCCACGTTGTCCGCTGCGCTCGCTCCCGTGGGCACCGAAGAGTGCGGAATATTGGGAATCGTCAGCAGAAGCTCGCGCTGCTTGGCCTCCAGTTCGGCGATTCGCTCGTCGGCTTGCTTGATCAACTCGGAAATGGATTTCATCTCCGCGATTAGCGCATCCGCGTTTTGCCTCTCCTTCTTTAGCCGCGCGATTTCGTCGCTCGCCTTGTTCCTCCGCGCTTTGCGCTGCTCGTTTTCCGTAATCCATTTGCGCCGCTCGCGGTCCAGCTCGCGGAAGGCGTCCAGGTCCAGAGTGATGCCCCGCCTGCGGGCCAACTCGGCGAAAACTTCGGGGTGCTCGCGAAAATAGCTCAAATCATGCATGGCTTTGGAAGAATAACCCAACTTTCTCGCGGAGCGCGAATTCCGAAGACGCCGCAAAGACCGGTTTCGCGAATCCCCGTGACTGCATCCAAATTACTGAAAAACAATTTCAGACGTGTCGCTTCGAGCCGGAGCCGCTCCTCTGCGTCTCCGGTTCAAAGAGACAAGGAAAGGGTAAACTCATGAAAGTAACGTCACTTGCCGCAAGCCTGGCCCTGGGAGCTTCGCTCCTTTTGGCGTCAAGCGCCCTCGCTGCCAACAAAGGAAGCCTCCAGTTGTTTGAGAAGGTCACGGTGGATGGCCACGTGCTTTCTCCTGGACAATACAAAGTGGAGTGGAGCGGTACCGGCGACAAGGTGCAAGTGCAGGTCCTCCAAGGCAACAGCGTAGTCGCCACCGTTCCCGCCACCATGCAGCCCGGCAATCCGGAGGACACCGACGGTTACATTACGACGAAAGCGAAGAACGGAACCGACGCACTGTCCGCTCTGTTCTTCAGCGGGAAGAACTGGACTTTGCAGCTCCATCCTTCCGATTCCGCGAGCACAAGCGGAAACGCACACACCTCCGGCGATTAATCGAAACAACTGGGAAATGTCCTCAAAGGCGGAGAGAGCTGGGCGGCCTCACGCCGGACTTCCGCGTGGGACCGCCCCCTCGGATCTTTGCGGTCTTGGCTCCTGCCCCCCGGTGAAATCAACAAGATTTCTTCAGGTTCCTTCGCTCGTTACCAGGAACATCGGCTTCATTTCAAAGCTCGAATAGTGCGGCCGCAGCCTCTGCGTGTTGTAGTGCTCTTTCACGTTCACGACTTTCTTGGACGCAGTCACCCTGTCGATAGGGATATTGTCGTAACGGCCGTTCTTGAGGACCACGAGCCGGCCGTGAATCTGCTTCAGGATCAGGTCCAGAGCAAGGTTGCCGTAGGCCATCGGCACAATCGAATCCAGCGCGTCGGGATCGCCGCAGCGCACCAGGTAGCCCAGTTTCTGATTGATGACCTCGATCGCCTTTCCACTGTTGAATTTCGCGGAACGGTCCTTTAGTTCGCGTGAGACAAGATCTCCAATTCCGCCGAGCTTCCTGTGACCGTAGGCATCCGTCGCTTCGCCCTCGAAGATCATCTCACCGCCCTCGAACATGGCACCCTCGGAAACCAGCACCGTCGAGTACCGGCTCGGATTTTTTCTCCGATCCGCTACCATCAGCTCCGTGAGCTGATCCATCTCGAACTTGTGCTCGGGAATCACGCAGCGATGCGCCGCGCCTCCCATCGTCGGCAGCATTGCCGTGAATCCGGCGTAGCGGCCGAACACTTCCAGCACTAGAAACCGTTCATGCGATCCGGCGGACGTGCGCAGGCTGTTCGCCAGCTCCAGCGTCCGCGTCACGCAGGTGCTGAAGCCGATGCAGTAGTCAGTGCCGGGCACGTCGTTGTCCATCGTCTTCGGAATGCCAACGACCTTTACTCCTTCTTGATACAGGCGCACGCCGTAGCTCAGTGTGTCGTCTCCGCCGATCGGGATCAGGTAGTCGATCCCGAGCCATTCCAGGTTTTTCAATACTTCACCGGTCAGATCATTCTTCGCTTCGGTGAACTTGTCCTTCAAATGCGCCGGAACATTCTCTTTGCTAACCTTGGCCGGATTGGTTCGCGAGGAGTGCAGGAATGTGCCGCCCGTGCGCCCCGCCCGCGTGACGACTTCCTCGGTCAATTTCTGGAAATTGTCGCTGTTGTCGTAGTCCTTCTCGCGGATCATTTCAATCAACCCGGCCCATCCGTGCCGGATGCCGATCACTTCGTAGCCTTCGCGCATTGCGCGGAACGTCACGGCGCGAATCGCCGGGTTCAGACCGGGAACGTCGCCGCCCCCGGTCAGGATGCCGATTCGTCCGCGGATCGTCTTGATGTTCGCCATGACAGATGCCCTTTTGGAGAGATTCGAAACACTCCAGTCTACCTTGCAACCGGCGATCCATCTACTCAAACTGCGGCTGTGTTACATCAGAAAAACCGTTCCGTGCCATCGAACGAACAAATCCGCGCACGCCGGCCACGCCGGTTTGGCCGATGAGACTTCTTCCGATTTATTGTGAACTACGGAGAGACCTGCTTCGGATAGGCCTTCGTGGAACTCTGCGTGAAATCGAAGCGCACGACCCACTCGCTGGCGACGCTTCGGCCGCCGACTTCCGGCGAAATGAATTCCCACTTCCTCACCGCTTCCAGAGCGCGGTCCGCAAAATATTTGCTCGGACCGGGAGACTCCAATTCAGCGGAAGAAACGCTCCCGGATGCGTCAACGTGTACGCGCACTCCGACTCGCACGGTGCCTCGAATGGTATCACGGGCCTTTTGCGAAACTTCCGGGATCACCTGATCGAGGATCTGTCCTTTGCTCGCGCTCCCCGTGACCGGTCTCGAACTTGCGCTTTCGTCCAGCCGCGCCGGCGTTGCGGGAGGAATGTCCGCGCTTTCGCTTTTCGCTTGAGATTTGTTCGGCGTCTTCGCGCCGCGTCTTGAGGATTCACCGTTCTTGGCCGTTCTGGCGGTTTGCGCGGGGCCGCGCTCTGTTGAGGCAACGGCCGAGGAATCCGGTGTGGCTGACGGAGTGGATCGCGTGATTGCGATCCAGGCCACCAGACCAGCCGAAATCACGATTCCCGGAATGATGATCCAAAGCGGGGAAACACGCCGTGCGGCGCGGACTGGTGGCTGACTGCGCGGCACGGTTGGCCGCGACGGGCTCGGCGCGGGTCTGGCCGGAGCTCGAGCCGGAGCAGTTGCTCCCGCGACCGGCTTCGGCGCTTCTGTGGTCTTCGCTTCCGGCGGCCGCACGCGCATCGAAGGATCCAGTTCCGCTCGAATATCCATCACATTCCAGCGTTGCGCGGGTTCGCGCACGATGGCGTGAGCCACAATCGATGGAAACGGCGAAGGCAAACTTTCCGCCAATTCGGCCTCGCCCGCTCCTGTTTCCAGCCAGGACGGATGGCGCTGCGTCAGGGTCTCTACCAGAACGACGCCAAGCGACCAGATATCGCTCGCCGGGCTTGCCGCGCCGGCCTCCGCTTCTGGCGTGTCATACGGACTTTTTGCGCCGCGCCGAATAATCGCCGCGCCGGACGGACAAATTGCGTCGCAGGAAATCTTGACTTGGTCTCCCATCGCCAGAATGTTCGAGGGTTTCAGCCGGGTGTGCACGAGCCCTTTGCCATGCAAGTATCCGAGCGCCTCCAGCACCGGCTGGAGCATGGCCCGCGTTTCCTCCGGCGTGAGCGCCCGCTGCGGCAGAATTTGGGAGAGGTCTTCCTCCGCCAGCTCCATGACCACGTACAACAGCTCCTGTTCGTCCAGGCGGCAGGTTCCCGAATGAAACACGCGCTGCAGATTGGGATGCAAAAGGCCGGCAGCCATCTCCCAGCGGTGGAGTTGGGCGTCCTCTTCGGGCGATTCGGCGACAAACTTGATCGCGGCCTTGCGCCTTTCGGGTCCTGCTATTTCCGTCTCATAGACGGCGCTGTGATCGGACCCGCCCAGATACGCCCCCAGCGTGAATTGCCCATCGACAACTCTGCCTTGCCACTGATTCCAGGTTTCCGTCATGTTGCGCCTCGATTTCAGGCTGGGCTCGACCGGAAAACGAAACTATCTCCCCACGCGCGTGTCGGGAGCGGTTGGAAAGGTTTCCAGAGTATTCTGATTCCGTCCGGGGGCAAAAGTAAGTCCCTTTGCCCAAAAGCGCAAGCACCCCTCGCCATCCGCCCCTCTTGACAGCAGGCTCTCGAAGCTCCTCTCTGAAATTGGCACAAGCGCGGGAGCCGTACATTCCTAGATGGGCCGCCGGATCCCCAGCTTGCGCATCCGCGCCTGCAGCGTGGTGCGTTTCATCCCGAGGAGGTTTGCCGCTCCCTTTGGCCCCGCGATGCGCCATTGCGTTTGCTTCAGCGCCCGCAAAATGTGCTGCCGCTCCGCCTCTTCAAGCGTGGTGATCGCCACCGGCGCAACGGCAAGTGCGCCCGTTCCTCCTGCTCCGTTCCCCGCCAGCCCCAAGTTCGCTCGCAGCTCGCTCAACGGAATGCGCAGCTCCTTTCCGGGAGAAAGCAGCACGGCGCGTTCGATCAGGTTTTCAAGCTCGCGCACGTTCCCCGGCCACGAATAGTTCACTAGCGCTTCCATGGCCTCTGCGGGAACGTACTCCACCGCTTTGTTGAGTCTCAGACTGAACTGCTGAACGAAGTAGCGCACCAGCAGGGGAATGTCCTCGCGGCGTTCGCGCAACGCCGGAATCTGAATCGGAAAGACGTTCAGCCGGTAGTACAGATCGCTCCGGAAGGCGCGCTCAACCACCAGGCGGCCCAAGTCCGCGTTCGTCGCGGCGACCACGCGCACGTCCACCCGGATCGTGCGGTTGCTTCCAAGCCGCTCAAATTCCTGTTCCTGCAGCACCCGCAGCAGCTTCGGTTGCAGTTCGGGGGGAATGTCTCCCACTTCGTCCAGAAAGATCGTGCCGGCGTCGGCCAGTTCGAACCGACCGACCTTCTGTGTGACGGCGCCCGTGAATGCGCCCCGTTCGTGCCCGAAAAGCTCCGATTCCAGCAAGCCGGAAGGAATCGCCGCGCAGTTCACTTTCACGAACGTCCGCTCGCGCCGCGGGCTCAGATTGTGAATCGCTCGCGCGAACAGTTCTTTCCCCGTTCCGGTCTCGCCCAGCAGAAGCACGGTCGTATTGGCCGGCGCAGCAAGCTCCACCTGTTGCAGGGCGCGCTTCAGCGCTATGCTTTCGCCCACGATCTCCTCGAAGTTGAACTCGTTGCGAATCTCCTCTTCGAGGTACAGCTTCTCGACCGCGAGCTTATTCCTCAGCGCGTCAATCTCCTTGAACGCCAGTGCGTTTTCAACGGCGATGGCAATCTGCGTCGCCACCTGGTTCATGAGCTCGATGATTTGCGGCGAAAATGTGTCCTCGCGCCTGCTGGCCAGATTCAACGTCCCCAGCGCGCGGCCGTGCGTGATCAGCGGCACGCAGCAGATCGCGGTCATTCCCTCGCCGCGAAGTTTCCGCACCACTTCGGCGGGGAACTGATCGAGCTCCTTGCCCTGAAACAACGTAGGCTGCTTGCTCAGGATGCACCGGCCGGCGGGCGTCATTTCCAGCGGAACGGTGACGTCCTTGTCTTCAGGCAGTTTGTATCCGCCCGGGAAATCGAGCGCAAGAATTTTAAGAAGGTTCGTCGCCGGGTCAAGCAGCGCCAGGCTCGTGTAGTCGTGGCGGATGACGCGCGTCAGCGCCGTGGCGATTTCCCGGAACAACTCCGCCATCTCCCGGCTCGTCACCAGCACGTTGTTGATTTCGAGAAGCACTTGCAGCCGGTCGCGCTCCTCCGCAAGCTGCCGCTGGTAGGCCTGTGAGGACTCGAAGTTCAGGGCGTTGTCCACGGCCACCGCGACCTGTGTCGCCACCCTTCCCATGAATTCCAGGTCCGCGCCGGTAATGCGCTCCGGCGCCAGCCGTCCGAATCCCATCGCCCCGAGCCGGTGCTGCGCCGTCGTCAGGGGAAGAATCGCCAGCGAGCGAACGCCCATTGCCCGCAGCCGCCGCAGGAAATCCGGATAGCGCGTATCCGTATCCGTGTCGGCCACCACGAACGGCTGCTGCGTCTGCCACACCCAGCCCGAGGGGTACCCTTCGACGGGAGACTCGCTTCCCACGGGTTTATCGGCAGGATGGCGTGTTTCGAGCACGTGCAGCCGCATCACGTTCTTGGCCGGATCATGCAGCACGAGGGAGAGGAAATCGAACTCCACTACGGCGTGCAGCCGGTCGGCCAGATCGTGAAAGAGCACGCGCAAATCGCGCTGCTGCGCGATCACCTCGCTCACTTCGAGCAAGGCCTCAAGTTGTCGCCGGGTATGGTCAGGCGGCACGGCCTGCGCCGCTTCCGGCGGAGATGCTATCGGGTCCGCCATGCGGGCAGAATAACACCCGCGTCCTCGCACCCTCAACCGCGCCGTCTGCGCCCGCGAATCTATGAGCATGCAACGGCCCTTCTTTGAACCTTGGCGGGTGCGCGCCGTACGGCCGACATGTTAAGCTAAAGAAGCTTTAGGCTCGTAGCTCAGTTGGTTAGAGCGCCACCTTGACACGGTGGAGGTCTGGGGTTCGAGTCCCCACGAGCCTACCATTGCATTGTTTCTTTACAATCATCAGTTCGACTCCAACGATCTGTTTGTGCACATTTTCCATGCTGGCACACGTGCGATTTGCGCTCTTCCTGTCTCACTCGGGCAAACGTGCCGGACCAATCTGGTCGCACTTTATTTCCTGTTTCCAATGAGTTCCTCATTTTTTTCCATTACCCTCCTATTTTTCATTTGACATAGTAAGAAAATAGTGCAACATTGAAGCATCCTTCCGGGCCCATCCTTTCCCTAGTTGTTCTGGGGTGAACTTCCGACCCGATTCACCGTACGACTTGGATTTTCGACGCTCATGGATTGCCGGACCTTTTGCTCTGTGAGGCGGATTCTCTAGTTTGCGGAGGGGTGTTCGTATGTCTCCGAAGCGTGGATTGCTGCTCCTGCTCTCGATCATCGTCTTTTCGTTCACGGTACTAGCTGCGGGGCCTCCGGGAAGCAACGGACCCGGCAAGGACAAGTCCAGCAGCCCTCAAAAAGCCTGGGAACGCCCGACCAATCCCAATCTCTATGTCGGCTCGGACACCTGCAAGACTTGCCATGAAGACATGCCGACGAAGGGCTTTTACAAGTCTTTCGAGGATTCCCGCCATTTTCTCACCACGCTTGATACCAAGAAGGGACCCGAATGGCACGGCTGCGAAGCCTGCCACGGCCCAGGCAAGGAGCACGTCGAGGGAGGCGGCGATAAGACCAAGATCTTCACCTTCAAGAACGCCTCCGCCGCCGACATCAGCGCGCGCTGCCTCGGCTGCCACGAATACGGCGCCGAGCACAGCAACTTCGCGCGCTCGCAGCATCTCCAGAATGGCGTTTCATGCATTGATTGCCATGATCCGCATCATGCCAAGGAAACCCAGTACCTGCTGAAGGAAAAGCAGCCCCAACTGTGCTACGGCTGCCATCAGGAAACGAAACAGCAGTTTGAGCGGCCCTTCCATCACCGCGTGAATGAAGGGATGGTGAAGTGCACGGATTGTCATAACCAGCACGGCGGATTCCTCACGCGGGCCCTGCGCGCCACCGCCGCTGAAGATACCGTCTGCTTCAAATGCCACTCGGACAAGGCCGGGCCGTTCGTCTATGAACACGAAGCGGTAAAAATAGAAGGTTGCGTTGCGTGTCATACGCCGCATGGTTCCTCGAACCCGCGCCTGCTGAAGCGCAGCCAGGTCAACTTGCTCTGCCTGGAATGTCATGCCTTGACCGTGGATCCGGGCGCACCAGCCATTCCCACGTTCCACAATCAGGCTCAGAAATACCAAGCCTGTACTCTTTGCCACACGGCCATCCACGGTTCGAATGCGGACCAGTTCTTCTTTAAGCCATGAAGGGAGACGACGATGCGATCAACTAAGGATATACACGCTCTCACAAAGATCGGATTCTCCCTCCTCAAGGGCTTTCTTCTCCTAACCGTGGCCTGCATGTTCGCGGCCCCCGCGCTTCTTGCGCAAGAGGATGACGAGCAAAAAGGCGTCGATCAGGGAAACTACAACATCAAGCAGTCGGTGGAATTCGGCGGGCGCTTCACTGACATTCATGGCGACACCCATGTGTACGATACGTTTGTAAACCTTCAGCAGGGCCCGCGCCTCCTGGGATTCACGGTGGAAATGAACTCCTTGAATCACCATGGAACCTGGTTTGATCGGCTTTACTTCAGCAACTTCGGCTACGGCGGCGATCCCAACAACGTCTCGTGGCTGCGGCTGAGCAAAAACAAGTGGTTTAACTTCGATGCACAATTTCGCAAGGACCAGAACTTCTGGGATTATTCACTGCAAGCGAATCCCCTGAATCCTGAGGCCGCCTATGCGAACGGACCGGCAGGCTTCGGTCCTCCGGCTTGCACGGCATGCGTACTCGGCTTTTCACCCCACTCTTACAGCACAAGGCGCAAGCTCGGGGACTACAACCTCTTGTTCTTGCCGCAATCCAAAGTACGTTTCCGTGTGGGCTACGCCCGCAATATTGTCGAAGGTCCGGTGATCTCCTCGATCCACCAGGGCACGGAACAGGTCTTGCTGGAGGACTACAAGACCACCGTAAACACCTACCGCTTCGGAATGGATTTCCGAGTCTTGCCTCGCACCAGCATCAGCTACGACCAACTGTGGAACTACTACAAGGGCGACACAGGCAGCGTTGACGCGATTCAAACACCGACGCTTGGCGCCTTATTCCCGACTTTTCAGGTTTCACCGACGCAGGCTGTCGATTTGGGCTTCGCCCTCAACGCGTCGGCCAACCAGCCTTGCGCGGGTGCTTTTCTTGCGTCCGGCTTCGTGAACCCCGCCTGCTCCGCCTATTTTAGCTATTTCAATCATGGCCGCACACGTACCAAACTGCCGACCGAACAGCTAAGCATTCAATCCAGCTACTGGCAGAACCTCGACCTGTCCGCGCGCGTCAGCTATTCGAGCGGCGATACCAATATCTTTGGGTATAACGAGTCTCTATTCGGACGCGAGTCGCGCACCAATCTCCGGAACCAGAACACGACGGGACCGGTCTTTGGCAGGCGCGTGGCGAGCACCGCGGATCTTGGCGCCACCTGGCACATCACGAACTCACTCGATTTTTCGGATACTTTCCACTTCTCGGCGTTCCACAATCCCGTGCAATTCGACTCTTCTGTGTGTTCCTTTTTCAGCGCCGGGCTTCTAACTCAAGCAAACGTATTTACGCCCACGTCGCCGGTGCCCTTGACTTGCGTTCCTCCTGTTGGCGCTCCGTCAGGCACTCCCGTGCATACGAATTCCTCCGGACCTGACATCACACTTTTGGACGTCAGTCAGTTCCTGAAACAGGACGAGAAGAACAACGTCGCCGAATTCAACTACCGCTTCTCTTCCAAATTTGGCGCGCGAGTGGGGTATCGCTACCGCAGCCGGACGATTGCGGACGCTACGTTCGCTACGGGCACGTTTGTATTCTTCCCAGACCGGCAGAACTCACGCACTCCTCCGGCCCCGTACAATACGGATCCCGTCACCGGTGCCAGCGTGACTTGCCCCGCAACGAACAATGCGCCCGATGGTTCTTGCACTCTCGTAATGGCGGGACAAGGCGACACTTCCGAAATCCCTATCCATGAGCACGCCGGACTCTTCGGCGTTTGGTTCCGTCCCGTGAGCAATTTCCGGATCAGCTTCGATACCGAATTGATGAGCGCCGACAACTCGTTCACACGCATCAGCCCCCGGCAGACCCAAGAGTATCGCGTCCGCGCAAGGTATAGGGCGGCCAATTGGCTGAGCCTCAACGGGTCGTTTCGCATCTGGGAAGCCAGAGACAACGTCACCGACATTAACAACTTGCAACACGACCGGATGTACGGATTTTCTGCCCTTCTCCAGCCGAATGAGAAGTTCGCTCTGGAGCTTGGCTATGACTACAACGACGTTTTCTCGCAGATCTTGATCTGCTTCGTCGCCAATCCTGCTCCTGCGGGCACTACTTCCTGCGGCGGATCGTTTCTGCAGGACCTGTCCGTTTACACTAGCACTTCGCACTACGGCTACTTCGACGCATCTTGGACGCCCGTGAAGCGGTTCAAGGCACGCCTGGGAGCCAGCCTGACGGGCAACGATGGCAGCGCGCTGCTTATCAATCCCAATGCGGTCTCCGGCCCGCTCGATTCCAAGTGGCTCCATCCCTACGGCGGGATGGAATTCAAGTTCTCGAAGGAGTGGACTGGCAAAGCCTATTGGGACTACTACGGTTATCATGAGGATTCTTCTGTGGGCGAAGTCCAGGACATCCTTGCTCCGCGCAATTTCCGCGGAAACCTCGTGACGCTTTCCGTGCGGTACGCGTTTTAGCTTTGATTAAGGATAAGGGGGATTTTGTGGAAATTAAGGCCCGTTCGCTCTCAACTCTGGCGTTATGCTCCCTAATTCTCGGAGTGCTTTGTCTTGTTAGCACTCCTGCCAAAGCGCAGGACACCGGTGAAGCGCTCTTCAAAACCAAGTGCGCCATGTGCCACGGCCCTGATGCCTCCGGCAAAACAAAAATGGGAGAGATGCTCAAGGTTCCGGATCTGCACTCCGCGGATGTGCAGAAAAAGACCGACGCGGAGCTAACCGAGCTCATCGCGAAAGGCAAGGGCAAGATGCCTGCGTACAGCGACAAGCTGAGCAAAGATCAAATCTCAAAGCTAGTCGCTTATGTCCGCGAAGTGGGCAAGAAGCACTGACGGGTTTTGCAAGTCACTCTGGCAGCTTCAATCTGACGATGGACAACCCGGATTCCCATCCGCACAAACCGCAACGGCGCCGCATCGTGGAAATTCTCCTCGGAGGCGGCCTTTTTGCCTCCGTCGCGTCCTTCCTCTATCCCGTTTTGCGTTATCTCGTTCCGCCCGCGGTTCCCAATCTGGGGGGCGACGAAGTGGTTGCCGGCAAGGTCGGCGACCTCAAGCCGAACGGCTCCAAAATATTTCGTTTCGGCACGCGTCCCGCCCTTCTGATTCTTACCGCTGACGGCGAGTACCACGCCCTCTCCGCCGTCTGCACCCATCTCGGCTGCACCGTGCAATACCGGCCCGATCTTCATGAAATCTGGTGCGCCTGCCACAACGGCATGTACGACTTAAAAGGCCGCAACGTCTCCGGCCCTCCGCCGCGGCCGCTGGACCAGTTCCAGGTTCACCTCCGGGGAGATGAGATTGTCGTAAGTCGTACACGCGGTGCCTGAAGTGAGTGTCCTCGCTCACATACGCGGCTGGCTCGACGAGCGGTTTGGCTTGCAGCAACTGGCGGAGCCGCTCAAAAAGAAAGCCGTTCCTCTTCACAAGCTTTCCTACTGGTATTTCTTCGGCGGCATCACTCTTTTTCTCTTCGGCATTCAGGTATGCACCGGCATCTTGCTTCTTCTTTACTACCGTCCAAGCGCCGGCGAAGCCTTCGAGAGCGTTCAGTACATCATGACCCGCGTTCAGTTCGGTTGGCTGGTTCGTTCCATTCATTCCTGGGCCGCGAACCTCATGATCCTCATGGTCTTCCTCCACATGTTCAGCGTGCTCTTCCTTCGCGCTTACCGTAAACCCCGCGAACTAACGTGGGTCTCCGGAATGATCCTCCTGTTTCTCGCTCTGGGCTTCGGCTTCAGCGGGTATCTTCTTCCCTGGAATACGCTTGCCTTTTTCGCTACCAAGGTCGGAACGGAAATCACCGGCCAGGTTCCTTTCATCGGCCACGAAATGATGACCTTTCTGCGCGGCGGCGAGGACGTCACCGGCGCCACACTCACCCGCTTCTTTGGATTTCACGTCGCCGTGCTGCCCGGTCTGGCCACTCTCTTGATCCTGATCCACCTTGCTTTGGTGCAAAAGCTGGGAATCAGCGTCCCCCCTTCCGTCGAAAAGCAGTGGCAGGAAAAGCCCGAAACAGCGCGCCAGATGAAATTCTTTCCCAACTTTTTTCTCCGCGAAGCCATGGCCTGGTATCTCGCGTTGGGAGTTCTCGGCGCCCTCGCTGCTATTTATCCCTGGGGACTCGGCACAAAAGCCGATCCTTTCGCCCCCGCTCCGGCGGGCATCAAGCCCGAGTGGTATTTCCTGTTCATGTTCCAGACGCTCAAGCTTATCCCTTCCAAGGTCGTGTTTATCGACGGAGAGGTCCTGGGCATCCTGCTTTTCGGTTTGGCCGGTGCCGCCTGGATTCTGCTTCCGTTCCTTGACAACGGAACGCGCCGTATTGGCCGGAAGATTGTTCTCGGCGCCGGAGTCTTCGCTCTCAGCTATATCGTGGCCCTGACCGTTTATGGATATGTCGCCAAGTAACGCGCGCTTCCGGTGGCTGTTCCTCTTGCCGGCGATTCTCTGGCTGGCCGGCCCGGTTTGCGCGCAAGTCGTGAACAACTGCGTGGTCTGCCATTCCGCTCTCGACCCGCCGTACAAAGTCACCGAAGAACAGTTCGCCCACGACATCCATTCCCAGAAGGGTCTGACCTGCGCCGCTTGCCACGGCGGCGACCCCACGAAAGCGGACATGGACGCCATGAGCAAGTCCGCGGGCTTTCGCGGGAAAATCACCCGCAGCCAGATTCCCTCTTTGTGCGGCGGTTGCCACGGCGACGCCGCCTTCATGCGCAAGTACAACCCGTCTCTTCGCACCGACCAGCTCAGCCAGTACGTCACCAGCGTCCACGGAAAACTCCTGGCCAAGGGCGATACCAAAGTCGCCGTCTGCATCGATTGCCACGGCGTTCACGATTTGCGCGCGGTCAACGACGCCCAGTCCTCCGTCTATCCCCTCAACATTGCCAAGACCTGCTCGCGCTGCCATGCCGACGCCGAGTACATGAAGAGCTACTCGATTCCCACGGACCAGTTCGCGAAGTACAACACCAGCGTCCACCACGACGCCCTGGTCGTTCGCGGCGATCTGAGCGCTCCGACGTGCACCACGTGTCACGGCAATCATGGCGCCGCGCCTCCGGGCGTAAGCACCGTGCAAAACGTTTGCTCGAACTGCCACGTCTTTCAGGCGCAGCTTTATGAAAAGAGTCCGCACCGGAAAGCCTTTCAGGATGCGGGCCTTCCGGGCTGTGTCACCTGTCACGGCAATCACGGCGTGCTGCACCCGACCGATGAAAATATTGGCGCCGGGCCGAAAGCGTTCTGTACCCAGTGCCACGTATCGGGCGATGCCGGTTACTCTGCGGCGGAGAAAATGCACGATTCCTTGCGGCAGTTGGAAGCGAGCATCAAGAGCTCCGATCAACTGCTGCAAAAGGCGGAGTCTTCGGGAATGGAGGTCAGCGAAGCTCGTTTGGAGCTCGATCAGGCCCGCGACTCTCTCACCAAGGCGCGCGTCTCCGTCCACGTCTTCCAGCTCGGTCCGGTCGAGCAGGACGTGCAGACGGGCTTGAAGGTTACGGAGAAGACCACGAAAGCCGGAAAGGACGCGCTGGCCGAGCGCGAATTCCGGCGTAAAGGTCTGGCGCTTTCGCTCGTTTTCATCTTTGCGACGGTTCTCGGTTTGTATCTTCTGATTCGCCGGATCGAAGGGCCTTCGCACTGAGAGTAGTTTCAACGGGCGCTGCGGACCGGCGGCCGGAACGTTTGGCGTGGAATGGGGTTTAACTAAGCAGGGGGAGGCAAGAGGAACACATGCCCGCCGGACCATTTTTGCTGCGCCGCCGCTTGCACTCGGATACGATTAGCGGTAGATGCCTCCGGCACCCGGCTGGCAAGGATTTGTAGCAGGATCTCAAGGAGGAAATACCGTCATGAAAATCAACTGGACCACGCGCATCGCGCTCGGCGCCGGCGTGCTGGCTGTTCTCGGCATGCTTTCAGTTCCCGCTCGGTCGGACGAAAAGAGCGCCGCAACCTTCAAGCAGAAGTGCGCTTCCTGCCACGGACCGGACGGCAAAGCCGAAACACCCGCGGGCAAGGCGATGAAGGTTCGGAGTTTTGCCGACCCCGAAACCAAAAAGATGAGCGACCAGGAACTCGCGGATGTCATCGAGAAGGGCAAGGGGAAAATGCCCAAATACGGCGCGAGCATGAAGCCCGATGAAATCAAAGCCATGGTCGCCTACATCCGTACCCTGGCAAAATAACTGATTCACATCCCTTCCGGAACTCGCCGGCTGGGCGCAGGCTTGTATCTGAGCCCGGCTGGCTCGTTCCTTGTGAACTTTGGCAAAGTGCTGGCTTTGTGTTCGAGAGGTGGGACTGCCGCAAATGAGCCTTCGCGAAACCTTCCGGAAACAGTTCCGTCCCTTTTATTACTTTAGCCAGAACTGGATTTCTCTGACCGGCGCGATCCTGACCACCAGCAGCGCGGCCACCCTGATCGCTTTCTGGTTCTACGAGTTCGTTCTCGCCGGTCCCGTTCACCCGTACATCGGCATCTTGGTGTACCTCATCCTGCCCGGCGTCTTTGCGTTCGGGCTGATCCTCATCCCGGTCGGCATTCTCCGGCACCGCCATCAGCTTCGCGCTCGCAACGAAATTCCCGAAGTTTTTCCGACGGTCAGCATCAACTCGCCTCGCGTCCGCCATACGCTCCTGTGGGTCGGCGGCCTCACCGTCGTCAACATTCTCATCATGGGCACCGCTTCGTACAGCGGCGTCAGCTACATGGATTCCACCCAGTTCTGCGGCCAGACCTGCCACACCGTCATGCAGCCGGAATTCACCGCTTACCAGAACTCTCCGCATTCGCGCGTCGAATGCGTCGATTGCCACATCGGACCGGGCGCCGGCTGGTTTGTCCGCTCCAAGCTTTCCGGGGTCCGCCAGGTCTTTGCCGTCACCTTTCACACCTATTCGCGGCCGATTCCTTCCCCCGTCAAGTACCTTCGGCCTGCCCGCGAGACCTGCGAGCAATGCCACTGGCCGCAGCGCTTTACCGGCGACAAGTTCATGATCGAACGAAAATACAAGGACGACGAAAACAACACTCCTCTCATCACCGCCATTCTCCTCAAGATCGGTGGCCGCGAAGGCCAGGGCTCCGTCGGCATTCACGGACACCACATGGCCGCCGGCACGAAAATCACTTACATCTCCATCGACGAAAAGCGCCAGGTGATTCCCGTCGTTACCTACACCGACGCCTCCGGAAAAACCATCACGTACCTCTCCGGCGATGTCACGCCCACCAAGCAGCAACTCGATGCCGGCGAGCACCGCACCATGGATTGCATCGATTGCCACAACCGCCCCACGCACGCTTTCGAGATGCCCGAAAGCGCCGTGGACAAGCGCATGGCCGAAGGCTTGATCAGCCCCGAGCTTCCTTTCATCAAGAAGAAAGCCGTCGAACTGCTCAAAGCGGATTATCCCGACAGGCAGTCGGCGGAGCTGCGCATTCAGAGCGAAATCACCAACTACTACAAAACGGCCTATCCCGCCGTTTACACTTCAAAGCGCACCGCCGTGCAGCAGGCCTCCGAGCAGGTTGCCGCCATCTACCTGCGCAACATCTTCCCGGACATGAAGCTGACTTGGGGCACTCATCCCAATAACATCGGTCACAACGATTTTCCCGGTTGCTTCCGCTGCCACGACGGCAACCACACCAGTGCGGACGGCCAGACGATCACCAACGATTGCAGCGCCTGCCACACCTTGCTCGCCGTGGACGAGGAAAAGCCGAAGATTTTGACGGATTTGGGTTTGCAATAAGCTCTTCGCTCGGGGCGCACGGAGTCCTCTATGCGAGTGGTTCAGGTCGGATTCCTCTTTTTGTTTCTTCTGGCTGTTCCGCTCCCTTCCAGAAATCATCCCCGGAAGATTGACCTTCCGCCTCAGGATCAGCCCTGCCTCGCTTGCCACGGTCAGCCGGGCATGAAGTCCGAAAAAGGCAAGGACATTTCCATCGATCCCGCGAAGCACGCTGCAAGCGCCCATGGCGCGCTCACCTGCAGAGGCTGCCACGTCTCCATTCGCGACTATCCTCACCCGGCGCGCATCGCTCCGGTGAAGTGTTCCACGTGCCATGCTGAAGTCGCCGCGTCCGTACCCAAGAGCGCTCACGGCGCCCTCGGAGAGGAGGCCTGCCTCACCTGCCACGGCAATATCCATGAAGTGAAGCCGGGAAAGCCTCCCGGTCTCTCCACCTGCGCGCAATGCCACGCGAGCGAAATCAAGGAATTAGAGGAGAGCGTTCACGGCAAGGCGGCTGCTGCGGGAGACCACGATGCTCCCACCTGCGAATCCTGCCACGGCCCCATTCACCAAGTCGCTCCAGCTGGCTCGCCGGAATCGCGAGTGGCAAAAAGAAACGGTGCCAATACCTGCGCCACTTGCCACAGCGATCCGGGCTTTCTTTCCCGTCACAAGATTCCAATCGCCCACCCCGTCGAGTTTTACAAGCAAAGCGTCCACGCGCGCGCCGTTGCCGAAGGCAAGGACGCCGCCACCTGTTCGGACTGTCACGGCACGCACGCCATCTATCCCGCGCGCGATTCGCGCTCCAAGGTCAATCACTGGAACGTCGCGGAAACCTGCGGCGCCTGCCACGCCGAAATTGCGAAAACCTACATGGAAAGCATTCACGGCCAGGCGCTGAAAGCCGGCGTCAGCGGAACGCCCGTCTGCACCGATTGCCACGGCGAGCATCTCATTCTCGCCCCGCAGAATCCCGCCTCGCCCGTCAGCGCCGCGCGCGTCTCCATCGACACCTGCGGCCGTTGCCACGGAGATCAGCGGCTGAACGCCCGCTTCAACCTGCCTCCCGATCGCGTGCCGTCCTACGCCGACAGTTTCCACGGCCTCGCCATTCGCGGCGGCTCCCAAACCGTGGCGAACTGCGCTTCCTGCCATGGCGTCCACAACATCTTTCCTTCAAGCGATCCGCGTTCGACCGTCAATCCCGCCAATCTGGCCGCCACCTGCGGCCGCTGCCATCCTGGCGCGGGCGCGAGCTATTCCATCGGTCCCGTTCATGTCCAGATTACTCAAGGAGAGGCCAGCCCCGTCGTCCTCTGGATTCGCCGCATTTACCTCGTCCTGATTCCCCTGACGCTCGGCTTCATGGTCCTTCACAATCTTCTCGACCTCTTCTTCAAGATGCGCAATCGCCGCGCGCATCCGCATTCCGGAGAAACAGTCGAACGCATGAACCTCTGGTTCCGCATTGCGCACTGGGGCGTCATGCTCAGCTTTCCGACCCTGGTCTATTCCGGATTCGCTTTGAAGTTCCCCGGTGAATGGTGGTCGCGTCCGCTCTTGCTCTGGGAAGGCCACATCGCGTTTCGCGGATGGCTGCATCGCGTCGCCGCCGTCGTCCTGCTTGCCGCCACCGTCTATCACCTCATTCATCTCTCCGTGAATCGCCGCGACCGCGTTTTCCTCAAAGCAATGCTCCCGGGCTGGAAGGACGTCACCGATCTTCTCCACAAGATTCAGTACAATCTCGGTGTTCGCCCGGATGAGCCCGCGTTCGGCAAGTTCAATTACGCCGAAAAGCTCGAATACTGGGCCTTCCTCTGGGGCACCTTCATCATGGCGCTCTCCGGGTTTCTTCTTTGGTTCAACAATTTCACGTTGCGCCATTTTGCCAAGTGGACCACCGATGCCGCCACCGCCGTTCACTACTATGAGGCGATTCTGGCCACCTTCTCGATTCTTCTCTGGCACTTCTACATCGTGATTTTCGATCCCGTCGTCTATCCCATGGATACTGCCTGGCTGGACGGCAAGGTCCCCGCCGAACACTATCGCCACTCCCGGCCCCAGTATCTGAAGCTGCTCGAAGAGCGTCGTCGCCAGGAATCTCTCGCGAAAGAAGCCAGGGAGAAAAAAGTCAGGGAAGAGAAGGAAAAGACGGCCGGCGAAACCAAAGGAAGAACCGAGTAACGCTCGGCGCTGGCGTTGCCCTAAAAAACGCCGTCATTCCAGGTCGTGCAAAGCCGCCTCGGTTTTTCCTGCGGAATGATTTACTCTGATCTGGCCCGCGTCCGGAGCGCCCCGTTGATCTCCGTCACGATTGATCCCGCCTTGAAAGCCAGATGTCCGCGCGTCGCGCTGGCCTGCGTCAGCGCCGAAGTTCGCGCCGATGTGCCTTCTCCCGCGCTCGAAGCCGAACTCCGCGCCTGCGAAGAGCGCATCGCCGCGCTTCCCGACCCTCGCGCCGTGCTCGAATCTCCGGTGATTCTCGCCACCCGCGCTGGTTACAAAGCGCTCGGAAAGGATCCCGCGCGCTATCGCGGCTCCGCCGAAGCCCTCCTGCGCCGCCTGATCGCCGGCAAGGGCTTGCCGCGCGTCAGTCCGGTCGTGGATGTCATCAATCTCGTCAGCGTCGAAAGCCGCTTGCCCATCGGTCTGTATGACCTCGCTCACGTTCAGGGCGCAATCACCTTCCGCGCCGGACGCGCCGGCGAATCCTACAAAGGCATCGGCAAATACGATCTGAATCTCGAGGACCTGCCGCTCTTCGCGGACGCGCTTAGCCCGCACGGCAGCCCCACGAGCGATTCCGAACGTACCATGGTCACCGCCGCCACTACCCGCGTTCTGGCCATCCTCATCTCCTTCCCCGGCCCCGAAGGGCTGGAAAAGTGGACGGGACGAATGTGCGGCCTGCTGGCACTGCACGCCCAGTCCAAGAACGCTGAGGTGTGGTCGGTCGTGTGATTGGCCTGGTGCACCGGATAGACGAAATTTTGCCTACCCTCCAACAGGCTCCTCAACTCGTGCTTCCCTCGACCCTAGTCCGCTCTTGAAATACCCTCTCGACGCCAGCAACTCCGCATTGAGCAGCGCCGCTCCCGCCGCTCCCCTCAACAGATTGTGCGAGAGCAGCGTCAACTTCACGTCCAGCAGCGGACATTCCCTCACGCGCCCCACGGCTGCCGCCATTCCCTTGCCTGCATACACGTCGCGCTTTGGCTGCGGCCGGTCCTCTTCCTCCAGCACCGCCACCGGATTTTTCACCGCCGACGGCAGCGAAGCCAGCTCCTCATCCACCGTGAACTCCCGCAGCGCCTCCCGCACTTCCTCCAGGCTCGCGATCTTCTTCAGGCTCAGGGACACGCATTCGAGGTGCCCGTCCTGCACGGCCACGCGGTTGCAGTGCGCGCTGATGCCGAGCCCTGCTTTCACAAATCGCGCGCCGTCCCATTTTCCGAGCAGCTTCTGCGGCTCCGTCTCCATCTTTTCTTCCTCGCCGCTGATGAACGGCACCACATTTCCCAGGATGTCCAGCGACGCCACTCCCGGATAGCCCGCTCCGGAAACCGCTTGCATCGTCACCACAAAAATCTTTTCAAGCCCGAACGCCTCTGCCAGCGGCTTCAGCACCAGCACCAGCCCCGCCGTCGAACAATTCGGATTCGTCACCATGAACCCGCTCGAGTATCCGCGCTTCTTTTGCTGCACCGCGATCGCATCGAGGTGCGAAGCGTTTACTTCCGGTATCAGCAGCGGCACGTCCGCCTCCATCCGGTGATTCCGCGAATTGCTGACCACCGGATAGCCCGCCCGCGCAAATTCCTCTTCGGTTGGACCGGCCACCGAAGAATCCAGCGCGGAGAAGACAAAATCGCAGTCGAGCGACGGATCGAGTCCTTTCACGATCAGTCCGGCCGCCGCGGGGGGAACCGGCCCTTCGCCGTGCCAGCGTACCGCCTCCGCGTACGTTTTTCCTTCGGAGCGCTCCGAAGCCGCCACTTCCGTCAATTCAAACCACGGATGTTCCGCCAGCAATTGCACCAGTCGCTGCCCGACCACCCCCGTCGCGCCGAGCACTCCCGCGCGGAATTTCTTTTCGCGATTTTTCCCCGCCATCGGTTCCTCGTCTTTTCCGAAATCTCCGCCGCTCACGCTTCACCTCGCTCGCCCGATTCCCCGCTCGCCGGGCCGATCTTCGTCCCACGGAATTGCGGATTGAACGTGTTGCGAACCCACACCACCATGCCGCTTTCCGCCGCGAGAGGCAGCACGTTCGCGTGCAATACTTTGGCGCCTGCTCTCGCCAGAGCGTGCGCCTCGTCGTAGGACAATTCGTGCAGCAGCTTCGCTTCCGCGTTCTCGTTCGGATTCGCCGTGTACACGCCGTCCACGTCGGTCCAAATCACCAGTTCGTCCGCCTCCACCACGTACGCGATAATCGCGCCGGAATAATCCGAACTGTTTCGCCCGAGCGTCGTTACCCGCCCGTCCCTAGTCATGCCCAGAAATCCCGTCACCACCGGCACGATTCCTTCGTTCAGGAGCGGCCTCAGCACTTCCCGCCCCCGCCGGCACGTTTCTGCCAGTTCGGGTTTCGCCGCCTGGAACGTCTCGCACGTAATCACAAAATCGGAGGAGCTTACCGGCACCGCGGGCACGCCGATTTTCCCGAGCGCTCCCGCGAACAGCCTCGAACAAAGCCTTTCGCCAAACGATGCCAGCCGGTCCCGCAGTGCCGCATCTGCCGGGTTGCACCCGTACGTCGTTTGCGGAATCTCGTGCATCAGATCGCGCCCCAGCAGGAGCAGCTCCCGCCTCACGCGCAGCTCATCTTCTTCTTCAAGTTGAAGTTCACTCAGCACATCTAGGTGCGCTTGCAGGATTGCTTCCGCCTCCAGCCGCGCGCGCTGCAGCTTTCCCGCCTCCAGTGCATTGGCGATTCCCAGGAGCCGGTCCGTCATGCCCTTCATCGCGGAGACCACCACCGTCACGCTGTGCTCTTCCGCGGCGTCCCTCACCAGACCCGCCGCGTGCAGCATTCGCTTTGCGCCCAGCAGCGAGCTTCCGCCGAACTTGAATGCCACGGTCTTTTGCTTCTCGTTTTGTTCGAGGGTTCGCTTCCGCCCCGCCGCGAATCGGCTCAGCTTCGCGAATTCCGCGGCGCGTTCTTCTCCGGCTAGGTTCTCCTGCGCGTTCTCCGGGGTCATGACTTCCGCTCCTTGGTCTTTTCCGCCGGAGCGTCTCTGGAGGGGGCCTAAAGAGGAAACCCACCGCCAGGTTCGCTTCTGGCGGTGGGTTGGAAACTTTTTCTACTTGCTTAGCTGTTTCTCCACTCGCCCGAAGCGCCCGTAGTCTTGGTCTTAATAGTGGACTTCATGGTAGTCGTCGACATCGTCGTCGTGGACATCGACGCGGGGCGAATTCGCTTGGTGGCGAGTGAAATCATTCCGTTTGTGAGACTACCACAGCCATGCTCCAAATCCAAGCAATATCCTCGTTGTTTAGTTTCAGCTTTAACAACCGGGCAAATTGCTTCCCCAAATTCTGCAAATTGTCACCTTTTGTTCCAATGTGTCGCGTTAGTTTCTGCGCAGCCAGCGCTCATCTTTTGCCCGGCTGCTGTGCCTCAAACAACAAGCTCGAACACGTCAATCCCGCCTCCGCCTTCTGCAATTCCGAGATGTCGATGGTCTTTACTTGGAAGCCCGCTGCCTCCAGCCGCTCCCGCGTCCTCGGAAACGACGCGGGGAAAATCACCGCCTCTCCGATCGCCAGTGCGTTCGCCGCATGCGTCTCGGCGGGATCCACGTCAATCCACTCATAACCTTGAATCGCAGCCGCGTCGAACCAGTGGCGATTCGCCAGCAGCGTATTCCGCCCGAGATACGTAACCGCCGATTTCAGGTGCAGGCATCCCCTCACCGGCACCGGATTCACCTCGTATCCGAACGGTTCCAGAATCGCGCCCAACTGCCGTATGCCCTCCGGATTCGTCCGCTTCGTCATGCCGGCGAACAATTTCTTGCCGATTCGCAGAACGTCGCCGCCCTCGATCGTTCCCGGCAGCTTCACAAATTCCAGTCCGCGGAATCTTCCGAGCGCTTCCGCCAACGATGCCGCTTCCTTGCGCCGCGAGTCCGTCCCCAGCGGGAAGATCACCGCAAGTTCGTCCATCACAATCGCCGGATCTTCAACGAACATCGAATCCGGCAGTTCCGGCTCGGGCGGCAGGGAAATCACCCGCGCCCCCAGTTCCTCCAGCAGCGCCTCGTACGCCCGATGCTGTTCCTCCGCTTTTTCAAGATCAATCGGCTGCCGCTCGATGTAGCTCAGTTCGCAGCGCTTCAGCGCCGGACTCACTTTTCTCGTGATCGCCGTCAGCATCGCCGCTCCAATCTAGCAGACCCGCCGCAATGCAGAAACTCTCCGCGCCCCGCTCCATTCGCATTCCGTGTTGTTGCGACTCCAAAATGCGTTTACACTTTGCGCCCGAACTCCTGGAGGTTCTGCCCATGTCGCGTCGAGGAATCGCATTCGTCTCCTTCGCTCTGGCTGTGCTGTTTGCCGCGGCCTGCTCCCTTGCCAACACTCCGGAACAAAAAAAGGCCGCCGTGGACGAAGTGTTTTCCGATCTGACCAAGCCTGGCTCGCCCGGCTGCTCCCTCGCCGTCGCGCGCGACGGCAAAATCCTCTACGAATCCGGCTATGGCCTCGCCAACATCGAGGAAAACGTCGCAATTACTCCACAAACCATCTTTGACATCGGCTCCACGTCCAAGCAATTCACCGCTTCCAGCATCCTTCTCCTCGAAAAGCAGGGCAAGCTTTCCATCCACGACGATATCCGCAAATACATTCCTGAGCTCCCTGATTACGGCAAAAGGATCACTCTGCTTCACCTCCTAAATCACTCCAGCGGCCTGCGCGACTACCTCACCCTCTTTGAGCTCGCCGGCGTCAACATCGACGGCGTGACCACCGACGACGACGCCCTCGCCATCATCGCCCGCCAGAAAGCTCTCAATTTCGATCCGGGCAGCGAATTCCTCTACAGCAACTCCGGCTTTTTTCTTCTCTCACTTGTCGTCAAGCGCGTCAGCGGCAAAACCCTCGCTGAATTCGCCGCCGAAAACATCTTTTCCCCGCTCGGGATGAAACGCACCCTTTACCGCGATTCGCACACCCTGCTTGTTCCTGGCCGTGCTCTTGCCTACGAGCCGAAAGAAGGCGGCGGCTTCGCCTTGAATGTCTCTTACTTTGAGCAAACCGGCGACGGCGCGGTCCACACTTCCGTCGAGGACCTTTTGAAGTGGGATGAAAATTTCTACTCCGGGAAAGTTGGCGGCCCTGAGTTCTTGGCGGAACTCCAAGAACGCGGCACGCTCAGCTCCGGCAAGAAGCTGGATTACGCCAAGGGCCTCTTCGTGCGGGACTACCGCGGCTTGCGCACCGTGGACCACGGCGGCTCCTGGGGCGGCTATCGCGCGCAACTCCTGCGCTTCCCGGACCGCCACTTTTCCGTAGCCTGTCTCTGCAACCTCTCTTCGGCCAACCCCGACCGCCGCGCCCGCCGCGTTGCCGCCATCTACCTCGGCGAAGAGATGAAGCCCGCCCCCAGGGAATCGCCGGACGAAGAGCCGCGGAAGAAGAAGCCTTCCATGTCCGTGACGCCGGCGCAACTTTCTCCTTACACTGGTGCCTACTGGAGCGAGGAACTCGGCGTCTATTACGTTTTCGCTCTCAAGAATGGCGCGCTTTATTGGACGGAACTTCGCGGGGCGGAGGGTTCTCCTCGCGCAAAGCCCGCAAAGGAGTTACGGCCTGTGGGTCCGGGCGAGTTTGTTTTCGATTCCTACGGCTTGCAGTTTCATTTCCGCCCTTCTGCCGGCGGCGTTCCCGCTGCTTTTTCCCTCGATGCCGGGCGAACTCTGGGCATCCAATTCGTGCGCCGGCCCTTGCCTGAGGAAACGGGTCCGGCTCGCTGATTTCATTCTATTGGTGCGCATCGCTTGTTAGCGCCGCGACGACTCGAATCAGAAGAGCCTTCCTCCCGCTCCGAAGTGCGACATCAGCAGCGTCGCGATGCCTGCTCCGGCCAGGATCCCCGCGGCGATCAGAATGATCACCCCTAACGTGATCCACTTCTTGGGAATCGTGTGCGTCGCGGCGTTCTCCGCCTCACCCGGATTCGCGCTCCCCCTTCCATTCGCCGCTTCAGGGGTCGCAACCGGGAACGTAAAGGGCGTGTCGGAAAACTCCACCTGCCCCACGAACGTGTATCCCTTTCGCGGGATCGTCTCGATATAGATCGGCTTGTCCGTGGAATCGCCCAGCACCTGCCTCAGCTTGTTCACCGTCGTGTTCACGTTCGCATCGTAGTTCACGAACGTGTCCGCGGACCACAGCGCCTGCTTCAGTTCCTCGCGCGTGACAATCTCCCCCTGCCGCAGCACGAGCACAAGCAAGGCCTGATACACCTTACCCTGCAGCTTTAGCCGCGTCCCGTTCTGATAAACCTGCTGCCGTTGCTGGTCGATTTGGAAGGGTCCAAACCGGATGTAACGTGGAGGCTCCGTGACTTCGAGTTTCGTCCCTGTTTCCAGGACCGGATCCTCTCCGGGCAAGAGCTCAGAACCCATAACCACACCCTCACCTTCATAGACGCATGAAAATGCGAACCGTTTGAGTGAAATGCACTTCCTTGCTTTTCCCGTTTCTTATAGATGGAACTGCTTCAGATTTGGTTTCTATGAAGAATTGGACAAATTGTGACAAACCTGTAGAACTTAAGCTTTTGCGACCCTTGGATTTCGCTAAATTTGCCCTTATTCTGCCGCAGTATCCCCGCTTTTCCTGTCGGTCAGTTTCCTAACCCCCCCTTTCTCCTTAGATTTGCTCTTTGAGACCTCCCTCATCTCCAATTGAGAGACAAATTGTTTCTCCTGGTCCCTGAGCTGCCGCCTCTTCGCCAACCAATTTGTGCGGTTTCCCGGCCCTCTTCGATCCAGCCCAGGACTCGAGGTTGAGGGTGCCGCGCAAATGAAATTCTTTAAGGAGAGCAAGAATGCGAAGATTCCTTTGTATTTCCCTGGCGGCCATGCTTTGCCTGGTGCTGACCAGCGCGGCCTTTGCCCAGCGGCTTGACGGTACCCTCCGAGTCACCGTAACGGACAAGAGTTCGGCCGCCATCGAGGACGCCAAGGTCACCGTCACCAACGAAGCTACGGGCGTATCCACCAGCACCGCCGCTTCGAGCGCCGGTACTTACGTTTTCCCCAATCTTCTCGTCGGCACCTATACCGTCACGGTAGAAAAGGACGGCTTCAGCAAATTCGTCCAGAAAGGCGTCGCCGTGGCCTCTAACCAGGTCGTGGAATCCACAATCGTTCTGGAAGTCGGCTCCGTTACCGCCGTCGTTCAGGTCGAAGCCGGCGCGGATCTGGTGAAAACCGAATCCTCAACCCTGGAAGCCACTTTCAGCGGCAACGCCGTTCACGATATCCCCATCGGCACCCTGGGCGGCGACGTCAAGGAGTACGCCGTTCTGGCGCCCGGCACAACCACTCAGCAGGGTGGCGTCCTCGGCTCCGGCGGCTCCATCGGTGGCACTCGCCCGCGCTTTAACGGCTTCTCCATTGACGGCGTGGACGACAACAAGCTGGACACCAACGGCCCCACGCAGCCCGTCATTCAGGAATCCGTCGCCGAATTCACGCTTCTGACCAACCAGTTCAGCGCCGAAAACGGCCACTCCGCCGGCGGCCAGTTCAACATCGTCACCAAGTCCGGAACCAACAACTGGCACGGCGCGGCCTGGGGTTTCAACCGCAACCGCAACTACGACGCCGCCGACAATCTGGAAAAGGATCGCATCAAGTCCGGCCAGGCAACCGACAAGGACCGCTTCGACTACAACCGCGCGGGCGCCAGCGCCGGCGGCCCGATCGTCAAGAACAAACTTTTCATCTACGGCGCCTACGAATTCCAGAACAACGGCTTGGCTTCCTCAAGCCCGAGCTTCAGCTCGCCGACCGCGGATGGCCTCGCCACTCTCACCGCTCTGGCTCACGACCAGGCCGTGAAGGACATTCTGGCGCAGTTCCCCGTTGCCCCGACCGCCGATTCCACGGTCAACGTCAACGGTACGCCGATCCCCATCGGCACCATCCAGTCCGTCGCTCCCAATTTCACCAATCAGCACGATTTCATCGTCAACGCGGACGCCAGCCTCGGCAAGCACCAGCTTCGTGGCCGTTTTCTCTATGACCGCTTCCGCGCTCCCGACTTCAACCCGTCTCAGCCGCAGCAGCAGTTCCTCGGCACCAACAGCTCCGACGCGCGCAAGGTCATCTTCACCGACGCCTGGACCATCACTCCAACCGTCATCAACGACTTCCGCGCTTCGTATTCGCGCTTGAACGGCCCCAACCTTATCGTCCCCGGCGCGTTTTCCAATTTCCCTAACGTTGAAATCGATGAACTGGGCAGCAACCTCGGCCCCGATGGCCTCGCGCCTCAGGGCTACACCCAGAACGTCTATCAGTGGTTGGACAACATCACCTACATCCGCGGCAAGCACACCTTCAAGTTCGGCGCCGAGGTCCGCAAGTACATCGCGCCGACCAATTCGCTTCCGCGCGCCCGCGGCGAATGGGACTACGCCACCCTCGGCCAGTTCATCAACGACTTCGTGCCCACCGGCGCGAACGGCGCTCTGCGCGGTGCGGGCTCCGGCAGCGTCGCCGAAAACTACAACGCCTTCTACTGGTTCGTTCAGGACGACTGGAAAATCACTCCGCACCTCACGCTGAACCTCGGCCTTCGCTACGAGTACAACGGCGTGCCGCGCGACGAGAATCTCCAGGCCATTAACGGCATCTCCGACGATCCCGCGGCCGGCCTGATCTTCCGCGCGCCCAAGCCGGACATCAACAACTTCATGCCGCGCATCGGCTTCGCCTGGGATCCCACCGGACACGGCAAGTGGGCCGTCCGGGGCGGCGCGGGCATCGCCTATGACGTCGTTCCCAACAACTTCGCCATCGACAGCCTGCCGCCGCAACTCCAGAGCGAGCAGAACCCGGTGCTCACCTGCGCTCTTGCCGGCGCTCCGCAGTGGTGCGCCTCCTTCAACCCCCAAAATCCATCGAATCCTACGCAAGGCCAGGGCTTCCTGCAGTTCGGCGGACTCTTGCAGGTGAACGTTCCTCCGACGACTCAAGCGGACGCCAGGGCCGCCACGCAGTCCCTGGTCCCCGACCATGTGGCGCCCAAGGTCATCACCTGGACCCTCGGGGTTCAGCATGAACTCTTCAAGGACTCGGCTCTCGAAGTGCGCTACGTCGGCACCCGCAGTCTCGAACTTCCCGTTCAGCAGCGCCTCAACTCCGCTTCCGCCTTCGATCCGCGGTTCCCGGGCGGCGGCATCACTCCACTGCCCACGTTCATCAATCCCAGCGAGGTTCCCGGCGTTGTCACCAGCCCGGCCAGCACGCTCGCGGATTTTGACAACTTCAATCCGCTCCCGCTTTCGGGGGACGGGTTCTTCGGCAGCCTGACCACCTTCCCGCCGATCGGTTCCGGCATCTATCACGGCGCTTCGGCGGACTTCACCCATCGCTTCACGAAGGGCCTCTTCTTCCGCACCAACTACACCTTCTCGAAGAACATCGACAATTCCACCAACGAACTGTTCAGCAGCCGCGTCAATCCGCGCCGCGCTCAGGACGGCTTCGACTTCGCGAACGAACG
>Ga0209581_1000924_pt1 | contig 41903 bp, 65 predicted proteins | sample Coa_R2_FD_187160 | JGI IMG/M metagenome (GOLD analysis project Ga0209581, IMG submission 187160) | Surface soil microbial communities from Centralia Pennsylvania, which are recovering from an underground coalmine fire - Coalmine... | ecosystem: Environmental > Terrestrial > Soil > Unclassified ...
GGTATCAAAGCTATAGGCGTGTTCCAGGGTATACACGGTGATGATTGGATACGCTTTCAGAAAAACCAGGCGGGTGAGCCCGAGGTGAATGGGGGGCAGATGTGCCAGCGCGAGCTGGGCTGCCTGCGACATCAGGGCCTCGCTGTACGGATCGCTTTGCGAGGCGGTGATCGCCTCGCGGACCTCTTTGTAGCAATACGTGACCGCAGCCCCCTGGCTGTGTGAGAATTGTAACGGTGTGGAGGGATCAAGCGTGAGCGTGCCCGGATAGGGGGCCTGCCAGTTCGTGACCGTTACCCCGCCCGACTGGATCAAGACCGTCTCCTGCGTGCTCAGGCCCCAATCGATGATCGCCGCTTGCTCGGCCAGTTGATCGAGGGTGAGCGTCGAGGCCACACTGATCCTGCTCGCCCCGGCTGAGGCCGATTGGGAAAGCGTGGTTGCCCCCGGTGCCTGGAGGCGCTTTTCGCAGTACGCGTCACACCGCTGGCTCGCCCGTGCAAGCATCTGATCAAGCGCGCCCGGCGGAAGGGCGCTGATCGTGCTGGAGACGGCAAGGCCAAGTGGCAGACTTTGCAGTTCGGCGGGAGTCAGATAGATGCGCGGGATTGCTCTCACCCCCTCGCTGCTGCATGACGGGCGCAGAGAGACTGCCCGTGCCCGCTTCTGCGCCGTCGGTTCATCACAGCCTCTCTTTCGGAATGCTCCCCGGTCCCGGGGTTACAACTGGAATCCCTGCGCCGTCACCGTCGCGTTGGTATTGCCCGCCCCAAGCGCCGGAAGCGCCACCGCGATCGTCTGATTGGCCGCCGAGGCCGGGACCGGCTCAGGGAACGGGACAATGAGCGGTTGCGCGGCGGCGGTCGCCCCGGCCGGGGCGACAAAGGTGTAGTGCAGGGGGCCGGTCACAACCCCCGTGACCGTTACCGTGACCACACTGGCGGCGGTCGCGCCGGAGGCCGTCACCTGAAAGCCGGTAATGTAGGTGGTCTTGCCGGCGACCGCGGTCAGTGTAGCGGTCGCGGTGGCATTGGCCACGCTGCCGGAGTCGGCGGTGATCGGCGTTGCGCCGGTCGGATAGGGAAGCGAGGCCACCTGTCCGACGGCGTACTTTGTGCCATCGCTGCCGGTGGTGACGACCCCGGCCTGCTGCACAACGAATTGCTGGCCAGTGGGGTCCCACAGATTGGGAGAGAGTGGCTTGTAATTGGCATCGTATGTCTGTGATGCAGTCATCGTCTATCCTCTATCCTTTCCGCCTGCCGCGCGGCAGGCCCGAGGGGGCGGTTTCAGTGGTAAGGGTCTGCTGAGAGGGGGGCGCAGCACTCTCAGGGGCCGGCGTGCTGAGCGTTGCCAGATCGTCTGACTCGTCCGCCTCGGTGAGCGTCTCGCTGCGCCGCCGGGCGTGATAATACGCATCGGATTCGGCCGGGGTGGCCAGCCGATACCCGGCAATCTTGCAGATTTCTTCGGCGTCGTGGGCAATCACAGGGGCCGGACCCTCCAGCACGACATAATGGCCGTCGTGCTGGTAGCGGCGAGCCGGGTACGGCGTGCCGGCAATGGGGGCGGCGGAGGTCGCAATCATGCCGTGCGTGGTGGTGTCGTGATATAACAGAATGGCCATCTCACACTTTCCCCTGCTACTGTGTCTTCACCCGATAGAGCTTGGCCCCAAACAGCCCGGCGCGCATGGCCAGCGTCAGATCGCTGGTCAGGGCAAACTGGCGCGTGCGGGCGTTGACCGGGGCGAGCATCTGGGCCTGGACCTCATTGACGACCGGCACCACGATGTATTCAGGGTTGCGCGGGGCCAGAATAATCTCCTCGGTGGCGCTCCCGGTACGCGGGAAGGTCACGCCATCGGAGGCGGCATTGGAGCCGCTGGTCGCCACCGTCGCGGCCACCAGGCTGCTGTTGGTTGCCGGGGTTTGGGGCAGGCCCGTATCGGTAAAGGATGTGACCGCGCTATCATTGGTCGCATACGCGCTGGAAAGCGCGTAAAGCGTCTCGGCTCCACTGGAAGTCGAGCGATAGATGCGGTAGCCCATGATGTCAATCGTATTGCCAAAGGCGTCTTTGGGTGTGGGGGTGGACCAGGAGAGCACGATGTTATTGCCGGAGCCTGCTGGCGAGGCGCTAACCTCGGTCGAGCCATACAGCAGGCCATAGCGCGTGACCGCCTCGACGATGTAGTAGTACGTCGTGCTGGTCGAGAGTGAGGACCCCGACCCGGTGTTGTTCGTGGTCGAGATGGCCCCCATCTGGCCCTGATTGGTCAGGAAGTTATTGATGACGATCGGAATCCCGCGATAGGTTTGTACCTCGACGCCAGCATCGACGCCCACCTTGTTATCGACAATCGGGCCGTCCGGGAAGCCGAAATCATCGCGCCCATAGATGGTCGTCATGTTCTCGAAGAAACGCTGCTGATTGACGAACAGACCGTTCAGGCGGCTCGACATTTTCGGGCTGACGCAAAAGAACCAGTCGGTCCCCAACTCCTGGGCCGCCACCCCGCGCACCGCGTCAATCATGTTGTCGAGCATCTGCAGCGTGAGCACCTGATTGCCGCCATCAATCTTGTTGGCGGCCCCGATTTGCACATCGAAGCCGTCCCACTGGGGGCGCTTGGTGTTGAGAGTGGCCTGCGCCGAGCCGTACAGATGATGGATCTCTTCCAGCCACGCCATCGCTTTGGCCGCCCCTGCAAGCTCCAGGTCAAACAGGTTGCCGTTCACGATCGCCACTTTGGCGGCAAACGTCGAAATGTCAAGCTGGCTCTGCAGATGCTTGATCGGAAAGTTGTTCTGCACGTAGTTGGACTGCGACGCCGCCACATCGGTCGTCGAGGGGGCCTCAGTGGTCGCCTGCGCCAGCGGTAACTGGTTGCGCTGGTTGAAGGAGTACGTATTGGTACTCCAGGTCTTGCGCGGGATCGCCCGATGCAGCGGGGCGTACTTGCGCACATACTCAAGCAGCAGCCGATCAATGATGACCGGCACCAGCGCAGAGGCACCGGAGGTCGTTGAGAGCGTTTCTCTCAAATCTTCTAGAGTCGTGGGCACGGGTGTGTTCTCCTCTCCTACTGGCCGGCGGCAGTCAAAATGCCATAGCGGTTGTCGTAGAGCACAGCGTAATACTGCTCAAAATGCTTGATCAGCAGTTCCAGCGGGATATCCTCAGGCAGAGGGGCGGTGCGGTCGGTGAGCGCCGCCCAGTTGAGCGCCTTGATTTGCTCTTCCAGGTGCCGGCCATGCATGGGCTGTCCGCCAACGAGCGGCGCACCAATGTTGGCCCCCACCACCTGGCTGCGCCGCTGGGGCGCGGGCTGCGCTCTGGTCTGAGTGGCGGTGGCCAGCAGCTCTTTGAGTTCGGCCATCTCTTTGGCGCGGGCCGCTTCCAGCGCGGCAAGACGCTCTTGTAACTGTTCGGTCTCCGTCTTGCGTCTCTCCAGTTTCACGTCGTAGCCCTCCTGTTCCAGCAAGGCCACGGCTTCTTTCAGCGCGCGCTTGCGGGCTTTTTTGTCGTTTTCCAGAGGATCGGGGCCAGTGGATGGCTGCCACCCGCCGCCTTTTTTGCCTCCAGAGGCTGCCACCCCGGGGGCGGCTTGATTGGCAAAGCCGGGCGTCATCTGCGGATTCTGCTCGCCGTCGGAGCGCACCGCCGACTCATCGCTATCATCGTTGCCGTCCTGCCCCATGCCCAACGCGTCATGATAGCCGCCGGCGCACCCCATGCCGCTGCTTCGGGCGGCCTCATCGTGCGCGGCCATCAGGGCGGTGGCGTGTTTGCGCGCCAGTTTGCGGCCAGCCTCAGAGAGCGGTTTGGCCAGCGGGATCAGGCTCTCTTTGCTGTGAATGGGGGTCAGGGTGGCGTCCAGAACGTTGGCCAGATGGTCATGCGTGCGCTTCATGGCCTCGACCAGCTGGCGACTGGTGGCAGTAGGCAGGCTTGCCGGGTCAACCAGATCCGGGACGGGGTAGTTTTTTTGCTGGTAGCGATCTGACGGATTGTCGTCGGTCATGGACGGCGAGTCGCCAGAGGTACGCGGGAGAATGCCCTCCTCCCGCAGCATGGCCTCGGTGAGAGGCGAGAGTCGTTTCTTGGGCATTCCCAACTCCTTGAAAGCAACGTGAACAGCAGACGGGGAGAGCGTGAAAACGTCGGTGAGGTCCTCCGCCGCGCCGCTTTGTTCGGCCAGGTGAATCTGCTGGATGCGCGCCACCTGTTCCAGACCGGGATAGTTCGTCAGATCGATCCCCTCCAGTTCCAACTGGTCCCCGCCGACGACCGGCACGTCGTAGCGCGTATCGGTGAGGAGTTCCGCCCCCTTTGCCCGCAGGCTTTCCGTACACAGATACCCGCCGGCGATGAGCGCAAGCGCGTCCCGGGCAGCGGTGGTATCGGCCAGATCGATGGTTGCCATGCCGCGCGTTCCCTCGCGCCACACCCGCGTCACGCGCCCGATCAGGGCCGGGGTGCGGTCAGAATCGGCGTCGGCGTGGGACAGAAAGCAGGTTATGGGCAGGCTGCTCGGGTCCGCCAGTTTGCGGACTGCCGAAGCAATGAGGCGGTCCACCGCTTCTTTGGGGTAGATACGCCCGTTCAGGCTGCGCGCATTGTCCTCGATCCAGCAAACCTGGATCGTGGCAATGCGCGCGCGTGGACGGGCTGCGGTCGGAGAAGGGGAGGAACAACCGGAGAGAAGCGAAACCGACTCGCCGGGCGGCGAGAGGAGCGATTCTTTCTGCTCGTCAGCATCATCCTGCTGCTGTACGGCGTCGGTCCCAAAATGTTTCTGCCGGGCGCGGATGCGGTCGGCGATGATCTTCTGCTCGGCGCTGCTGTACTGCGAGCGGTTGGACGCGTCTCCCCAGCGCGCAGCCGCATTATCGGCATGCGCTTTATCGGGCATGGGATAGCGGTAGTTGACCGGATCGCCCCAGGCGCTATCCGGGACATCCTTCCACTCGGCTGGTTTGGTGACATTGCCGCCATCTTTGACAGCAATGTGGTATTTTTTGGCGCGAGCGTGCTGGGCTGCTTTCGCTTTCTCGCGGTCGAGAGCCTCGTCTTGAAGGAGCGCTGACATATGCATGCCTCGACATTGGATCGCGGGCATACAAAAACCGGGCCGCGATCTTTCAAATCAACGGCCCGGCGCAAATCACATTTTGGCGAGGCTCTCCAACATTCTTTGAGACAAGCATAGCACAGCGGACGCGCTTCTGCAAGGGGGCATGCTTCTATCCCCTTGCAGAAGCGGCAGGGGGCTTCCTCTCCGCAGAAAATTTCAATGGGTTTCTGGGCCGGGAGATAACGCGTACTCATTGTGTTCTTGCGCCCAGGCGAAAAAAGCCTGAGCCTCTTGAACGTTCGCAAACACCCAACTCATATTCCAGGCGCGGAGCGTTGGCGAGTAGACTGGCGAGGCCGCAGGCGCACCGCCGACATTCAACGCCTTCCGCGAAAATTCCGCCCGTTGTCGCTCGTAGAGCCAGACCGACACCCAGTTCTCGGTCTGACGCTGGCGTGGAATCTTTTCCATGATCCGAGCACGCATCTGAAGAATCAGAGCACGAAGCTCCTGATACTCGACGTGATATGGCGCCGCCTGTGGCTGATCAGCTAACCAGCTCAGGCGCAACGTGAGCAGCTTGATAAGAGCATCAGCCTGCTGCACGGTGACGGTAAGTTGGATCGTATCATCCTCGTCGTTCATGCTTCATCGCTCCTCAAGGGCTGTCCAATCGGCTCAAGAGGCAAGTAGAACAGAGCAAGAGAATACTCTGTCACTATCTCAACACGACCATCATGAGGCACAGCCGCGTACTCAAAACGCATACTCTCAAGGCGAACCGGGTGGGTTTTTAACCACTCATTGACGATTTTCTGTAGCTCTGCCTGCGTCCAGGCGGAAAAGAGTACAAATTTCATCGCTTCCCTTCTTCGGTCCTCTCCTCGCGCAACTCTAAAAGCTGATCTACATCTGACAGTTTGTAGTAGAGGGTCTTGCGGATACCCTGCTTGTACCGCTTCAGGCGGCCCTCGCGCGCCAGGGCGTTCAGCGTTATCCGGCTCACACCGAGCCGGGTCATAGCCTCGCTGGTGTTCAGATAGGTTTCTCCATTGATCTCAGCAGGCATTCGTGTTACTCCCTTTCTTTCCTTTCATACGACAACCATACTATATTTTACAACACCTAGCAATGGGAACATACTTCATAAGACATCATACAATGCACCGCAGAGCAAGCCGTGCCGGCCAGACGGGCAATTCGTCTGCAAAGAAAGCGTTCGGGGAGTTTTTTAGGCAGGCGCTCCACCAGCCAGCCAGTCCCAGGCGACCAGCCGGTAGAACGGCGTCAAATACTGCGTGCTGTCGCGCGCGACAGCACGCAGTATTGAGGAGGGGGAAACCCTCTGAGGGTTTCCCCCTCCCGGTTACACACGGAAGGTCCAGCTGGCCTGAGCGCCTGAGAAGTCGGGGGTGAAATCGAATTCAAAGACATGCATGCTCGTTGGCACCTCAAATACGACGGTTCCTCGCAGCTTTCCCCCGTTTGCAAGCGTGCCATCGGGCGATGCAGGCGCATCCGTATCGATCGATTGATCGTAGGTTTGTCCGGTCCCGTCTTTGAGGCTGAACATCGCCAGCGAGGAGACCGGCTGCGGTTGCCCGGTCCCGTTGTGCAAAGTGACATCTACCCAGAGGAAGATGTCTCCAGGCTTCTGCGGAGTATTGAAGCCGCTGCCCGCGACCCGCTTGACGCCATTGACGGTAATGAGCCACCCGACGAGCGACACCGGTTGCCCGATCCGGTTGCCCCTCGGCGTGGGGGTCGCGGCGGGCCATCGGGTGGGGGCGCTCGCCTGAGCCGGGCCGGTGGGCGTCGAAATGCTCACAGACGGGCTCGGCGAATGGCCGTTCGCGGCGAAGGCGAGCGTGCCAATCACGATGATGGCCAGGACGCCGCCCACCAGCCAGAGCCAGAGGCGGCGCTTTCGTTTCGGTGGCAGCACGGATGGCGGGCCTTTATACCCCTGCGAATACGACTGCACCGGCGGTGGCGGCGGCGTCTGCCTCGCGGCAGGCACCCAGGTGGGCTGGGAATCAGGCGGATACTGTTGCATGTTCTTCCTCACTTTCAGTGAATGAATGAAAGGCCAATGATAGCACAGTGTAGCACAGAGATGGGTATGATTCCGGTTGCGATGCCGGGGGAAATCAGGTAAAGTATGGAAGGGCATCGGGTCGCAAAACCAGGAGTGAGGGGGCCATAATGAACCAACAAGACAAAACGCAGGCGTACTATCAGGCACGCATCTGGATCGCTCGCACGAAAAAGCTGATGGAGCAACTCCTGGGGTGGGAGTGCTTTTCATCCTGGCATGCCTACCAGCAAAAGTACCAGGCGCAGGAATACGCGCTTGGGGCCGGGCAACCGTTTACCACGCCTGCGCCCGTCGCTTTTTGTGAGGAGTGGCTGGACGGCTCCTTCGAATGGCGGGTGTTTTCGCCTGATCACCAGGACCTCAACGTCTTCCGTCCCTGCGACTGCATGGATGACGCGTGGGTCTTCGTGCAAGCTCTGGCAAAGCAGGAAAACGTGGAGCGCAATGGGTTTCACACACAGGACATTTTTTTTGCGCGTATTCGCTCCATCGCTCGCCGCACAACGATCGGCAAAACATTCGACGATCCCCTGACGCTCCAGGAGATCGCAACACTGACCCCGCTTGATGTGTGTGAAGCCGTCTGGAGAGCGTTTCAACACATTATTGAGGACAGTGATAGGCTGCCTGTCCCGAAAACGCAGAACAGGCAGCCGGAGGAAACTGGGAATTGCTGACCTACTGGCGTGCCAGCCGCTCGGCTTCGGCAGCGCGCCGGAGCGCCTCATCAGCGCGCCGCTCGGCTTCGGCAGCGCGCCGCTCGGCCTGCTCGGCGCGTTCGCGGGCGCGTTCGCACGCTTCATGGTCATGATATGCACCGCTTTCGCAGTGCTCCTCGAGATTATCGACCTGGGCGGTCAGTTTTTCGACCAGGCGGCGCAACTGCGAGGTTTCGTTGATAATACTGTCGAACATCTCGTCAGAAATTTTCATGTGTTTACTCCAGTGACGTGGTGATTGCGCGCAAGCTGCGCGCAATCACGCTCAACGTAAGAATGAAAAACCCTGCGGCCCGAGCGGAGCCAGGTCCCGCTCGAACCCGGCAAACGCTTTTGCACGTTTGCGTCCAGTGGTGCGGCGGCCTGGGAACGGCTCATTTACGACGCTCACCTCCTTTCCGTCATTGCCGCCCCCCGGCTCAGGCTGCGGGACGGGCGATACTTTCCGGCGCGGCCTGCTGCTTGTGTGTCGGGCAGCGCGGCGCTCGGCGGCAAGCTGGCGCTCGGCTTCAGCAACGGCGGCGGCAGCTTCCGCCTTTGCTTGCCGCCGAGCCTCCGCCTTTGCCTCTTCCACTTCGATCACGGCGGCCACATGGCAGCAGTGACCACGCTTGCAACCCTTGAACCCATGTTGGCCTGCTTTGCAGGTGCAGGTCCAGATGATTTCTTTGTTAATTTTATAGCAATGGACTTGATAATAGTCATTCGTGTGGTTGCTTTTGACGAGCCATCCGGCAAATTTGCCGGATTGGAGATCGGTCAGGCGGTAGATCGCCGCCGCGTTGATGGTCTCGGTCATTGTGGTCACGGCGTTGAACTCCCTGGGAGTCGATGCCTGCTCTTCATGAGCAGGCATCGGAACACCGATCATTTCCTGTAAGTATGATGCCTCGGCCTCAGTGGTAATCTCGAGGCCGCTCTGCGGGCGGCCTGCCGCCTCATAAGACTCGAAGAGGTCACTGTCATGGTAGCCGACAGTGAACCCTTCCCATTCAGTGGGAAGATCATAGCGGCGGTTGTTCATCTCGTAGTAGTCGCCGGCGATGACGACTACCGGGGTACCGTAGTATTGAGAGAGATAGTTTTCGTATGGGTACTGCATTCCGTTAAAAGCAGTACCCAGGACTGTGCCGGCGGGTTGCTTCGCCACCCAGGCGGCGTATTCATTTAATGTCGGAAAGTGTTTGCGTGCCATTGTCGAACTCCTTTTTTCTTGAGACTTTCTATGTACATAAGTGTACCTTAGTTGCCATAGGTTGTCAATGGTACTATATGAAAAAATATAGTGAAAATTAGACAAAATTAGGAGATTGGGGTTGACATTAACATGAGAGTTTGTTATCATATTGTCATAGGCTGAAAAAGCCAATAAGTAAGAAAGGAAGTAAGATGGCGTGCGAATTGCTGAACGTTAAACAGGCTCAGGAGATCCTGAGAATTAGCGAGCGTACTGTGTTTCGTTTGATCAAAGATGGCGAGTTAAAGGGGTTTAAAGTGGGGCGGGAATGGCGATTTGAGCCATCTGATATAGATGCTTATATCGAGCGTCAGCGGAAGAAAGCAGAGGGCTTGCTAAAGGACGACGAGAGTTAGTTCACTGGCTCAATGAGCAAAAGTCGTTGAGAACTCGTTAAGGCTTGAAAAGAAGGAAGGATACACACATGTTTCATCCAGATTACGAGATCCATATGTGGGGCTATCGTGTAGATGTTGAAGTGATGCCGACAAGTACCGTCGGTGGGCATGACTTTATCGAGATTCATCTCGGGATTCCTGATTCTCTCCATCAGCGTCTCGAGAGTGATGAATCCAAGCCACTACAACTGATCACGGAAGGCCAGGCGGCTGTCAACTTCTTGTATAGTGGATACGACGAAGAGCGGCGTAGAAACATCTGGAGTGCTCGCATCACTCCACAACATGGTCGTGCTTTCTCATTGATGTATGGAAAGCACAATTATGCTTCATGGAAAGTCAATGATGGCCAGGTGAATTTGATGGAAAGGCCGATCTAGATCGCGTGCGAGCGACTATCCTTTCCTAACGAGACACGCTCAATCTGGCCGCCGAGTGGGTGGCGGCTCGCTGATCCTTCAGTACGAAAGCGGATGGAGATCTGCGGCGATGGCCCTTGAGCAAGGCGATACCGTTGGCAGGGTATCCATCCACCCCCACTTTTGGAACGCTCGAAGAAAAACTTTTATCATCCGTGCCGTAAGACCCCTTGCTTTAGTACAGGATATCCTGCCATCGGCCACGATAGACGCTGATGGGTATGCGCTGATCCGCGAGGCTTCCATTATGCGTGAGGCCCGGCGTGTGCACACGCCGGGCGGTCATGCTCTGGTCTGGGCGTTGCCCCGGACCTCCCATTGGACTGTCTGTGCGCTGGAGGATGCTGGATTCGAGATCCGGGACAAGCTGTACCATATATTCGGATCAGGATATCCGAAGAGCCTGAATATCAGCAAAGCTCTGAACGTGCTGATGCACGAAAAGCAGAGACCACAGAAGAATAGCGGGCCTGTGTGCCCGGAATATGCTACAATTAGCAAAGCGAGCGCTGCCACCAGAAAGGAATGCATGCATATGCCAGAACACCCGGAACCCACGAAGATCCGAGAACTCTCCTTCAGCGCGATTGGCAATGAGGAGATCGGTTTCTCGATTTTCATCGAGTACAAAGATGCCTTTACGCAAATTGCGATGCCGCTCTCGTTGGATCGCTTTCTCGAAGCGATGGAACACGTCCTGCGACACTTGCCACAGGCCCAACGGTCTCTCGTCCTGCGCAGGCTGGTCGCCACGGAGAAGGATCGGTAAAGGAGGAGGAACCCGCACATGTTTGGAGCGTCTTTCCAACAGAATACCGTTATGCGAGGGAGTACGAGCGAAGAGTGGCTTCTTCCCAAACGAGGGGAGTTCATTCACCACGACCAGTTCCAGGGCGTGCATTTCCCCTGCGCCTCGCCTTTCTGCAAGCAAGAGGGAACAATCCTGGCGTTTATCTGCCCAGCCGGGCCAAAGGGGGGCATCTGGGACACCTGGTGGACCGAGATCGCTTGTACCGTGTGTGGCGCGCGCTATCTCATTCGCTGGCCAGCGTCAGATGAAGGCAGCGTGACCGTCGTGCAACGGATCGAGGAGCCGCGAAGTGAGACGATGGAGGCGGGCAGTTCTTTGCCTGCCGCAAAGGAGTAGCCCGCTGGTATGCAACCTATCCCGCTTTTTCTTGACATTGACGGCGTGTTCTCGATCAAGCATGAACATATCCCGTCCGAGCGTATCAATGGGGTCAAGGCCCATCCCATCCCGATGTGCGGCGCGCTCTTGCAGGCGCTCGACCGCGACCCGGCCATCCGCCCGGTGTGGCTGACCTCCTGGGGGGACACGGCGCGGGCCTGGAACAAACGATTCGGCACGGCGACGTGGCCGGTGGCCTACCCGCTCGACGTGGCTGATGCAGCCAGAGCGGATCGACAGTTCCCGCGCCTGCACCACACCAAGCCCGACGACAAGCTCATTGCCGTGTGGTGGTATCTGCGCGATCTGCCTGACCAGACGCCGGTGATGTGGATGGAGGATGGGTTTGCAGTCGAGACGGTTCAGTGGGCGCAGGAGCGCGGGAATACTCGCTTGATCGATACCCGCAACCCGAAGATTCTAGCGGATTTGATCCAGAAGTGTGCGGATCAGCAAGCCTGCGCGCAGGCAGCGCGAGCGTTTGTGGCGAGGTGGATAGACGCGGAGGTGAATGTATGACGACAAGCCAGGAGGGCGTCTACATTCGCAAGAGCCAGGAACTCTACAGGGTAGCAGGTGAGTATGCACAGGTGCGCAAGGCGATAATCGAGGCGTATATGACACAACATCATCCTGGCATTCAATGTGTTGCGACCATAGCGGAAGATAATGTGCTCTCGCTCGAAATAACGTTTCCTGGGATAGAGCGAGAGCAATCTCATCGACTCGGGAATGAAATACATGCCTATCTCAAATCGCTTCTTGAGCCAGAACATGAGAAGTAGCACGAGCATCGGCGACTTTGAGTCCATCGCTCCAGATCAAGTACGGGTCGGAGATATCATCATGTGCTATAGACATGACGATCAATGGGAGCATGCGAACGCGCGCGTGATCGACATCCGGCGGGACGAGACGCCCGGCACGTTTGCCGGGCGGACCTATTCCTACCAGGTGTGGCTGACCTGTCGCCATATTAGCTTGAAGCGTTTGGACGCCCTGGGCGGCCCGGTCTATTGCTGGCATCGCTTTCCGTGGAATAGGGTTACTCGCTTTGTGCCAGCCACAACAGAGCAGGGAGTGTGACAAGGGGCTGTTTCGCAAGCCAGCCAAGCCTGACTATAGCCTCCTCAAAGGCATTCGGGCGTATGATGTACGATCACGCCCTGAGCCAGAACAAAACCCACCACAAAGCATAAGCGGCAGTGTTCCGTGGAAATTATACCCGCGTCCTAACCCTGCCATACAAGCCTATGAGCGCGAAATCCAACAAATTGCCCAGTATATTGGCAGACGCGGCGTTGTTGATTGGGAACTGGTTAATGGGTGGCTAAAATGGGAGATCACCGCAAGGGAAGCAGCCGAGGCGCTGACGCAGATAGCCCAGGGAAGCGTCATACCAGAGCCAGTCGGAGAGAGCGGCGACGGGATCGCGCCTTGCGGGTATGAGGAGTTGTGAAGTGAAAGCGATAGATATTCGTGCTGATTGGACCTACATTTTAGACGAGCATGGCGAGCCGGTTCCTGAGCTTGATATTCAGGCGTGGAGTGCCTGGATGAAAACGCAGCGCGCTCGCCGTTCCATTGGATGGAACTCGTACTGCAATGATGCTATCCGTATTTCTACCGTCTTTCTCGCCGTGCCCCATTGCAGTGCGGATGATGGTCGATGGATGCTTTTTGAGACAATGGTCTTTGCGGATAAGGCCATCCTTCAAAGACTCAGAGACCTCTCCGAAACCGATGATCGCAGTATCCTGACACGACTCTTTGGAGGAATTGATATCCAAAAACGCTATCAAACCAGGAGCGAGGCGGAAGAAGGGCACAAGCGCATGTGCGAGTTTCTCGAGGTATGTCTCGCCCAGGGCCTGCTCACCAGTTGAGAGGGTCCTCTCCGCCTGGTTGGGCAGAAAGACGAGGGGAAGGTCGCACCGGGTGATTCCTCTGGGACCCGAACCCACAACGGCCTCCTGGGAAGAGAACCGTTCTGTCGTTCTGATAGTCAGGATGACGCGCGCGTATCCGATTTGAACGGATGGGGCCTTCCTTCATTCATTGGGTTCAACGGCAACCCTTCCCGGTCGGCCTCTAGCCGTGTCAGCTTTAGTCCACTCAGCCAACGCTCGCACGTGCTGCGTTCTGGGCGCGCATCCCCGTTCCTATCGGCAGGCCCACGCAGCCGGGGCCTTTGAGCGGACGGACAGGACTCCAACCTGCTTCCTCGTCTGCGCGAGACGTGCGCCTGCTTCGCGCCTCGCCCGCACCGGATCATCGCTATTCTATCCCTGCCGACCTCGTTTGTCCAGGGCCACATTGCACGCTCTCCCCGCGTGACCAGAACGCGAGGCACTGCTCGCGGGAGAGGTGATGGCTGGTCTTGCAGTGGCCGCAATAGACCCAGATTCCCTCAGGGTCAAGGGTCGCCAGCAATTTCGGGCGGCCTCGATCGTTGCGCGGCCCGGGACGAGAGCAGGTTACGCGCTCGGTGGGCGCATGCGATGTGGTCATCGGTCATCCTCCATACGCGCGCCGCGCGCCGCGCCAGTGGGTCAGCGCCTGCGCAACGCAGGCCGGGTCAGGACGCGTTGAGAGCCAGGCGTGATACCGGGCCTCACGCTCATCAGGCCAGGCGGTCATATCTGGGAGCGTGCGCATCACGTGAGAAAGCGGCAGCGAGTCGAGCAGCGCCGGGTCAAGTCGAGCGAGCGTGTGCCACAGCAGATCATAGACTCGCCGGGCGACAAGCGTTGGCCAGAACGACGGGTCGGCGCGGACAAGGTCCGCCAGCAGCAGGCGCGCAAACCGGGCAAATTGCGTGTCACGTGGCGTTCTCATTGGTCTCCTCCTCACATTCGGTCGCCGGGCAGGATACCTCCCCAGCGCGCCAGATCGTTGGGCGTAATGGTAGACGGATCGTCAAAGGCCGGCGGGAGCGCAACGCCCGCCTGAAGCAGATAGCGACAGGCAAAATCGCTGCAATCATACTGCCCGGCCACAAAGAAGCGCAGCGGGTTCTGTGGCCAGAGCGCCTTGAGTGCCTGATACACGATGTCGCTCCACCCGTAGGCGCGGCCTGCCTGGGCGCGCGCCCAGGTAAGTCCCTGTTCGATCCCTGCGGCGTCGGTGCGCCCGGCCAGCGAAAGCGTGACGTGCTGCTCATCCTCTGGCGGCGCATCCTCGTAGCCGATTCCGCGCGTGCGGGCAGCGATCACCGTGCGGGGATCGACAACGATAGCCACATGGACAAACGGCCCGTGCGTCGCCAGCGTGATCAGTCGCTCATACCAGCGCCCGCTTGAGCGGTACAGCACCAGGTCGCCGCGCGTTCGTGTCATAGGCCGTCCTCCTTTACGGCATAGAGCATCCCACGAAAACGCTTCCCGTTTTCCTCGACCAGTTCCACCCGCCGATACTCCCGCACGTCGAGCAGGAGCAGTGGGGATAGGTCCTGCTCGACGTGCCTGCTCATGGCCGACTCGACAGCCTGCTCGATGATGGCGCGCAAGTCCGCGAGAAAGGCCGGGAACAGGCCGGGGACGGTTGCTTCCGGGGAGTGCTCAGGATTCATCTTGCTTTTCTCCCGTTGCGTTGTGGTCTCTCCCGGTGCTGCGCCGATCCGTCCCGGGACGGACGCCTGAGTTGAGCAGACTGCCCGCTCCCTCGGGCCAAACCGCAGGCTCGCTGCTCGCGCGTGATCTGCGCGCGGCGAAACCGAGGGTAGCGCGCAGATCACGCGCGAGCACAGGAAAGAACCAGCGAGATGATCGAGTGACCTTCATAACGTGTTCCTTTCATCTGATCCGGTGACGGAATCGATGTCTTGCCCGAATGTGGCGGGAATGTCTCGCCCGGAGACGGTGCCTCGTATGCGAGGGATGCCGATGGTGGGTGCGTTTCCCATGATGCCGAGGGGTGCGCCGGGCGTGGCGATGCAAAACGCGCGCGTGAGAGCGCCTGCCAAAGAGTTTGCGCGCCGCTCGCTCAAATTCATTGCTGCGTGCCATTGGCCCGTGACGCTTTCAGCAACAAGTCAACGCCCCCGGTGATCGGAAGCGTGCGCCGGACGGTGAGCGCGATCTCGAGCAGATGCGGCTCATAGCGCCCGGTCTCCTCGGAGAGCGTGAGGGCGTAGCGCGGCTCAAGGCGCGGATACTCCAGGCCCCCGATCAGGCCGGCGTCCGGCAGGTCCTCCGACTCGATGAGCAGCCCCCACTCTCGGCCAAAGGACTGGGAAAACAGGCCCACGATCCGGTAGGATGCTGGAAGCAGCAGCCGTTTCTGGAGACGGGCGAAGAGTCCGGTTTCACGGATCTGACCCATCGTTGTTGTCTGGTCAATGCACGCCTCTGGCTCGAGTTGCTCTAAGAGACGCCGACTCAGAAACAGCACGCCGCGTCGGTCGCCGAGCTCCCTCTCTTCTTCCGAAAGGAGCCGGGGCGAGCGATCCCACTCGCAAGGCGTCCCATCTTCAACTGGTTCTTCTTGCATCATCAACTCTCCTGTTCATCAGGCGGCAAAACGTAGACGTAATGCACACAGCCAATGTGGGCCGGAAAGAACGGGGTCACGACCCCGATATCGTCATACGAGTAGATGCCGCCGGCGTACTGGGCGCAGAAATCGGAACTGGAGGACTCCGGCAGGATTTGTACTTTGAGCGCGCTGTAGTCCTCTCCGCTCGCCTTCACGTCGTCAATCCAGGCTTCCGTCCCGTCGTTCTCGCCCTCCAGCCAGGTGCTATCTGCAATCTGCTCCGTCTTCCATCCAAAAAAATCAGTAAGCCACTCGCCGATCTTCTTTGCGACATCCTTGATACCCTGCCACACATCACCCAAAGCCTCCTGAGCCTCCTCATCCTTGCGTATGCGCTCTACCTGGCTCTGTAGCATCGTCTCATAGGTCTGCACAATGCTCGCAGTCATTGGCGCAGCCCACTCGCGCGCTGATCTCTGGTCGGAATCTCCTGGTTGCCAGGGCGTGAAGGAGAACAGATGTCCGACCGCTTTCTGCGCACGGTTGTAGGCTTGCTGCTTCGCGGCAAGGTAGGCATCGGCGAGCAGGCTGGTGAGCGTCTCGCACTCTGCCGGCGTGCAGGTATAGCGGGCAACAATCTGGTCAATCTGCTCAGGCGTCATGATGTCCCCTCGCGTCTTTTGTGTTCCTGCGCAGAAAAAGTCTCTGGTTTCATCGCGTCGCCGGGGAGGCGCTGCCGAGAGCGTTCGAGCGAGAGAAGTTCTGGCGTTTCGTAGAGAGTGCCGACGATTTCCCACCGGGAAACATCTGTGGCGAGCGTGACCAGTCCCTCCGCGTCTTTGAAGGATATGAGGGAAAAGTCGGACGTGGAGAAACCGCCTGTTACCTGGTACAAGCTGCCGCTCTCCCCTTTGAGGATATCGCCGTCATAGATTTCCTTCCCATGCTTGTCAGTCAATCCAGTGGATTGCATGAGTTCAAATTGCTCAATGGCCCTTTGATAGTCGTCGTCGTGGAACGTCTGACCAAATTCCAACCGCACATCCCCATAGGCACTCAAACGCAGCAGTCCATGCGTTTCCAGGGCGACCATCACCTGCTGCTCAGGAATCCACGCTCGGAACTTCATACCTCTGCTCATCATGCTCCTCTCCCCACGATCAGCGCTGCGATCGCCAGCATGCTGATATGGGCTACCTGGTCGCTCCACATGGCCACATGCAGCGCCGCCTCGCCTGTCGTCGTTTGCCGAAAGATACGCCGCCACCAGGCGAGTGGAACGCGCGTATCGATGAGCAGGTGAGAGAGGGCGAGCAGGAGCGCCATCCACCAGGAGAAAATGAGCAGCAGGCCGAGCAGGTGAATGCTGCTATGCACATAGGCTGCCCGGTGACGCAGGTTGGACTTGTTGCGCGCCATCCAATCGTTTTGCAGAATCCAATCGCAGAACAGATGGATAACGATCCCCCACAGCAACAGGCGGGGGGCGGCATCTGAGAAAAGAAGCATCATTCCTCCTGCTCCCCTTCCTTGTGGCCGAGCGCCTGATGTCCGCGCCGGGCCACCTGCGTAAACAATTCACGGAGTTGCTGCTTGAACTGGTCCCTGGTCATCGGTCCTGTCCTCGCCTCTTGCCAATCGCCGGAAAGGACGCCGTGCTCGTCTTCTTCTCCGGTTCTCGTCTCGCCTTCGGCTGTCTGCGTGCCAGCCGAGGTATTCTCTGGCGTCTCGCTCGTTTCCTCTCCTCCGGGAACCGCGACGCAATCGCAGCCATCGTGGTAGGGGGGGGCCTCTCCGCCGGCAATCGGCTGGCCGTGGCGATCCTGGCACACCGGGCACGTACAGGTGCCACGCTGACTGATCAGTGGCGCCGTTTCCGTCTCCGCAAGATCCACAAAGAATCCTCCCTCCTCCCAGTCTCCGCTGGCGATAGCTGCACGTGCGGACGCCAGAAGGCCACGCAGTGTTTCCCGGTCCTGCTCGGGTTTTTCTGGTGGGCCGGGGGGTTCCTCCCGATCCTGCAACGACGCGCGGCGCGGCTTCTCGATGGGCGCAAGGGGCTCGGCTCTGCGGTGCGCCTGTGCCTCTGCCCGGCGGGCGGGCTGCGCGAGGGCCTCGAGAGCCAGGCGGATGACCTCCTCGCGGGCGCGCTCCGTCCGCTCGCGCTCCTCCAATCGTTGGAGCAGGTCAGAAAGCTGACGCCAGAGGATGGCGCGCTCCTGCGCCTGTTCCGGTTCCTCAGGCAAGGGCCGGGCCGGGGGCGCTGGCGGCGGGGGTGCAGGCTCCTGAAGTTTGGCCGCCTGCGCCTGAGCGAGCGTGGCCTGCGCCTGCACGTGGGCGACGGTGGCCTCGGCCTGGGCGGCCTGTTCATCCGACAGCGCCGGCAGACGATCCAGGGGCTGGATCTCGCGCGAGATCACGACCATATTGATATCGCCGCCCTCCACCGGCGGGCGATTCATGTCGCGGCGGACCTCATTGACGGAGAGGCTTCCATTGCGAATACGGCGGTCCTGGATCTCGGAGACGACCGTGTCATCCCGGTAGTCGGCATACCGCGTGCCGATCTTCCAGCAGGAAATTCCAAATCCCTGCTGCGTTACCCGATAGTTGATCTGGCCCATGACCATTGCTCGGATCGGGTCACAGGCATTGCGCAAAAAGGATTTCTCCTGACTCTCGCCGGTCCCGCCGCCAATGTTGCCGCTCTCAATGAGACCGACCAGCGCCGGGGGCACCTGATAGCCGGCCAGGATTTCCTTGCACATGAGTTCGCGGCCCTTCAAGAAATCCACATCGACCGACCCCTTGCCGATCTCGTAGAGTTCCGCCTCATCGTAGAGGACGAAGGGCACATGAGCATTGGCCATCCCGGTGTAGTTTTCGCGCAGCCAGGCGACAAAGCGGTCCGCTTCCTCTTTGGGACCGGGAAACTTGATCCAGAAGTTGGGGCGCGCGCCTTTGCGGAAGAAGGCGCGGACCCAATCACTCATCCGCACATCGGCATCGATCGATCCCATGATGCGCTCGATCGGGGAAAGGGCGATTTTGCTGGCAAAGGGTGAGGGCAACCAGAACCTGATAATGTCCTGGGGCGCGAACTCGATGGTTTCGGTCGAGTGATACATCGTCTGGAGATACTTCACGATGTTTCCGTGCGGATCAAGCGTATAGTTCATCGTGATACAGTCAATCTTGTGCAGGCTGTAGGGAACGCCGTTCTGTCGCACAATCTCGACATAGCACTCGCCAAAGATCAGGATGTCGGTCACGATCGCGCGCACCAGCTGCAAAAAATCCTCATCGTCGTTTGTATACTCGACGAAGGCTTGCAACTGCCGCTTCTGCTGCTCCTCTTCCGGCGTCGGCTGCTCTTGTTGGCCACAGTACTCGATGGTATAGCCGCCAGAGGTAATACGCTTGCTGATCACGTCCACACACGCGTTGATCCACACCGAGTTAAGGTACGCCTTGAAGAGCGTGTCCTTGCGGTCCTGATCGGAGAGCATGCCCGGTCCGCTGCGGCGCATATCGGCGGTAATACCCATCGCTTCGGTATCATCCCATGCCTGCGAGATCGCGCGCATGCCCTTGCGTGCCCGGTTGGCGCGCGCCTGTCGGGAGCGGCTCGTCGCCTCCAGCATCGGGGTAATCGACTCATCAAGCGGGATGAGCACCGCCTTCTCACGCGCGGAGACGGACGGGGGCAGGGAGACCAGCGCGTGAGCGCGCCGGGGGGGGGCGACTCGTTTGCGGGTGCGGGATCGGGACATCGAGACCTCCTTCTTCCGTGCTGCTAGAACCAGCCGAGGCCGGCTTCTTCCTCGTCGATAGAGGGGATGACCATGCCGCCCCCTCGGGCCGGCTCTGCCAGTGCCCGGCAGAGGTATCGGGTCGCATCCAGGCCATGATCGTACTTCTTGATCGGCTCCTCCCCGCTCTTGCGTCCGCTGGCCGTGTCCCAGGCATAGACCTCGAACTCTTGCTCGGTGCAGAACGGTAGATGGCGGCGTTCCAACTCGCGGTCAATGCTCACCAGCGAATCGCGCAGAAAATAGAGGCCGGCCTTGCCGTTCGCCCGCACGCGCAGGCGGGCCTTGACCTCCTGGATACCCGCTGCCACTGCTTTTTCCGCCGGACTGGTGCGCAGCCCGGTATGTCGCTCGAAGGTTGCGCAGTCCTCGGCGTCGTGATCGCACACAATGAGGCGTGGGCGCGGCTCATCGCTGGTCAGGTCCCGGATCGCACGCGCGAGGTCCTCGACCAGCCAGCCGGTCTGGTAGAGCTCCCGGTAGCGATAGAGAATCCCGTCCGGGCTTTCGGCAAAGGCCAGCCAGACAAAAGGGTTACGATAGCCAAAGTCGATCGCCCAGTAGCGCGGCCACTCTGGCGGGATCGCAAAGCGCGGGATGACATGGACCGCCGGATTCCACTCATCCTGATAGACGGTCCCCTCTGCCGCCACCCATCGCCCCAGGCGCAGGCGCTGATAGAGCACCCCGGGGAGCGCATCCAGGGCGGCAAGATACTCCGGAGTTACCGTCGGGTTATCCTCATGCCGACTTTCGAGCAGCAGGGTAATCCCGCGATCGCAGCGCAGCTTTAACCAGTGTTCGGGGTGTGCCGGGTTGCAGTCGGCCAGCAGTTGTTGATAGGGCATCACCCCGTTGCGCAGGCGCGTGAGCAGCGACCCCCAATCGTCCTCCTCAAGCTCGGTCGCCTCCTGGACATAGATTATGTCCCACTCGCTGGACATCACTTTGGCCGGGTCATCAAGCCCGGCGACCGCAATGATCGAGCCGTTGGGATAGCGATACTCCTGCTCCTGCGTGCGCCACCGGATGACCGTTCCCAGCCAGCCTTCTGGCAGCACCTTCTGTTCATACGTCACCATGACACTTTGCGTCATACTCGTCCGGGTCTTGCGCACCATCAGGCCGCGCATGCCAGCATACTTGTCCGCACAGTAATGCAGTTTTTCAATAAGCGCCCGACTCTTGCCGGTGCCGGCGGGACCGGCCATGAGCACTTCGCGCCGGGACGTGCGCCAGGCGGTGATCGCCGCCCCGTAGCGTTTATAGGGCCGGCACGCACGCGAGAGGGCAACGGGGGGGGCAGCGGGGGCAGCGGGACCTGATCTCATCGCTCGACCCCATCCTCATTGGCTTCCAGATCCAGGTACGTTTTCGGGAGAATCTTGATCGTGGCCGACGCGCTTTCCCGAAAACCGGGAATGCGCCAGGACATGAGGCGCAACAGCACCGGATCGCTGTACTCTCGCACCATGAGCGGACGCCCATCCTCGCCATACACCACCTTGCCCATGCTCACCACCGGTCGCTCAATCCCCTGCACCGCCCGCTTCCAGGCAGCGGCCAGCAACAGATCATTGGCCGCCTGTTCCGCCTGCTGATAACGCAGAGCGAACTCGGCGTCGTGCTCTTGCCACTGATAAAAGGTCGAGCGATCAATCCCGGCAGCCAGAGCCGCCGCGGTAATATTGGCATTGCGCCGGAAGGCATCCAGAAACGCTGCCTGCGCCTGTTCGCGCTGAGCGCGAGTGAGGCGCTGACCCACGCGCCGCTTGCGCACGGGAACTGTCGATCTGTCGGACTGTCGATCAAGCATACATGACCTCCTGCTCGCTTACGAGTCATCTCGATAATCAAGAAGGATTTCAATGACCAGTTTGTCATCGGGGTCTTCGAGGGCCGCGAGGCGTTGACGGATTTTCCTGGTGATCAGTTCAATGAGATCGGCCTCATCGAACGCGTTTCCTGTCCGTGTATCGTAAAACGGCTTGCCATGCTTCACGGCAGTCGGCCTGACAACCACTCTCATCGTTCCCCCCTTTGGACCAGCATGCTGGAGAGGGCGGGACTACTCATCCGCTCCCTCTTCACGACGCTCAAGCAAGGTGGCCGATTGCCCACTTTCTGCCTCCCATCGATTCAGGATACTCGTTGCGTAGCGCGGATCGAGTTCACAGCAATAGCACCGCATCCGCAGGCGGTGCGCAGCGATCAGCGTGGAACCTGAGCCGCCAAAGGGATCATAGACCAGTCCGCCAGGTGGACAACTATTGCGGAGCATCGCTTCGATGAGCGCCACCGGTTTCATCGTGGGATGATCTTCTGATCGCTTTGGGCGAGGAACTTCAAACACGGTGGTCTGGTTTTGCCCTCCATACCAGCCAGCGCCCCCACGCCCACGCCGCTCCTGCGAGGCTTTGTATCCAAAGAAAATGGGTTCGTGACGATAGTGATAATCCGCATGACCGAGCACCAGGGAATCCTTCACCCAGATGAGTGTTTCATGCAGACGCCATCCTTGCGCAAGAAAGCGCACCCCGAAGGTGACGGAGAGCGCGCCTGCCGGGTGCGCAACGTACAACGCGGCCCCCTCGGCAAGGACCGGATCGATGGCCGCAAATGCTCGCTGCAAGAAGGCATCGATGGTGGCCGCATCGTCATTCTGGAGAGTCAGCGCCTGCTCGGTTTTGCCGACATACCCCACGCCATACGGCGGGTCCGTCCACAGACAGGCAGCCTGTTCACCTTGCATCAACGCCGCGACCTGCACCGGGTCCGTAGCATCTGCGCAGGCAAGTCGGTGCGGACCGAGTGCCCAGATATCTCCCAGGGCACATCGCACGTCCAGCAGGCGCGCGTCCCCCTCATACGCGTCGCCACCCGCCCCCTCATCCGGGAAACTGCCGGGAACTTCGCCGTCCTCCAGACTTTTGAACAACTGGCGCATCCACTGCTCATCGGCTCCCAGGCTCGCCAGGTCATAGCCCGCGTCCTGCTGCTCTTGCAAGAGCGCCGCGAGCATCGCCTCCTCATCGACTGCTTCCCGGCAGTGCAGATTATCGGCGATGAGATACCCCTCGATTTGCTCAGGCGTCCAGGACGCGGGCAGAATATCCGCTCGTAACGCCGTATAGCCAAGTCGCCTCGCTGCCTCCACAATCCCATGGCCAGCAACGATCAGGAGCGATTCCGGGCCATCCTGGACGACAATACTCCGTCCTTGCCCGAAGCGGCGCAGGCTCGCTGTAAGTTGAGCGATCTGGCTCTCTGGATGCTGGCGATAATTGCGCGGATGCGGCGCGAGGTGGGTGAGCGAGACAATCCGGTTCTCTTTGATCTGACTCCGCTCTGTGGGCGCGGTCGTGTTGCTCATCGCGTCTCCTCATCTCTGCCGCCTGCCCGTCTCGACAGGCGCTGCGCCCCATTCGGGCGCAGATCACCCGCCAGAAGATCATCGAGCGCCTCACGCACACACCGCTTGACAAACTGCCGAAGCTGTTCCTGACTTGCCCAGGGAGCATACGGTGGATGCGGCATCTCGGAGGGTGGTGGCAGGCAACACCACCCTGAAAGTGCTCGGGCGGGCAGGCAGGCTCCCACCTGCCGATACTGAGGTGGGGAGGCCGTTGTCGGCGAAAGGGAAGAGGTGACAACGAGGGTGTCCCGGTTGTACGACACCGTAGGGGTCGGCCAGGTGGGGCCGGCCTCGCCAGTCGAGGGGAAGCCCCCAGAATCAGGGCTTCTTGAGGCGGTCTCAGAGGAGTCGTCACTCACAGGCTATGTTCCTTTCGGTCAGTTAACGCGGTCCAGTTGGAGAGAAACGTGTGGAGCAGAAGGAGTGCCTCCACCGGTTTGACATCCAGTTCGATGCAGGAGGCCAGCAGCGCGTCCTCCACGTCTTGCGCGCGGGCCTGCGGCAAAAGCGCACACACGCCCGCACTCAGATCAACAAAGAGGGCGTCTCTTGCGTTCATCGCTTCCCGCAATGCCTCCTGCGCGCCCTCGCCAGGCACGCTGCACTCTGGCGGCGGGGAGGCATGTCCGGGCTGAGTCCTCATGAATGCCTGCCTTTCTCCGATTTCGAGGCCGACGTCTCCCGCCGGCGGCGCTTCGTCTCAACTCCTTTGCGCGCGGCTCGACTGCGGATCAGTTCCTCGTCAAGCTGGCGGGCGATCTGTTCATCGGAAAGATGCGGTGGCTGTCCGAGCGGGAAGAGCGCACGGAGGTAGGCCACAGGATTGGTTGCCATCGATCGTTTCTTCCTCCCATCCGAGGCGCCGGGATGCCGGCTCTCCTCGGATGGGAGGAAAGCCGGCATCCCGGCGCCTCGCCGGCTGCAGAGAAAGCAAGAAAGGACCCAGAGGGAGCGAATGGCGCACCACAACAAAAAGGACGCCAACGCTCACATGAGCATTGCGTCCGCTCAGGCCAAAGCCTGCTGGTCAACGTCTTCTCTTCTCTTGTCTTGTACCGGGCACGCGCATCGGGCCGAAGCCTGCTAGACCGTGCTAATTGGCGTCCTTTGCATCTCCAAAGAACCACCGGCCCGCAAACTCAAAGAATTTGCGTATCTTGCCGCCTGTGACCTTGATCGTAATCTCGCCCTCGCCCCGCCCCTCTTTCCGTATCATGTCCAGGACCGGCTGAAGTTGCTGCGCTAATTCGATGGTCTCTCTGGGAATGTGGATAGCTTCCATGCTTCCCGTATCCGAACAGAGCATGGGCGCACCCCCAGGTAGCTTTATTAACAAGTATACCTTGCGCAAGGCCCGGCGCGCAAGGGGAGTCACCGGGCGACAACCCCCCCTGCCGCAGAGGCAGGGGGGTCATCAGAATGTGGCAAGGAGACCCCTGGCTCTGTGCCAGGGGTCTCCGACGACGCATACATACATACCCACTCTCTATCAGCCTCAAGATACCGGTTTCAATGCGCCGCCGAGGACCCCCGGCGGAAACCTGGACCCGCCTGTCAGGGAGCCGCTCATAGCGATGTTTCAATGCGCCGCCAAAGGCCGCCACCAGCGGAAACTTTGGGTATGACCATTTCCAACTGGCCGTTGATGGTTTCAATGCGCCCCGATACTCCTCTCGGCGGAAATGCTGATGTTGTTGATTCCATTCCCCAGGCCGATGTTTCAATGCGCCTCCGATGCTCTTATCAGAGGAAACCCCATCTTCATTCGGCATCGCCCAAACTGCCTGTGAGTTTCAATGCGCCTCTGTCGCGGCCCCGGGAGGAAACGATATGGACGCGGCGGCCTTTTGTATCTCAAGAACGTTTCAATGCGCTCCCGGCGGGGTTCCTGATGCAACCCTCTAGCAGTGTCCAGTTCATCTCGCCAATCAAAGATTTCAATGCGCCGCCGGCGGACTCCCTGACGCAACGGTGCTACCCAAAATGGCTATTCCTGGCCCAATTCTGTTTCAATGCGCCGCCGGCGGGGTCCCTGAGGCAACTTGCTTCATCCAAGAGTGCTCTCACAACCGTATCTTGTTTCAATGCGCCGCCGGCGGACTCCCTGACGCAACGAATGAGCGCCTGCGCACGGCCATTGCCTCGCTCAAAGAGTTTCAATGCGCCGCCGGCGGGGTTCCTGATGCAACAATACAGCACCCATAGTCATGTCCTGCAAAAAGCAGTTTCAATGAGCCGCCGGCGGACTCCCTGACGCAACCCTTCCATTAATACGAGAGGTTTTTCCGGCCAGCAGAGTTTCAATGAGCCGCCGGCGGACTCCCTGACGCAACTCGATGGTATCGAGATTGGCAAGTTCCGACCGAAAGTTTCAATGCGCCGCCGGCGGACTCCCTGACGCAACCTCTGTAGTTCGGGTTTTGGGCCATTCTCCTACAGGTTTCAATGAGCCGCCGGCGGGGTCCCTGACGCAACTCGAATGAGCGTTAGCGAGAGGACTCGGGTATGAAAGTTTCAATGAGCCGCCGGCGGGTTTCCTGATGCAACTCAACAAGATAAGCGGGTAATGTCTGCCCCATCTTGTTTCAATGAGCCGCCGGCGGACTCCCTGACGCAACCCTGCTGAGGGCTTGCGAGGAGCTGGCATAGTATAGTTTCAATGAGCCGCCGGCGGGTCTCCTGACGCAACCCTTGAGATTCCAAGCGCATAAGCCGCGCTAAGTAGTTTCAATGAGCCGCCCCGGTCCCTGGCGGAAACCCGCTGTTCAAAAAGATTTCCGTCTTTTCAAGATCAGGTTTCAATGAGCCACCGGGGGCCGCCCCCGGCGGAAACTTTCCCACTACGAAAGGGCGCACTCCTCTCTCTCCGGTTTCAATGCGCCGGCGGGGTTCCTGACGCAACGCAATCAGTAGAAAAATATGTTACGCTCCTCTCAACGTTTCAATGAGCCGCCGGCGGGGTCCCTGAGGCAACTTTGTAAATCGGTCCCTTCCAGCTCCTGGAAAGTGTTTCAATGCGCCGCCGGCGGGGTTCCTGATGCAACCTTATAGCTTCGCGATGCACTGATCTGAAGTCTTGTTTCAATGAGCCGCCGGCGGGGTCCCTGAGGCAACCTCTCACAAGACAACTTTACCAACTATCCAGATGCGTTTCAATGAGCCGCCGGCGGGGTCCCTGAGGCAACTCTGTTCAAACATCAATTCCAAAGGAATAATACCTGTTTCAATGAGCCGCCGGCGGGGTCCCTGAGGCAACTGGAGGGGTGTCGATGCCTGACCTCGCCTTTTCTCGTTATGTCCCTGGCGCGAACCCTTTGTGATGGATCAGGAAGATTGTTCCTTTCAGTTTTTCTCTCTTCTTCTCCTCTACGGAGCAGCCGTGCGCGAACCTTATGCTCAGGCAGTCACCACACAGGGTTCGCGCCTGCAAAACCCCCTCTAGGTGAGAGAAGCATAGGTGACTCCTGGCGGCAAGACGTCCAGGAGGGGAGAGTCGGTCGTCATCGGGATGCGCTCAAACAATTTGTGCGCGGGTGCATTTCCCAGGGGATGCTCATGGGAAAAGACATGGAGACCCGCAAGAGAGAGATCCCCACGACTCGCTGAATGATCGATCTCCCAACAGTGTTGCAACGCTTCCCAAAAGCGGGCGAGGTCTCGCTCGGAACAGCCTGTCTGGTGGGCCAGATGAGGGACAATATAGACATGGCCGACATACAGCGCCTCGGGGACCAGAAACTTGTGACCCATCTCGATCTGCTTTTTGGCCAGGTCCTCTTCCTTTGTGATAGCCACGCGCGTAATCGCGACTTCCTGGATCTCAATTGGCTCAATCGACGTGGCCCCACCCACCTGGATGGGACCTTGAACTTGCCCGCAATTTTTCCCGGTCGTCATGACCGCGCCGAATACCCGGATGTCCCAGTACTTCTCCGTCATCCACTCCCGGACCCGGCTGATATCAGCCGGGTGCTGCTTGCTGCCAGTTGATACCATGTTGGTAGCCTCATATGCCTCGGCATGCAGCGTATTCAGCGCCACCATGTCGCGGCGCTGCACATAGATCTCGTAGCCGGGCTCAGACCCATAGGCCAGCAGCATCCAGTCGCGAATGCGGCGCTTGATGGACACATCCGTAATAAAGCCATGTCCGTTGGGAAGCTGCCGGGGGCGGTTGCCCATATCCGGGTCGCCATTCGGATTGGACATGGTGCATTTCAAGAAAAACAGGGCGTCGTGCCGGCGATGGGGGTCATGATAGATTGGTATCGTCATTGGGAATCCTCACTTTCTTCTTGTTCTTGTGTGTCTTGTTCAGTCTGTTTTGCCTGGGCCTGCTGAGCCTGGCGCCGATTCTCGGTTTTCTGATGATAGTAGCCCAGAGCAAACATCGCTTGCTCTGGGACAGAGAGGCTCGTTGGGAAGGCTGAAAGACGCTCCAGGATTTCCTGGAGTTGGCGTTGCAGCCCGAAGTGCGCGCCAACGTTCAACTTCTTGAGTTTCTCCAGGTGCCAGTTCGCACGCTGGAGAAGGGGGGCAAAGCTCGCAACTGGACGCTGCGAGGCCGAGGCATAATAGGATCGTACACCCGCACTAATGACTCCCTGAGATTTCCACTCGATCGTCTCCAGGACAGCGAAGAGCCGACCGCACAGATAGGCGGGATCATTGCGGTTTTCTTCGAGTTCTCTCAACAAGGTTCCCCCTTCTGTCTGTGGCGTTTGCGAGAGGAGAAACAGCCGCAGGAGAGCGGCCTGTGCCGGTGACACTCCCTCTCCTTTCGCCAGGTGTCGCAGCAAGGGTTGGATCGCAGGAAGAGGCAATGCTCTTCCCGCAAAGGCACACTGAAGGAGGGCAGGGGCGGCTTGCTCTCCTCCGGCCAGAGTCAGCTGCCAGAGCGGAAAGCAGCGGTACGCTCCTGTATGATCCAGGACTTGCTGTTTTTGGAAGTAGGCATGCATATGCTGCCCCAGTTGGGGCAGCGATTGCTCCATCCACTCACAAAGGACAACGCGGGATTGATTGGCTTTGAGCGCGGCCATGAAAAAAGGGGCGGAAGGCCAGGCAAGATCAGCACGCCAGGGCGAGGACAGCAAGCGATTGACCTCATGGGGGTGAGCCTCCATCATCAGATCGATGGCCTCATTTTCTTCATCCGCCCAATATATGTACACGGTCTCCCCAAGGACCGTGTGCGTTTCCGGCTGCCTTAAGAGCAGATTGAGCGCCGCTGTGACCAGATGGCCGCACTGCTCACAGATGGGCGCGTACTGCGAGCGTTCCAGGCCCCAGGATTCGGCCACTGGCAGCTGACCTGAAATGAGCGCCATGCCGGTGGGCTGGCCGCCGGGGATACCGTGAATCTGGGTGGTCAGGATAATCAGTGGATGGCACCCGGTTCCGCAGACCAGACACTCCAGCCAGCGGGAAGGATCGGCCTTCGACATCTGCGCGCCCCACCAGCGATGGACAGACGCGAGTTGGGCGGGATAGCCGGAACCCACAACCTCAAAGGTGATCTTTGCCTCTGGATCAAAGTCCTCGGGCAACGGGAGACCACCTGGCTGCCATGCTTCGAGGAAGCGGGAGACCGCCTGAACTGCTGGTTCCCCGGTCGCCTCGGCACAGGCGGCGATCAGTTGCTTATAGCGATCATGTCGCGCAGGCGTGCGCGATGGGTCCTTCTTCGGGATGTCCATTCCGAGAGTATACTGGGCATGATCCGCCAGGGGAATAGGGAAATTCCCACTGGTGCGGCTCCCGTAGTCCGGGCAGACCATCAACTCTCCCCGACTCCCCTCCGTCGCCATATCCAGCATCTGGATGCCCTGTCCAGCGGGGTCAATCTGGACGATATAGCGAATGGGCATCCTGGCGCATCCCAGGGGCGGGAGCGCCTGACGCAGCGCATATTCACGAAGACGCTGGAGCAACATTTGAGCGCCTCCACTTCATTGTCTCATACAGATGTTGGGGAACCCGAAGAACCCCCGCCTCAAGGGACGCCTCAAAGAAAACAGGCGTGGCTCGCCCATCAGGCTGGAAATTGCTGAAATCGAAGAGCATCCGGCCAAGCGGCTTGCTCAACGCAATCGGCGGCTCCCCGCCTGCCGGTTCCTCTTCTTCAAAAAAGAGAGGGAATTCCCGGCAGCCAAAGTAGGGGGCGTGGTGATACTGTCCGCGCGCCGCGCGCCGCCGGAATTGCGCCCGATACTCCTGTGGGGTCTCGCCCTCCTGGCGCGCACTGTCATACAGCCAGACATCCGCAATGATCCTGTAGGCCACGTCCACCAGGACCCGGGCGTGCCGCTGCGTGCGCTGGTCCTCGATGTAGAGGGGGCCAGCCCCTACGCTGGCCTTTTTCCCCAGCTCATTGCGCATGAGCTGGGTAAACTGGATGGCTCGAAGCACCTGGATCTCGCGGATGTGCCACTCGAACTCAGGCTTGCGTAAGATAGCCCGCAGAATGTTGCGGGCCGCCGAAGGCGTCATGACGTCGTAGCTGACCCGCTCCGTCTTCCACTCTGGCCGGGTAAAGCAGGCCAGGGGTCCCCAGACCCGCAGGCTGATAGGCCCTGCGGTCGAAATGTTTTTCCTACTCATTGTGTCACCATCCGTGCGCATTCCTCCCCGTCTTTAGACACGGGGAGGAATGCGCACACCTTTTCTCCCAAAGTATTGACGTCTCCTCGATCCGTCCGCTCATCGAGGAGACGGGGGAATCTCCTGAGCGACATAGCCCGCGACAAGGTCCCTGAGGCGGTCTACCAGTATCGAGGAGACGGGGGAATCTCCTGAGCGACATAGCCCGCGACAAGGTCCCTGAGGCGGTCTACCAGTTGCGCCTCAGTACATTGAAACGCGTTCTGCTCCGCAGAGCAGAGCGAAAAAACCAGGTCGTCGTCATCCCGCCGGTATTGGATATCCACGATCTCCAGATCTCTCTGGACATTAAAGAGTTCGTGGAGAAAATCCTCCCGGATCGTGTGGCGCGAACTGCTGCGCCAGATGACAAATCGGGATGACCGACGAAACGGCAGACGAAACGACAGCCGGCGCTCCTTTTTCCCCCCGGCGACCATCACTTCGCTCAGGGAGATGGGCGCGCTCCGAAACGCGCGAATCCGATCATCTGCGAGGCGCTGCTTGACCTCCTCCCGGCATGCCGGATGAAACGGCATGCTCGATGACATCTCGTCTGCCAAAAAATCCGGGAAGAGATGCTGCCACTCCTCTGACCACGCGTCCCAGGTCTCTCTGCCCAGCCACGCGGGCCGACCGTTGATCGGCTGCCGGCACAGAAAACACTCGCTCACGCTCATACCGGCACCTCCACGACATCCTCGAATCTTTCCATGAGCATGGCGACCGCACGCTCGCGATCGCCCGGGTCGTTGCGCCGGATGATATCCTCAATCCGGCGCACAGCGTCCGCTTCTTCCCGGGACAGACCTGTATAGACCGAGCCCGTCCCGCCGGGCCGATTATCCCGCCGCGTGATCTTTCCGTGCCCCCCACCCGCCTTCGTGTAGAAGCGGTAGGCATACCGCTCCTTCACGACTGGCTTGTTTGCCGACGCAAGCAACAGATCGCGCGCCCAGGTTTCCAGGCTTTTGCCCGCAGCCTGGGCGTGCTGCTTCAACGCGGCATACTCCTCCTCGGAGATCCCGCGAATTGACATGTCAGGCATGTTGTTTCCTTTCCTCCAGTTTATTCACCCCACCAGGGGCGCTCATTGTTGCACTCTGCCACAATGACCCCCGGAAATCCATGAATCTCGCGCTCGGTTTCCTGACTTACCGGGGAGTCGCTGTGGAAATCCCCGGATAGGTAGGTACTCCCATCCCAATCCTCTTCGGGATAGGACTCCCAGAGATCACCAATCTCAGGAATTGCCTCAGCGAGCCGATGCAGTGTCTCAGCGGTTTCCGCTGAGACACTATGCAGATAATACATACCCCTTATTCCAGAAGAAGATCGCGCAGGTACGCCTCAATCGCCGCGCGCTCCTCCTCAAACTGAGCGGAGAGGAATTCCTCCTCACTCATATGATCTGGAACGAGTTTAGCGAAATCCTCCCCGCATTCAAGGGAAGGAAGCGGGAGGATGACCCCCTCCGGCTCGTACAGATTGCCGCGCGATCCCTCCCAGAAGACGCTCCAGAGCGTCCCCCGCCGGGCAGGGTACGACTCCGGCGGGTACAACTCCACACTGTACCCGCTGCCTCCCCAGGAGGCCCGCGTGGACATGAGGACCCCCTTCTTGAAGTCCTCTGACTTCAAGAACTGCTCCAGACACTCTTGCATGGTCATACAACATCACTCCTCTCTTTTTTTCAGGTGCGACTTCATGATCGCCATCAATGCTAGCATTATATGCCATCAATGCTAGCATTGTCAAGAGGTGGAAGAGTAGGTATTTTTACCGATGAGTCACGTCAGAGTCTTGACATCGCCGCTCCTGATATTCCATGCTAGAGATGCTCCTTGTGGGCTTGGGGAATCATTCGCATCGATTTGACCAGGAAAGGAGCAACTTGGTGCCACTTTCGAAGAAAAAGCCGCCCCTGTTTCCCTCTCACACGCACTGGCAGTCCTGCTATGAGTCCTGGCTCGCCAGCCTGCACAGCACCCTCACGCGTCGCCACTACGAGGGGGCGATCCGTCGCTTCTTCGAGTTTTGTTACGCTCGCTATGGCAAGCGCATCACGCCCGATCGCGTGCGCCGCGTCGATGTGGAGGCGTTCCTGGGCGGCGCACACAACGGCAAGCCCTGGTCCCCGTATACCTACAATGCCTACTATCAGGCCCTCTGCCGGTTTTTTGCCTATGCCAGCACGTATGAGATTGTCTTCAGAGGCAAACCCCGTCCATTACTGCGGGGCGCGTTACCCACGACCGGGATTGTGCGGGCGCATGGAGGATCAGTGGACCGCTCGATGACCGAGGAGGAGATCACGCGCTTCTTTTCGGCGATTGATCGCAGCACGCTCGTTGGCAAGCGCGATTATGCCCTCTTCTGGACGCTGTTTGTCACAGGCAGGCGGCGCATGGAAATTACTAACTTGCGTCGAGGGGACCTGGAACGCGTCTCGCTCCTCAAAGATGGGGCGCTCCGGCGCGGCTGGCTCTTCTGGTATCGGGGCAAGTGGCGTACCGAGCGCGAGAGCGCAGAGATGCCGGAGGAGTGCATGGAGGCCATCCGTGAGTTCCACGCTGCCGCCGGGCGGGACATTGAGACGATGGACGCGAACGAGCCATTATTTCCGGGCGTGGCGGGGGACGCTATCAGAACGCAACCGATGGCGCTTGCACACGTGGGGGCGCGCTTCCGCAAGATCGCGCGCCGGGCGGGATTACCGGACCGACTCGTCCCGCATAGCCTGCGCTGGGGGAATTCTTATCAACGGTATCTCGCGAATGGGAAAGATTTAATGAAAGTCGTCGAGGAATTAGGCTGGAAAAGCGTGGAACAGGCGGCGCACTATGTGCGCATGACCGCGCGCAAGGAGCAGGGGGATCAGACCGCTGGGAAGATCGCGGCGAAATTTCGCCGCACCGATGCTACAAAGATGTAGCACATCACCGGCCTGGATCGCCTCGGTCTGACCGGTTGGGGCGCTTCTGCTCCCAGCAGAAGCGCCCCAACCGGTCAACGCTACGGTACCTCACCAAGAAACGGATCGATGTCCGGCCCCCCGTCCACCGAAACCTCCCACGCCTCCCGTGTCAGGTACTCCTCTCTGCACTCGATCGGAGAATAGCCCTCCCAGGCGACCACATAGCCCCACTTTTTCTCCTCCGCCGACTCTTCTGCGTGAAACAGAAGGCCGATCACCTGACCGGGGAACGGGGTCAGACCATACTCTTTGTCTTCCAGGTAGTACACCGTCTCTCCCAGAACAAACGCGGGTTGTGGCCAGTCAGCCGGCACCGCGTACAGTTTTTTCTCAGGCATTGTTGCTCTCCTTTCAGATCAGCAAGTCGTGACTGTTCCATCACAACAGTCCTCCCACAAGGAATTCAATCGATAATTCGTCAGCAGCAGTTCTGTTGCAACGTCGTTTGTGGCGCTGCGCTGGCTATGCTTGGGCATCAACCAGGCCAGACGTTGCCATCGGCTGCGCGGATAGAGATTCTCAAGCAATGGATGCGGATAGGACGAGAGCGCAACATATGCCTGCGCCGTTTGGAGTAAAGCCGCAAGACGTTCGTGATCTGCCAATGAGAAAGGGTCCTGATAATACTGGTTCACTCCCAGATACGGCGGATCAACATAGAAGAGAACGCGCGGTTTGTCATACGAGCGGAAAACATCAGCAAAATCGCGCTGATCAATTAAAACAAAGCACAGGCGTTTTTGTATCGCCTCAAAGAGATCGAGTGCGCTCCGATAGGCATGAACGCTGCTATAGCGGGAATTCTTTATTCCGGCATTCCATCCGCTTGGGCCACCGGGGACGGGAGGCTGGCTGGAATACATGCTTTTGGTCACGTAAAACCAGCGAACGGCCCGTTCGAGCGGGTCCAGGGGCGAACCATCAAAAAGACTCTGGCGATACGCGTAGTAGAGCGAGCGAGCATAGGGAAGCGATCGGCACCGTTGTTCAAGTTCCGGCGCATGATCGCGGCAGTGCATCCAGAAATTGACCAGGTCGCCAGAGAGATCATTGTACACCTCGATATGCTTATATGGTGGCTTTTGCATGAGCACGTGTGCCGCGCCGCCAAACAACTCGACATAGACATCATACTGTTCGGGTTCGGGGAAAGCACGCAGGATACGAGCGGCACTATAGTATTTGCCGCCGATCCAGGAAAGGGGAGAGCGCAGAGGAGTCATATGCAAAAATTCCTTTCATGCATTCGCCGTTACATGTCGTGCGGCTTGCTTTGCCTCGTTTTTTTGCTTCCATGCATCGATCAAATCGCCGGCTTCCCCTTTGGTCAGCGTTTCTGGATAGGGAATCCGTTTCCAATCCAGAAATTTTTTCTGATTTTCTGAAGCTGGCTCTTTTCTCCAGGAAGCGTTGCGATCAACCAGGCGAATCGCTTTCGGATCGGAGAGCAGCAGGCGCGCTTTCCGCTCAGCAAGCTCTTGCGCCCAATCGAGCGGCAATGAATCTCCCCATTGCTGGCCCTCATAGCCGGGAAACAATCGCGCCCAGACATCATAAGTACCAAATCCAGTTGGCACAAGCGCAATACGATGCTTCTCGCGGCCAACTTCCAGCACATACAGACCGTCGGTGCGCTCCTGCCAGAGAAACGAATCGAGGAGATCAACGGGCAGATCGCGCTCACGATGCGTGCGCAGCTTGCGTACCTGTGCCTGTCGCTCGGCGTTTTCGCGGGCTGCACGCGCTTCTGCCTCCCTGACCGATTCGCCGTCCTTGAGAGGCAACTCAAGCGCCTTCGAGAGCGTGACCGGCTCCAATCGGTGATTAAACACATTATCCGTCAGGTCCAGAATAAGACAATCAGTTTTTCCGGGCGCTTTCCGGGTCCCGCGCCCGATGCATTGTAAAAACAGGCCGGTACTTTGTGTTGGCCGGGCCATGACAATGCAATCCAGACGCGGCAGATCAAAGCCTTCGGTGAGCACCTGGACGGTACATAAGACCTTCAAGCTCCCACTGGCGAGAGCTGTATAGAGTCTTTGCCGTTCTTCATGTGATGTCTCACCACTGACTACTGCCGCCGCTACTCCCTTGCGCTGGAATGCTTCAGCAAGATGCTCGGCATGTTTGACTGTGACGCCAAAGCAGATCGTGCGCCTGTTCTGGGCGTGCTCTTGCCAGGCTTCTACCACACGCTGATTTCGCGTGTCGGTATCAATGGCATTGGCCAGTTCGTTTACTTGAAAGTCTATTTCTCCTTCCATATTCTTGCTGACTTTAATAGTATCGAGGGTGGTCTGTGTGCGTATAGCGATCGCTCGGAGATTGCAGAGATGTTCATGCGCAATGCCCCATCTGATGCCATAATGTACCAGCGCCGGCCCGAAGATCGAATCGTTGCTCCGTTTATCCAGGCGCATATCAGTAGCCGTGACGCCGACTTTGAATGCATGAGGAAACGCGGCTAAGACTTTGCCATAATTATTTCGTTCATGCACATGGTGGCATTCATCCACAATGACCAGGCCATAGTTGAACCGCAGAGCCTGCTTCAGATGCGCATCTCGACTGATGGTCTGGATAGAAGCTACCGTGATCGGCGCGCCCCATTCAAACGCACTTCCTCCAACCTTGCCAATCACAGCAGACGGATCGATGAAACGATATTTCTCAGCAGCTTGATTGAGCAATTCATCGCGATGCGCGATGATGAGTACATTCGTATTGTTCACGTTTCTGATTTCGTGCGCAATGGCGGAAAAGATGATCGTCTTACCTAACCCGGTGGCGAGCACGATCTTTGCCGCGCCACGCGGATTCTGATGATACAGCGAGACAATTTTTTCAACTGTCTCGCGTTGATAGTCTCTCAATTCTAGCATTATACGAATCCTTTCTGCTCGTTGTCTGGCGTTGCGGCTTTGGGATTGATTGTTCGCCGCGCAATCCAGACATTCAGCCATTCTGGCTTGATCAGATAGTTACGGCCAATCTTGGTCGCAGTCAATTCGCCTTTTTCGATTGCGCGATAGAGCGAAAGCCGCGCAATCGCCGGATATCGTTCAATGATCTGATCGAGCGTAAGAAATTGCTCCTCCATAGGTCCTCCTGTTTAGCGAAAAGAATACTACGTCTTAGTTTACATCATTATCAGATTTCTGGCAATATTATGTTTTAGTATCGCATGCTATTGACAAGTATCTGATAGTAATAGTATGATAGCAGTACCGATGGAATGATATCGGTGTTTGATACGTTTTTCAGTTTTTTCAAAGGAGTGTTTTATGATTGATGATGTTGTAGCTGAAATGGAGGCCGAGCAGAAGAAAGCAGCAGCGCGCTCCTCTGCGGGTTCAGCGTCCTGGTTCATGCTCAAGGATGGCGAGAAAGCATTGATCCGCTGTTTGTTGAACCTCAACGCTGTTGCGGTCATCCTCAAGCATGATTTCTACAATCCTGTGACCAGGAAATTTGAAGTCAATGCGCTCTGTGCTGTGACTTCCGGTCTCTCGCTGGAAGAGTCGCAGTGTAAGCATTGCCAGACGGCAAAGCAAACTGGCAACAAGAAGCTGCTCGCTCAAAAATACTTTGTCATGCCGGTCTGGGTATACGGCGTGAAAAATGCGCAGGGACAGGCAGTGACGTACTTCGATTCGGAGGGCAACGAGCAGCCAGTACAAGGTCTGAAATATCTCCAGATGAAAGCGACCAGCGATATTCTGGCGACGCTCATCGCGATGTATCGCGATGGAACGGACCTCACAACGTTGGATCTGACCATTTCGCGCACCGGCGCAGGCACCGATACGAAATACACGACGCTGCCGCGCCAGCCGCAGCCATTTGCCGTAAAAGATGTCCCGCCACAGGATCGTGCGCTCATCGTCCAGCGCATTGCTGATCTCAACCCGGTTGAGCTGGTTGATGATGATCCCGGCTTTCCCCCTGCCATGACCAATGGCAAAGCTGTCCCGGATTTCTAAGATTTCCAGGCAGGTCAGAAATGATCTGCCTCTTTCTCACAAGGAGCGAATATGAAAGAATTGCCCGATCATGGCTTGCCGGATGCTCGCGTGATGATTGAGCCATTGAGCATAGAAGAAGAAGCTGATTTTCTGGATTGTCTTATGGAGGATATTGAGGCAGGAATCCTGACGATACCAGAAGCTGATCAGTTGATTGATCGCGAATATGCATTGTTGCAAGCAGGAATGCACGCATGAGCCATTTCGATATCGAAGCTGAATTGCTCATGCTTGGCTTCCAGCAAATGTATGTCGCGTGGGGGAAGCAAGCGCCTCCACGCGCCGGGCTCCATGCGTCCGCTCTCCTCGCAAAAGATGCCGAGTGGTGCCTGCGCGAGCATGTGCTACACGAACTGTATCCAGAGCAGGGGGAATCGCGCGAATGGAATGCCTGGGATTGGAGAACAAGCGCGATCTTTGAGAACGGCTGGGATCTGCATCGGCGCTGGCAGCGAGTCTTTCTCAAGCATGGGAATGTAGTTTATTCGTCTGTATCGCCGGCATTCGTGCAGAACAATCTGCAGCATCCAATGGATTTTCTTGAGGGCCGTTGGTGTGCTGCTGAACTCGATCTGACGCATTACGATGAGACGCGTCATCTCTATTTCTCGCCAGATGCCATTATCGAATTCGGCGGTGTGCGCTACGTCGTCGAAATCAAAGGCATCAAGCACGAAGCGTATGAAATGCTGACCGATGACCTGGAGCAAGCGTGCGCGGCCAATGAAACGGTCGCCAAAGCGCGCGAGCAGGTCAATCTCTACCTGCATCTGCTCATGCTGGAGCGCGGGATTATCCTGGTTGAGAACAAAAGCACTCAGGATTTTCGGCTCTGGGTTGTCGAGTACGAGCGGGAGCGGGCATGGAAATATACCAACCGGCTTTATGAGATCCAAGGCCGGGTGATGCTGGTGAAAGCGCATGGAGCTTCCAAACTTCCGTTGCGTTGTTGCCAGACATCGAATGATGCGCGTGCGCGGCAGTGCCCGATGCGCGCCTGTTGTTTTGCTGAGAAAGGAGAAAACAATGACGCTCACGTATCCACTTCTGTGGAATCCCGAGGATGACGAGTATCTCTCGGAAGAAGAGAGGGAAGACCTGCAAGCGCGTCTTCTCGAGACTGATCTGTTTGATTCGGTTGATCCAGAAACATGTCCGGAACTTGCTGCTTTGCTCCATAGTCTGGAGGAGCAATGAGAGATGTTAGTCTTGCAACGCAAACCCGGCGAGTCGATTGTCCTCTCGTCGCCGGATTGGACCGAGGACATTATTATCACTATCACCGATCAGCAGCCACAGCGGAATCTGCGCAAGGTCAAGATCGCGATTGGCGCGCCATGCGATGTATTCATTGCGCGCCAGGAATTGCTTGTGCGCACAGAGCAGGGGGAAGAGGTGGCAAATGCGAGGTAAAACAGTCGTGTGGGCCAGATATCCATCAACGCTTCCCGATGGAACGCAACTCACGAAGGAAACAGTATGTGAGTATGCCAGTAGCTTGCTCAGCAAACTGATCACCGAGATTCATGCATCAGGTGAGAAGCAACTTTCTCAAATTGTTGCGGTGAAGATTGTAGAGGATGCGCATCTTCCTGATTGTGGCGTGATTCTGGCACACCTTGCAGAAGTGCCAGAGAGCGCCAAAGAGCATACCTGGAATGGTGCATTTGTTCTTGCGCGCACCTGGGACCCACGCGTGCATCCAGAACATCATGATGTCACTTTCGTTTCATATGAAACGAAAGTCCATTTTAAGATGAGCAATCGAGAGGATGCCGACATGCTTGTTGAAAGTCTCAAACGTGTTCTGAATTTTTATGTGGAGGAGTAAGATGTTCTGGAAACGCTGGTTCAAACGCTCGCCATTTGCCACATCGGAAGAAGCGTTACGTTTTATGTTCCGGCTTGGGAAAGAAGCCGCGCGGCAGGAGCACTTCCCGCGTCGAGCGAATACCGAGCCGATTGTGCTCTTGCAAACCTGTCCGGTGCATGGCTGCCTGCTCGGACAGGCCGAGATGCCAGATGGCAACGGGAACTGGCTCTATTGCCCGCGTTGCCGGGAAGAGCGCACGACGATCAGCAGCCTGGCCACGCTTCCGGCACAAAAGCCGCGACCAGGGAGCCGTCTCCATGTCGAGAACGCAAAGAAACGCATGCAGCAGCGGCATGGCTACCAGCTTCCCCCTGCCCGGCCACTCAAAGATCAGGCTCCTACATTGATCGTCCAGGCTGTTGAAAAGGAGAGATCTGATGTGGATTGAAGTCGTCCGGCGAAAGTGGAGGGACCCACTTTCGTCACTCAGGCGCGAATGGTTCGAGCTTTCGCTCATCAAGGAAATATATATACTCGGTTTCCAGAAGCAAACGCCGATTCTGGATGATCGGCGCACGCTTCCCATGCCAGCTGAAAAGGAGCGCGTATGATACTTTTCATGCTCTTTGTGTTGTGCAGCGTCATCTTTGGCGCGATTTGTTGCTGGGTTCTGATTATTCGATCTCTTTCTTCAGCAATCCAGACGTTTTTTGAAGAAGAAGAGGACTGCGGCGATGAATGAGGTATTGATGCTTCCACTCTGGGTCTATCTGCTGCTCTGGATAAGCGTTTCAGGATTGCTGCTCTGGTATGGCTTTGTTCGGGCGCACGATGAGCGAGCCGATATCATGCTGGAGGAAGAGCGTCTTGAATATGAGCGTTCGTACCAGACGATTGTGCTGCTGCTGGAGGAATTGCATCAGCAGCTGGCTGATCTGACTGCGCGTGTGAATGCCCTTTCCGCTCAGGATGATCTTGATCCAGACTGGATACGCGAAATCGAGGGGTTGGATGATTTATGAATGAGTGGGCAGATATCATGCAGTCGCTGCGCGCCCCCCTGCTCTGCGCAGAGGAAGAGCAGGCATTGGCCCGGCGTATTCAAACGGGCGATCGAGAGGCGCGCAACCGTTTGATCGAACATAATTTACGGCTCGTATTGAAAACGATGCAGCCGTATGTCCGCACGCAGGAGACATTTGATGATCTGATCCAGGAGGGTATGCTTGGCCTGCTGCGTGCGGCTGATCGCTATGATGGCCGGGGCCGTTTTTCTACGTATGCGATCTGGTGGATTCGCCAGGCGATCAGCCGCTCCGTTGAAGAAGATCGACTGCTGACGATTCCGGTGCATGTGCGCGAACATCTGCGTCGTTTGAAGCGATTGCTTGCTGAACGCGAGTGGAGCGTTGAGGAACTGGCAGAGCGTCTTTCGCTTTCAATTGAACAGATTGAGCGCATGCAGCAGCTTCTCGATCGCACGCTGATCAGCCTGGATGTCGTTTCTTCAGAAAATCATCACTGGGAAGAACGACTTGCATCTTCAGAGGATCTGGAAGCGCACTTCATGCTTTCTGATGATCAGGAACGCGTTCGGGAAGCGATCGCGCAGGCGCTCTCGCCCCGTGAGCAGGAGATTATCCGCCGCTATTTTGGCATTGGCTATCCAGAAGAATCAGGAGAGATGCTCGCCCGGCGCTATCAGGTATCGCGTGCGCGCATTCAGCAGATCAAGCAGGCAGCGTGTGCAAAGCTTGCATGCTATCTGAGCGCACAGAATCAGGAAGAAGTGAAATGAAGATTGTTCCTGGAATGAGCGTCATGATCCATGCTGGGAAGGCATTGTGCTTGCAATCGATGGAGATCAGGTTCAGGTTCATCGAGTGATTCAGGATGCGTATCGAGTATCGGGATCGATTACCTGCTGGTTTCCGATCTCCGATATACAAGAAAGTGCTGTTAGGTGTATATCTGCGTTCCATCGAGTGGAAACAGAGTCCATGCAGAGGAACAGAAAGGAAACATATGATTGATTTTGAAGGAGAACCAACGACCGAAGAATTACTTGCAGCCATGCGTCTCACGCGTGATCTCAAGCAGGCATCCGCGTTGCTCAAAGAGGATCAGGCGCGCTACCTGGTCGATCTTTACTACAATCTGCAAAAAATGCGCATCGGGGCGATGGCACAGTGTCGCTCGGCAGAAAACGAGCCAAATCTGCTGATCGACTGGACGGCAGAGATGTATCTCAGGCTCGAAACGGATGTGAAATCTGCGCTCGGCGTGTATGCCGAATCGCAGATTCCCGGAAAATGGGCGCTGTCCATTCTGGGCATTGGCCCGGTCCTGGCTGCTGGCCTGCTTGCGCACATTGACATTACCAAAACGCCGACCGCCGGGGCGCTGTGGCGCTATGCCGGCTATGATCCCACGTCAAAATGGGAGAAAGGCTGCAAACGCCCCTGGAACGCCCGGCTGAAAGTTCTGTGCTGGAAAATTGGCCAGAGCTTTGTGAAGACGGCCAACCGGCCTGCTTCGTTCTACGGGCCGATTTACAAGCAACGAAAAGTCTGGGAGACCGAGCGTAACGCAGAGAAAGCCTATGCTGCGCAAGCAGAGCGCATACTCTCCGAGAAGAAGATCGGGAAGGAAACCGAGGCGTATGGCTGGTATGCGCAGGGCATGCTTCCCCCGGCGCATATCCAGGCGCGCGCTGAACGCTATGCCGTCAAGATGTTCCTTTCGCATTATCATGCTGTCGCTTACGAACATCATTATCAGGAGAAAGCGCCCCGGCCTTACGCCATCCAGTTTTTAGGCCATGCTCATGAGCTTGCAATCCCAAACTGGCCATTGGAACAGTAACGCGTGCGAGCCAGAATGGAAGTGAGTACCAGCGGATCTGTGCGCAGCAATTGCCAGATTCAACTGCTCGAGTGACAGAATCAGCGAACCATAAGAACAGTGCATGCCAGGAAATCGGAGTGAACCAGGACGAGTGTGTATCCCATATGATGAAAGTGAATCAGGTGAAGTGTGTGTACCAAAGTAGCCGTGTGAACCAGGATAAGGGTGTATACCAGAAAGTGCAAGTGAATCAAGGAACCAGTGTATACCAGATACCGAGAGTGAACCATCACAGGCGAGCGTACCATGACACATGTGTGAATCAAAAGAAGCGTGCATACCAGAGAACTGAAGTGAATCATCATACAGGTGCGTGCCAACAAGCCTGAGTGAACCAAACTGCTCATGTGTACCAATCGTGTGGAGTGAACCATACTGTTGATGCGTACCACCTGATTGGAGTGAATCAAAGTATCCGTGCGTACCAAGCAAACTGAATGTGAATCACATTTTTCGTGTATACCACGAAACAGGAGTGAATCAAGGAAGAGCTGTGTACCATACATTGGGAGTGAACCAGATATGATGTGGTGTGCCAGAGCATGCGAGTGAGCCAGAACAAGAGAGCGTGCCAGACGCGGAATGCGAGCCAGAAGGTAGGTGTGTGCCACTTTATACGAGCGAGCCAGAAAGAAGATGGATACCATGAAAGCGAAGCGAATCATACCTCACAGAAAACCGGGTTTGAAAGCCCCC
>Ga0209581_1000928_pt1 | contig 41659 bp, 40 predicted proteins | sample Coa_R2_FD_187160 | JGI IMG/M metagenome (GOLD analysis project Ga0209581, IMG submission 187160) | Surface soil microbial communities from Centralia Pennsylvania, which are recovering from an underground coalmine fire - Coalmine... | ecosystem: Environmental > Terrestrial > Soil > Unclassified ...
CTTCGCTACCTCCAAAATCGGACGCTTCTTCGCGGCCTGCGATATCTCAATGTCCGACTTCGGGTTCAGATGCTGCGAGGAAACCGAAACAGCTTCCTCCTTGCGCTGTGGGCTGGCAGGCGTCATGTAAATTGTACTCCCTTTGCGAGTTTGGATGTCGAAACAAATTCCCCGGCGCCGATTTTCTTGCCGCCTTCGGGCTGCACTCGGGTGACTTTGAAGCGGCCGTCGGCGCAGACGACAGTGAAGCCGTCATCCTCCACCACGACCACTTCGCCGAGCTTGCCGCCGATGCCTTTCGGATCGCGCGCGGGAATTGGCTTCGCGTCGAAGATTTTGACCTTCGCGCCGTTCAGGACGGTCCAGGCGCCGGGCGAGGGGTTGCAGCCGCGGATCAGGCGGTCGATCTGCTCCCAGGGCTTGCCCCAGTCGATCTTGGCGTTGCCTTCGCGGCAAAGGCCCTCATAGGTCGCCTTCGACTCGTCCTGCTTGATGCGCGGCGCCTTGCCGGCTTTGACGAGATCGACTGCCTCCATCATCGCCTCGACGCCCATCGGGAACAGGCGGTCGAAATAGACGGTGCCGAGTGTGTCGGTGTCCGAGATCGTCGTCTTCTTCTGCAAAAGAATGTCGCCGGTATCCAGGCCGTTATCCGGCCAGAAGATCGAAAGCCCCGTTTCCTTTTCGCCCTTGATGATCGGCCAGTTGATCGCCGACGCGCCGCGATAGGCGGGGAGCAGCGAGGGGTGATACTGGATCGAGCCGTGCGTCGGAATGTTCAGGAATTCTTCCGGCACGAACAGCGTGACGAACGCCATCACCTGCAGGTCGGGCTTCATCGCCCGGAACTGATCCTGAATCTCCTTCGTCTTGTAGGAAGTCGGCTGATAAACCGGCAGATTTGCCGCGAGCGCCGCTTCCTTCAGCGGATCGGCTTTCTGGCCTTCCTTTTCCGGCGCCACGAAGACGCCGATGACGTTTTCGCCTCGCTTCAACAGCGCTTCCAGCACAGCTTTGCCGAATGCTTGCTGGCCATGCACCACAATACGCATTTCAATGCCTCTGATTGTTCAAATTGACTGCGCGGTAACCGCGCCGAACGAAGAAGCGAAACGCGCCGGGCCTAAGCCGCGGCGCGCTTCTTTTCTTGCGGGGTGATGGCGCCCGAAAGCTTGATCTCGTTCATCTCCTTCGCCGAGTAGCCGAGAACCTTGGTGAGGATTTCCTCGGTGTGCTCGCCCAAAAGCGGCGAGCGCTTCACCTCCGTTTTGGAGTCCGAAAGCTTGATCGGGTTGCCGACCGACAAATACTTGCCGCGCACTGGATGATCGACCTCGACGATGGTGCCGGTCTTCCGCAGCGACTGATCCTCGGCGAGCTCCTTCATCGACAGGATCGGCCCGCAGGGGATGTCGTACTTGTTCAGGATATCCATCGCCTCGAACTTGGTCTTGGTGGCCGTCCATTGCTCGATGCGATCGAAAATCTGGTTGAGCTTCGGCAGCCGGGCTTTCGGCGTGGAGTATTCCGGATCGGTTTTCCAGGTCGGCTCGCCGATCACGTCGCAGATCGCTTCCCACACCGGAGCCTGCGTGATGAAGTAGATGTAGGCGTTGGGATCGTTTTCCCAGCCCTTGCACTTCAGGATGCGGCCCGGCTGGCCGCCGCCCGAGTCGTTCCCGGCGCGCGGCACGGCGTCGCCGAACGGAATGCCTTCGCTGTACTGGCTGTATTCGGTGAGCGGGCCGTGTGCGAGCCGCTGCTGGTCGCGGAGCTTCACGCGGCAGAGATTGAGCACGCCGTCCTGCATGGCGGCGGTCACGCGCTGGCCGCGGCCCGTGCGCGTCCGCTGATAAAGCGCCGTCACGATACCGAGCGCAAGGTGAAGCCCTGTGCCCGAGTCGCCGATCTGCGCGCCGGTGACGAGCGGCACGCCGTCGCGGAAGCCCGTGGTGGAAGCCGAACCGCCGGTGCATTGCGCGACGTTCTCGTAGACTTTGCAATCCTCGTACGGTCCGGGGCCGAAGCCCTTGATCGAGGCCACAATCATGCGCGGGTTGAGCTTGTGGATGTGCTCCCAGGTGAGCCCCATGCGGTCGAGCGCGCCGGGGGCGAAGTTTTCGACCAGCACGTCGCAGTGCTTGATCAGGCGCTCGAGGATCTCCTTGCCCTTCGGATGCTTGGAGTCGATCGTGATCGAACGCTTGTTGTGGTTCAGCATCGTGAAATAGAGGGAATCCGCGCCCTTTACGTCAACGAGCTGTCCGCGGGTGATGTCGCCCGTGCCCGGACGCTCGACCTTGATGACGTCGGCGCCGAACCAGGCCAGGAGCTGCGTGCAGGTCGGACCCGACTGCACGTGCGTGAAGTCGAGGATCTTCACGCCTTCCAGCGCCTTGCCGTCAGCGCCCCACGGCTTGGTGGAGATCTTCGGAAGCGAATAGCCGTTGCCGTTTTTCTTTTTCGGCGCCGGCTTCTTGGCCTTCGCTTTCGCTTTTACTTTCTTTTTCGCCATTGGAAACTTCCCTCCGTAATTCTGCGAAACAGGAATGAGCTGGATTATTTCTTCTTCAACACGCTTTGCGGGTTGAGATTGCCGATGCGGCCGCTCTCGCTGCCGGCGGCGGGATCGATGACTGCGTTGATCAGCGTCGGCTTGCCGGAGTCCATCGCCTGGTTCACGGCGCGGCGCAGCTCGTCAGGGCTCGTCGCGTTGATACCGACGCCGCCGAAGGCCTCGATCATCTTGTCGTAACGCGCGCCCTTGACGAACACGGTGGTCGCCGGATCGGAGCCGCCGCCGGTGTTCACGTCGGTGCCGCGATAGATGCCGTCATTGTTGAAGATGACGATGCAGACCGGCAACTTGTAACGGCAGATTGTCTCGATCTCCATGCCGGAGAAGCCGAAGGCCGAGTCGCCCTCGAGCGCAAGAACCTGCTTGCCGGTCTCGATTGCGGCGGCAATCGAGTAGCCCTGGCCGATGCCCATGATGCCCCAGGTGCCGACGTCAAGACGCTTGCGCGGCTTGTACATGTCGACCACGCCGCGAGCGAGGTCGAGCGTGTTCGCGCCTTCGTTGACGAAGATCGCATCGGGACGGTTCTTGATGGCTTCGCGGATGACGCCCAGCGCGCCGTAGTAATCCATCGGCGAGTTGTTGTTCATCAGCTTCGGCGCCATCTTGGCGATGTTGTCTTCTTTCTTCTTCGTCACCGCGCCGATCCAGTCGGACGGCGCCTTCGGCGGGTTGTTGCCCATCGCGTCGAGCAGCGCCTGCACGCAGGAGCCGATGTCGCCGACGAGCGGAGCGGCGATCTCGACGTTCGAGTCCATTTCCTTCGGCTCGATGTCGATCTGAATGAATTTCTTCGAGTGCGGCTCGCCCCAGGTCTTGCCCTTGCCGTGCGAGAGCAGCCAGTTGAGCCGCGCGCCGATCATCAGAACGACGTCTGAATCCTTCAGTACGGTCGAGCGGGCCGCGCCCGCGCACTGCGGATGCGTGTCGGGCAGGATACCCTTCGCCATGCTCATCGGTAGGAACGGCGCGCCGGTCTTTTCGACGAGCGTCTTGATGGCGTCGTCCGCCTGCGCGTAAGCCGCGCCTTTGCCGAGGATGATGAGCGGTTTCTTCGCCGATTTGAACAAATCGACGGCCCGTTTCACCGCTTCCGGCGACGGAATCTGCGCCGGCGCCGCGTCGATCACCTTTACCAGCGACTTGCGGCCTTCCTCGGCGTTCATCACCTGGCCGAACAGCTTGGCTGGAAGATCGAGATAGACGCCGCCCGGACGGCCGGAGACCGCCGCGCGGATCGCGCGGGCGACGCCGATGCCGATGTCCTGCGCATGCAGAACGCGATAGGCGGCCTTGCACATGGTCTTGGCGACGGCGAGCTGATCCATTTCTTCATAGTCGCCCTGCTGCAGGTCGACGATCTCGCGCTCGGACGAGCCCGAAATCAGAATCATTGGGAAGCAGTTGGTGGTGGCGTGCGCGAGCGCAGTCAGGCCGTTCAGAAAGCCCGGAGCCGAGACGGTGAGGCAGATGCCCGGCTGCTTGGTGAGAAAGCCCGCGATCGAAGCGGCGTAGCCCGCGTTCTGCTCGTGGCGGAAGGAGATCACGCGAATGCCCGCAGCCTGGGCCATGCGGCCGAAGTCTGTGATGGGAATCCCCGGCACGCCGTAGATCGTTTTGACGCCGTTCAGTTTCAGCGCGTCGATAATGAGATGAAAACCGTCCGTCAGTTCTTCATGCGTTTCGGCGGGTTTCTGGGCAGTAGCAGCTTGGGCCATCTTGGCTCCCCTGTTTTCCTTGGTCTGTTGTCGTCAGTCGAGATAATCGGCAAAGCGCGAAACGTGATCGGCGAGGCCGAGCGCGTGCTGGCGCACAAGCGTTTCAGCGAGATCGGTCTGGCGCTTTTCCAGAGCCTCGATGATATGAAGGTGATCCTGGATCGAGCGTTCGGCGCGGTCGCGCTCCACGATCGTCTTCCGCCGGATCATGCGCATATGCGTGAACAAGTTCTCGGCGAGCGAGGCGAGCACGCTGTTGCCCGAGAGTCCGATAATCGTTTGGTGGAATTCGATGTTCTGCTCGGAATATTCGTCGAGATGCGCAAGCACCTCGTCCCCGACGAAGGTCGTGAACATCTTGCGGAGGCTGCCGATCTCTTCGTCCGTAGCGTTCTGGGTGATGAGGCGCGCCGCCATGCTTTCGAGCGCGGCCCAAGCGGTGATCATCTCGATCACTTCTTTCTTTGTCTTGCGCACCACATAGATTCCGCGGCGGGGCACCGATCGGACGAAACCCTCGCGCTCGAGCTGCGCCATGGCCTCACGCACCGGCGTTCTGGAAACGCCGAGATCCTGGGCGAGGCGGCGCTCGTCGAGACGAACCTCGTTCGGCCCGTCATAGACATCGAGCGAAACGATCACGTCCTTAAGGGCCGCATAAGCGCGGTCCTTGAAGGTTGAGACGTCATCCAGCGGCGCGATCGCGATGCGCGCCGCGGCTGGCGGGTTTTTTTGGCGGGAAGAAATTTCGTTCATGGCGTCCGCTGATATTTTGTGGGTGGTATATGAGACTTATGGCCGACGAGGAAAAATCTAATATAAATTATACCACCATACCAGCCGACATAGAAGGAAAAAAACGGCCCGGTACCAAGGAAAGTACCAGGCCGGGGATCAGTTGGGAGAGCTGCGAAGCCTAGTTTTTCGCGATGAATCGCCGTCGCATCGGCTTCAACACGAGCAGCGCCATTAACGACGCGACAATGTTCAGGATGGCGGCGACGATGAACACAGCTGTCCAGCTCTTCCCGGTCACATCGAACAGCACGCTCGAAAGCGGGATCAGGAGGGAGGCGGTTCCCTTCGCCGTGTAGAGCAGCCCGTAGTTCACGGTTGCGAATTTCTTGCCAAAGAGGTCCGTGCACATCGCCGGGAACAGCGAATAAATCTCGCCCCAGGCGAAAAACACGAGGCCCGACAGGATCACGAACGAAACCGGGTCATGCGCGAGCTTCAGAAGCGCATAGATGCCGATGCCCTCGATCAGGAAGGCGATGAACATCGTGTTCTCGCGCCCGATCTGGTCGGATACCCAGCCGAAAAACGGCCGGCATACCCCGTTCAGCACACGGTCGATCGAAAGCGCGAAGGTGAGCGCGGGAAGCGTGAGCCCGAGAAGCGTGACGGGAATGTTATCGACCTTGAAGTCCTTTGCGATCGGCGCAAGTTGCGCGGTCGCCATCAGCCCGCCGACGCCGACCATCACGAACATCGCGTACATCACCCAGAAAATCGGTTGTTTCACCACTTCGTTCCAGGCGAAGTCCTTCCGGCTTTGCTGAACGGTGGTCGAAGCCGGTACATCGCCGCCCTGCGGGGCACGCAGAAACAGCGAGAACAAGACCACGACCGCGCCCTGCGCGAGCCCGAACCAGAGGAAGGCGGCTTCATAGCCGTCGGCTTTGATCATCGTCGCGATCGGGATGATCGTTGCAGCCGAGCCGGCGCCGAAGCCTGCGGCCGTCAGGCCCGCGGCGAGGCCGCGGCGGTCTGGAAACCATTTCAGCGCGTTGCCGACGCAACCGCCGTAAATAATGCCGGCGCCGATGCCGCCGATCGCGGCGGCAATGTAAAGAAGCGTGAGCGAATTCGCGAAAGAATTCAGTGCCCAGGAAATAGCGATCAAAAAGCCGCTTAGGAAAACCATCGCGCGCGGCCCGAACTTGTCGATGAGATAACCCTCGATCGGCACGAGCCAAGTTTCGGTGAGCACGAAGATCGAGAACGCGACCTGAATCGCGGCGCGGCCCCAGTGATATTTGGCGTCGATCGGATTGACGAAAAGCGTCCAGCCATATTGCAGGTTGGCTGTAGCAATCATGCAAATGATGCCGATGAGAAGCTGGCCCCAGCGCGTTGCTTCGGAGACCGCAGCCCGAGATACTGCATGCGTTGTCATTGTGTCCGTCCCTGTTTGAGTTTGCTTCTTAAGTCGAAGTCTTTTTTGCTTGGTATAATGTATTAGCTGGCGCTGATCCCAGCGGACTTCGCAATGCGACGTTTGCGCGCACCCCTGAAAAACATGGGTTGTGTTGATTTCTCGGTTTTAGAGCAAATTGACCACGAACCGGCCTGCCATCAGCAAAAGATAGCAACCGAATGCGATTTCCAGCCGGCGTCTGGAAATCGCGTGGGCGAGGCGGGCGCCGGCCGGCGCGAGCAACATGCCGAGGGGCGCGAGAAGCGCAAAACCGATCAGTGACACGAAGCCGAAGGAGAGAGGCGGCAGGAGACTCATTTTCGGGAGCCCGGCGAGCATGTAGCCGACCGTGCCGGGGATCGCGATGATGATGCCTAACCCCGCGGAGGTGGCGACGGCCTGATGAATGGTCCGGCCGAAGATCATCAGCGTGATGTTCGAAAGCATTCCGCCGCTGATCCCCATCAGCGAAGACAGGAGGCCGATCACAAAGCCGATCGCCCGCATCGGAAACGCGGCCGGCTCGTTCGCGATGTGCCAGTCCTTGCGGCCGATCAGGAGCGCGATTCCGTTTCCGCCCGCGATCGCCGCGAACACGATCTTGAACAGCCAACCCGGTGCGAAGGAAGCAAGCGCGCTCCCCGCAGCAACACCGAGAAAGATCGGCAGCGCCCACAGCCGCACGATCCGCATGTCGACCGCGCCCTTCGCACGGTGGGTGAAATAGGAGCGGACGGACGTGGGAATGATGATCGCGAGCGACGTGCCGATGGTGAGCGGCATGCGTACTTCGTCGGCAACCCCGAGCAGCGTGAAGGTCTGATACAGGATCGGCACGATGATCGCGCCGCCGCCGACGCCGAACAGGCCTGCGAGAATGCCGGTGACGCCGCCCGCGAGAAGAAGCGCAATCGCAAGCGGAAGAAATTGTTCGACTGAAAATCCGGCGGTCATGAAAAACCAAAACGGGAGCTTTCGCTCCCGTTTAAGTCATTCCTGCGATATGCACCAGCCGAGAGGCTGAGTCATGCCGCCGTAGCGGCTTGACCCCTGAGCCTCGCCCAGCCGGTCGAAATCGCGCCCCAGAAGAGCGCAACCAGGCCCAGCACCATGATGCTGCTGACAAGCGGGTTCGAGAAGAAGATGCCTAGGCTGCCGCCCGATCCTAATAGCGACTGCCGGAACGCTTCCTCCGCCTTGTCGCCGAGAACGATTGCGAGCACCATCGGCGCCATCGGGTAACTCGTCTTCTTCATGAAGTAGCCGAGGATGCCGAACACCACCATCATAATGACGTCGAACGACGAGTTGTGCACGGTGTAGGCGCCGATCGCGCAGAGCACGAGAATGACCGGCGCGATCACGCTGAACGGAATTCTTAAGATCGCGGCGAACAGGGGCACGCAGGTGAGCACGATCAAAAGCCCGACGATGTTGCCCATATACATCGACGCGATCAGGCCCCAGACGAAATCCTTCTGCTCGACGAAGAGAAGCGGTCCCGGCTGCAGGCCCCAGATCAGGAGGCCGCCGAGGAGCACCGCCGCGGTCGGCGAGCCAGGCACACCAAGCGCGATCATCGGCAGCAGCGCCGAAGTGCCGGCCGCGTGCGCCGCGGTTTCCGGTGCGATCACCCCTTCGATCTCCCCCTTGCCGAAATTCTTGCCGTTCTTCGACATGCGCTTGGCGATGCCGTAGCTCATGAACGAAGCGGGCGTGGCGCCGGCTGGCGAAATGCCCATCCAGCAACCGATGAGGCAGGAGCGCAGCGACAAGAGCCAGTATTTCGGCAGCGTTGCCCAGGTCTGGAAGACGACCCTCGCATTGATATGCGCGGCGCGGCCCTTGAAGGAGAGGCCTTCTTCCATGGTGAGCAGGATCTCGCCGATGCCGAACAGGCCGATGACCGCGATCAGGAAGTCGAAGCCGTTCAGCATTTCGGTGAAGCCGAAGGTAAGGCGAAGCTGGCCGGTCATTTGGTCGAGACCGACCGCGCCCAGCGCGAAGCCAAGCATCATCGACACGATGGTCTTGAACGGCGGCTCCTTGGAGAGGCCGACGAAGCTGCAGAAAGCGAGGAAATAGACGGCGAAAATTTCCGCCGGGCCGAAGCGAAGCGCGAAGCTCGCGACCAGGGGCGCCACGAGCGTGATCATGATGACCGCAAACAGCGCGCCGACGAAGGACGACGTGAACGCAGCGGTGAGCGCCTCGCCCGCCTTGCCTTGCTGCGCCATCGGATGGCCGTCGAATGTCGTCGCCACCGACCATGGCTCGCCGGGTATGTTGAACAGGATCGACGTGATCGCACCGCCGAACAGCGCGCCCCAGTAGATGCAGGAGAGCATGATGATCGCCGAGGTCGGCGACATGGAGAAGGTGAGGGGGAGGAGGATAGCAACGCCGTTCGCGCCGCCAAGACCCGGCAGCACGCCGACGATCACGCCGAGCACGATGCCGATCACCATCAGCACCAGATTGAAGGGCTGAACGACGACGGCAAAACCGTGAAACAAGTTAGCGATATCTTCGATCATTGTTCCGACTTTCCCCGAGCTGGCGCTTACGCGCACACTCCCCCGATTTGTTTAGTAACCCAGATAGCTTTCGACCGGCCCCTTGGGCAGCGGCACCAGGAACCAGATCTCGAACATGAAAAAGATCGCGGCGGGTACGGCGATCGCAATCGCGATCGAAAAGAGCCACGAGTAGCGGCCGAAATACTTCATGAAGGCGGCGATCAGGATAGCGGACGAGACGTACATGCCGAGATACGGAATCGCGAGCACATAGATCGTCGTCGGCACGACAACCGAAACCACCTGCCAAAGCGCCGGCCACTCCGCGAACAGCCCGTTTTCCTGCATCCGGATCGCGTTGATTAGGTTGACCACGGTGGAAAGCACCACGATCAATCCGCAATAGAATGGGAAGAAGCCCGCCTTCGGCCCTTCCGCCCCCCAGCCGATCCCCACCTGCAGCGAGCCGATGATGCTCAGCAGGCCGAGAAAGCCCATGAATAGGGTGAATCCGATCTCAACGTTCCGGTGGGACGGGCCCGCCCCACCGGCTTCTTTTGCACTATGACTCATATGATCCTCAGTTGGATTTCGCTGCGAGGAAACCGGCCGACTTCATGAGTTCTTCATGCGTCTTTTCGGCTTTGGCGACCCAGTCGAGATATTCTTTGCCGCTCATGAAGGTCTGGTTGTACGCGCCGTCGTCCATGAGTTTCTTCCACTCCGGTGTTTCGCGCACTTTCTTCATGAGATCGACGTAGTAGTCGACCGCTTCCTTGCTGATGCCGGGCGGCGCGAAGAAGCCGCGGAGCATCAGATATTCGACGTCGAGACCGGCCGACTTGCAGGTCGGGATCGAATCCCACGCCTTACCGTTCGCGATCGGCTCATGGTAATCGAGCTTCTTTGAGTCGAACACGCACAGCGGGCGAAGCGAGCCCGCGCGCCATTGCGCGACCGCTTCGATCGGGTTGTTCACGGTCGAGTCGACGTGACCGCCGACGAGCTGCACCGCGACCGCGCCGCCGCCCTTATACGGGATGTAGGTCATCTTCTTGCCGATCACCTTCTCGATCGCGACCGTGATGATCTGGTCTTCTTGTTTCGATCCGGTGCCGCCCATCTTGAACTGGCCGTCCGGCGCCTTCTTGATAGCGTCCATATAGTCTTTTGCCGTCTGGTACGGCGTGCTCGCATTCACCCACAGGACGAATTCGTCGAGCGCCATCATGGCGATCGGAGTCAAATCTTTGTAGGAGAACGGAATTCCGGTCGCGAGCGGAGTCGTGAACAGATTCGAGAGGGTGATGATCAGCTTGTGATCGTCGCCTTTCGAATTTTTCACGTCGAGAAAGCCTTCGCCGCCGGCCCCGCCCGACTTGTTGATGACGACCACCGACTGCTTCGAAAGATTGTGCTTGGTGATGATGCCTTGTACCGCGCGAGCCATCTGATCGGCGCCGCCGCCGGTGCCGGCGGGGACGATGATCTCGATGGGTTTCGTGGGCTCCCAGGCTTGGGCGGGCAGGGTCAGCGCGGCAATCGATGCGCCGAGCAGGGCGGTGGCGAAAAGTGTGGTTTTACGCTTGAAGCGTTTCATTTGTGATCTCCCTGTTTGTTTTTTATTGAGACGCCGGTCTTCTTGCCGGCTTCCGGAAACAAAGTAACAAAGTAACAGAGTAACTTTAGCTGCAATCTGGGGCTTGGATCGTCTGTATAAGTTATTCCAAGCTTATCTCGCCGAAATTCTATGGCAAGCCAAAAATATTTCGAGCCACTTCGCATTTGCGAGATGGAATTGCCTACAAAAGGAAAGCGGCGAATTTTTTCGCGATAGGATTTTTGCACTTTGTCTCCACCGCGTTCGGAACCGGGAAAGAATTCAAATGAAAGCTGAAGGACAAGCGGCGCTCGTCACCGGCGGAGGATCGGGTCTTGGCGCCGCGACGGCGGCGGCGCTTGCGAATGCGGGCGCGAAAATCGCGCTCCTCGACGTGAATGCGGAGGCGATGCGAACGGTCGCCGCGAAGATCGGCGCGCTCGCGCTGAAATGCGACGTGACGAATTCGGATTCCGCGGCGAAAGCGGTGGCCGAAGCGCGCGAAAAGCACGGCGCCGCGCGCATCCTCGTGAATTGCGCAGGCATTGCGCCCGCAAAGCGTATCGTCGGGCGCGAAGGCCCGATGGAGCTTTCCGATTTCGCGCGTGTCATCAACGTGAACTTGATCGGCACTTTCAACATGATGCGCCTTGCGGCCGCGGATATGAGCGCGCTTCCGCCACTCGAGGACAATGAGCGCGGCGTCATTGTCTCCACGGCGTCCGTCGCCGCCTATGAAGGGCAGGTCGGCCAGGCGGCCTATGCCGCGTCGAAAGGCGGCGTCGTTTCGCTCACACTTCCCGCCGCGCGGGAGCTTGCGCAATTCGGCGTGCGCGTGAACGCGATCGCGCCGGGAATTTTTCTCACGCCGATGCTGCAGGGACTGCCGGAGGAAGTGCAGAACAGTCTCGCCGCCTCGGTCCCGTGCCCAAAAGTGCTCGGAAAACCGGAGCAATATGCTTCACTCGTTCTTCATATTGTCGAAAATCGCTATCTGAACGGCGAAGTGATCCGCCTCGACGGTGCGCTGCGGATGCAGCCGAAATAGCCGGAACCAGGCGAACTTATCCTGCATCCAAGTGTTATCGTTCGGGATGGGTAAGCAATAACGCCTTCTTCACGATGAAGAGAGGCGTATTTTTCGCAGGTTGCGATGGGTGGAACAATCCGCTGAACTCCCTACATACCGCGCTCGTATCGAGGAAACTGAATGTCAAAGACAGCTGTGCATTCTGCCGAGACCGCCGTAAGCCTTGATGCGGCGGCGGCAAAGCTACGCGAAACGTGGCTTGCCGCCTTCCGCAAAGTCCGCGCCGAGACCGAACGCCGCGCGGCACCCCTCTCTCCCGAAGATCAAATCGTACAGTCGATGCCCGATGCGAGTCCGACGAAGTGGCATCGCGCGCACACCACGTGGTTCTTCGAACAATTCCTGCTCGTACCGAACGTCCCCGGCTACAAGGTTTTCGACGAGCGCTTCGCCTATCTCTACAATTCCTATTATGTCTCCGCCGGTCCGCGGCATGATCGCCCCAGGCGCGGGCTGATCACGCGGCCTTCGTGCGACGAAATCGCGCGCTACCGGGCATATATCGATGAGGCGGTGGAAAGGCTGCTCGCGACCGCCGAGCCCAATGAATTGCGGAAACTTCTGCCGATCGTCGAGATCGGGCTCAACCACGAACAGCAGCATCAGGAGCTGATCCTCACCGATATCCTGCATGCGCTCGCGCAGAATCCGATTGCGCCCGCTTACGACAAGAGCTGGAAAATGCCGCGCGGCGAGCGCGGCCAAGAATCAAAAAGAGGCGGCTTCACGAAAATCCCCGGCGGCATTCATACGGTTGGCGACGACGGCTCCGGTTTCGTGTTCGACAACGAGCGGCCGACGCATCAGGAGCTGATTCCGCCGGTGAAAATCTCCCGTGCGCTCGTCACCAACAAAGAATGGCTCGAATTCATGCGGGACGGCGGCTACGAGACGCCGACTCTCTGGCTTTCCGACGGCTGGTACACGGTGCAGACGGAAGCGTGGAAAGCGCCGCTTTACTGGCGGGAAATCGACGGCGAATGGCATCAGTTTTCGCTCGGCGGACTGAAACCGATCGATCCGGACGCGCCGGTTTGCCATGTCAGCTATTTCGAGGCCGACGCGTTCGCGCGCTGGGCCGGCAAGCATCTTCCGACCGAATTCGAATGGGAAGTAGCCGCGAGAAACGGTCTCTTGGCCGACGCCTTCGGCATTGTCTGGCAATGGACGCGGAGCGCGTATCTCGCTTACCCGGGCTATCGCGCGCTCGAAGGCGCGCTCGGCGAATACAACGGCAAGTTCATGATCAACCAAATGGTTCTTCGCGGCGGTTCGCTGGCGACGCCCGAAGGCCATTCCCGTTTCAGCTACCGCAATTTTTTCCCGCCGCATTCGCGCTGGCAATTCATGGGCCTGCGGCTCGCGGAGTATGACAACTAGGATTTGAGGTTTTCATGAAAAAAATTTCAGTGCAGCCGCGTCCAGAGGCGGACGAGGAAAATTCTTTTTTACGAGATGTCATCACCGGGTTGTCCGCGCAGCCGAAATGGATGGCGGCAAAACATTTTTACGACGCCGAAGGCTCGCGCCTGTTCGAGCGCATCATGCGGCTCCCCGAATATTATCCGACACGGAGCGAAATGCAGGCGCTCCGCGAGAACGCCGCCGAAATCGCCGCGCTCATCCCGGATGGTGCCGCGCTTGTCGAATTTGGCGCCGGCTCGAATGCGAAGATCCGGCTCCTTCTCAAAGCTGCGCCGCAGATCGCGGCCTACGTGCCGGTCGATATCTCGGCGGAGTATCTGGAAGAACAGGCGCAGGAAATGCGGCGCGATTTTCCGAATCTGAAAATTCTTCCGGTCGCCGCCGATTTCACCAAGCGCTTCGAGCTGCAGCTCTCCGTCCGTGCGATGCCGCGCGCCGGATTTTTCCCCGGCTCCACCATCGGCAATTTCGAGCCGCTGGCGGCGGTCGGTTTCCTGCGGAATGCAGCGCGCATTCTGGGCGAAGGTGCGCCGCTCATCATCGGCGTCGATCTCGTGAAGGACGAGCGTGTGCTGAACGCCGCCTATAATGACGCGCAAGGCGTCACCGCCGCGTTTAATCTCAATCTCCTCGCGCGCATCAATCGCGAGGCGGGGGCGGACTTCGATCTCTCCTCCTTCGAGCATCGCGCTTTCTTCAACGCCGGGCGCGAGCGGATGGAGATGTATCTCGTGAGCCGCAAAAAACAGACCGTGACGGTCGGCGGTCGCCCCTTCGAATTCGAGCGGGGCGAGACGATCCACACCGAGAATAGCTACAAATACACCCGCGAAGGCTTCCGCGATCTCGCGCGCCAGGCCGGCTGGATCGAGCACGCGCTCTGGACCGACCCCGCCGGAAATTTCTCGGTGCGCGCGCTGAAGACGAAGAGCTAGTTCTTCTCGATCCGGAACACGAGCTTCTCGCCCTCTTTGCCGTTCGAGAGCAGCGTATCGCCCGTCTCCCGCAACAGGTTCGGAATGTCGATCGCCGACAGGGGATCGGTGCAGGTCACCGCGAGGCGCTCGCCCTTCGCAAGGCGCGACAGCGCTTTGCGCGTTTTCAGCGCCGGGAGCGGGCATTTTAACCCCGAAAGATCGAGCTCCGTTTCGCTCATCGAAAACCCCTATACCATGACTGCGTAACGGCTTTGCAGGGCCGCTACCGCTTGGCTAGAGAGGGGTTCATGGAGTTGAACGCCCCGCAACGCATCGCCAAACTCGCGCCGCTCAGCGACGTCTTTCACAAGATTGATGCGCTCGCTTCGCCCGTCAAGCCGCGCGTCTGCGCGCTCCATGAGGCGCTCGGTTTCGTTCTCGCGGCGGACATCGCACTTTCTGACGCGCATCCGCCAAAAGCGATGGCGCTCCATGACGGCTTCGCTTTGCGCGCGGAGGAAATCGCCGATGCGGGTCCCTATGCGCCGGTGGCCGTCAAAGCGAAATGGGTGGAAGCGGGCGAACCGATGCCCGCGGATGCCGACGCCGTGCTTCCTCCCGATGCGATGAACGAGAATAACGAGGTGACTGCGCCAGTGGGCGCGGGCGAGGGCGTATGGCATGCAGGCGCCGACGGGCGCGCGGGCGATCTCCTCGCACAAGCGGGCGAACGCCTGCGCGCGACTGACATCGCCGCGCTCTCGGCGCTCGGGGTGCAGTCAGTTTCCGTGCGCGCGCCGAAAATCCTGATCGTGCAAGCGAAGGGGAAGGCGGAGGATCCGGGCGTTTCGCTCATCGCGCGTATGGCTTCGGCAAGTGGCGGGGAAGCGGAGGTCGCGAAGTCGCTCGACGCCGCGTTCGCGGAACAAAACGCAGATGCGGTGATTGCCATTGGCGGAAGCGGCGCGGGCAAAAGCGATGCGAGCGTGACGACGCTCGCGAAGAAAGGCCGCGTGGAGATTCACGGCGTCGGCTTGCGGCCGGGCGAGACGGCGGCGCTCGGAGTCGCGCAGAAGCGCCCGGTTCTGATCGTGCCGGGCAGGCTGGACGCGGCGCTTTCGGCTTTTTCGGTTTTGGGCTTGCGCCTGATCGCGAAACTTACGGGCCGCGCCCGCTATGTTTCGCAGACGCCGGTCACGCTTTCGCGCAAGGTGACGTCGCTGGTTGGGGTCGGCGAATTCGTGCCGCTAGCGCGCACGGGAAAGAACGAAGCGGAGCCGCTTGCCACGGGCGCGATTCCGCTCTCCTCGCTCGCGCGCACGGACGGCTGGCTGCTCGTGCCCGCGGAAAGCGAGGGCTATCCGGCCGGAACCATCGTCGACATGAGGCTCTTTCCATGAGCCGCGAAAAGAAAGCCTCCGGCAAGGAATCCGCGCTGCTCGCGGAAGTGCGCAAGGCCGCGCGGCAGGAGCAATTTCTTGAAGTCGTCTCCGCCAGGGAAGCGCACGCGCGCTTTGCGAAGGCGCTCGATCTGCATCCGAAAGGAACGGAAAATGTCGCGCTCGCCGACGCGCTCGGACGCGTGCTTGCCGAGGATACTCTGGCGCCGGTCGACGTACCGTCCTTCGACCGTTCCTCCGTGGACGGCTTCGCCGTGAGAAGTGCCGATACGGCGGGCGCAAGCGATACGAATCCGAAGCGGCTTTTGCTGAACAACGAAGTGCTCGCCTGCGGGGTCGAACCGAAGCTTTCGGTCGTAGCGGGCACCGCGACTGCGATTGCGACCGGCGGCGTTGTCCCGCGCGGCGCGGACGCGGTCGCCATGATCGAGTGGACGGATTTCTTCGAAACGGAAAAAGGGCCCGCCATCGATCTTCGCCGCGCAGTCACCCCCGGGCAGTTCGTTTCCTTCGCGGGCTCGGACATCGCGCGCGGCGAAACGGTGCTGCGCAAGGGCACGCATATAAGCTCGCGCGAAATCGGTATGCTCGCCGCTTGCGGCATCGCCGAGGTGAAGGTCGTGCGCCGTCCGAGAGCGGCGGTCCTTTCCACGGGCGACGAGCTGGTGAAGCCCGGCGACAAGCTAAAGCCTGGCGGCGTCTACGATTCGAACGGTGCGATCGTCGCCGCCGCGATCTCGGAAGCGGGCGGCGAGCCGGTCACCTATGGGGCCGTTCCCGACGACGAAGCGAAACTCGAAGCGGTCGTCCGCCGCGCGCTGAAAGAGTGCGACATGGTGGTGCTCTCCGGCGGCACCTCGAAAGGCGCGGGCGATCTTTCGCACCGGATCATTCCGCGCCTCGGCAAGCCCGGCATCCTCGTGCATGGCGTGGCGCTGAAGCCCGGCAAGCCCTTGTGTCTTGCGGTCGCCGACAAGAAGCCGATCGTTGTGCTGCCGGGCTTTCCGACTTCGGCGATTTTCACCTTCCATGAATTCGTCGCTCCCGTGATCCGCGCGCTCGCGGGACTTCCGAAGGAAGCGGCGAACGAGGTCGAAGCCGCGGTCCCGGTGCGCGTCCCGTCCGAACTTGGCCGGCAGGAATTCGTGCTGGTCGCACTTGTCGAGGGTGACGGCGGCTTGATTGCGTTCCCTTCGAACAAGGGCTCCGGCGCGGTCACAAGCTTTTCCGAGGCCGACGGCTTTATCGAAGTTGATGCGCTCGCAAACGCCGTCGATGCCGGAACGCATGCAAAGGTGACGCTGATCGGAAAGGCCGCGCATGCGCCCGATCTCGTGATCATGGGAAGCCACTGCGTCGCGCTCGACGCGGTGTTGAGCGCGCTCGCCGAGCAGGGATTTTCTGCGCGCAAGATCGCGCTTGGAAGCCAGGGGGGCGTCACCGCCGCGAAGCGCGGCGAATGCGATCTCGCGCCGGTACATCTCGTTGACCCCGCAACCGGCAAGTACAACGAGCATCTTCTCGTACCGGGGCTCTCGTTGGTGCGCGGCTGGGAGCGCATGCAGGGGCTTGTCTATCGCGCGGGCGACAAACGTTTCGAGGGAAAATCCGCCGAAGCGGCGCTCAAGACCGCGCTCGAAGACAAGGACGCGATCATGGTGAACCGCAACCAGGGCGCGGGCACCCGCATCCTGATCGACCAGTTGCTGAAGGGCGCGCGGCCCGCCGGTTACGGCAACCAACCGCGCTCGCATAACGCCGTCGCGGCGGCGGTCGCGCAGGGCCGTGCCGACTGGGGCATTGCAATCTCGCAGGTGGCGAAGCTTTACAGCCTCGGTTTCCTGCCGATCACGCCCGAGCATTACGATTTCCTGCTGGTCGAGGCGCGTCGCGATCGTCCGGCGGTGCAGGCGTTCTTGAAGGCGCTGAAGGATCCCACGGTGCACGCGAAGATCGAAGCGCTCGGCATGAAGCCCGCGGCGGAGTAGGATTGTAGAATGAAGACAATGAAAGTGATTGGCCTCGCGGGCTGGAGCGGTTCCGGCAAGACGACGCTTCTCTCGAAACTCATCCCTGCGCTGACCAGGCGCGGCGTGAAGGTTTCGACCGTGAAGCACGCGCACCACCAGTTCGATCTCGACAAGCCCGGCAAGGATTCTTACGTGCACCGCGAGGCGGGTGCGACGGAAGTATTTATCTCTTCGGTGAATCGCTGGGCGCAAATGCACGAATTGCGCGGCGCGCCCGAACTGCATCTTCGAGAAATCTTGACGAAGATGACGCCGGTCGATCTCGTCATCGTCGAGGGCTTCAAGCGCGAAGCGCATCCCAAGATCGAAATTTATCGCGCCGAGACCGGAAAGCCTCTTCTTCAGCCCGACGACAACTGGATCGTGGCGATCGCCTCGGACGCGAAAATCCCGCGCGCGAACGTGCCGGTGATTTCCCTCGACGACGTCGAAAAGATCGCCGACGTGGCGCTCGCCGAAGCCATGCCCGTCGACCAGCTCGGAAAAGCCGCCGCGGAGGTTTGATGGCGCAGCTTTCCGACGATTGCTTCGCCTTCAACGGCCCGCTCCTTCCGATCGAGGACGCGGCGAAGCTGATGGCGGCGCAAATCCCGCCGGTGAAGGAAACCGAAGTCGTGAAGCTGAAGGACGCGCTCGGCCGCGTCGCGGCGGAAGACGTGAAATCGCCGATCGCGCTTCCGTCCTTCGACAATTCGGCGGTCGACGGCTACGCCGTCCGCCACGGCGATATCGGCGCGAGCGGCGACACGAAATTCAGGATCGTCGGGGAGATTTTCGCGGGCGAGAAGCCGGCGCGGGCGCTCGCGTCCGGCGAGGCTGCGCGCATTTTCACCGGCGCGCCCATGCCGGCGGGCGCCGACACCGTGTATATGCAGGAGGATTGCCGGATCGAGGGCGGTTTCGTCATCGTCCCGCCGGGACTCAAAATCGGCGCCAACCGCCGTCTGCCGGGCGAGGACCTGAAAGAGGGCGCTGTCGCGATTCCGAAGGGAAGGCGTCTGAAGCCGCAGGATGTGGCGTTGCTCGCGGCCGTTGGCATTAAGCAGGTCAAAGTTCGGCGGCTTGTGAAGGTCGCGGTCTTTTCCACCGGCGACGAGATCGTCGAGCCGGGGAAAAAGCGCAAACCCGCGTCGCTCTACGACGCCAACCGCTATCTTCTCCTCGGCATGCTTTCGCAGCTAAGCGCGAAGACGAGCGACCTCGGCATCTTGCCGGACAACGAAAAAATCCTCGCCAAGAAAATCGGCGAGGCGGCGAAAAAGCACGATCTCGTGCTCACCACAGGCGGCGTTTCCACCGGCGAGGCCGACCATGTGAAAGCGGCGGTCGAAAAACTCGGCAAGCTTGTATTCTGGCGGATCGCGATCAAGCCCGGCCGTCCGGTCGCGATGGGCGTGATCAAGGGTACGGCTTTCGCCGGGCTTCCCGGCAATCCGGTCGCGGCCTTCGTGACCTTCGCCCATGTCGTGCGGCCGCTTCTCCTGAATCTCATGGGCGCGAATGCGGAGAAGTTCGTCGCACTCCCCGTGCGCGCGGGCTTCGACTACAAAAAGAAGAAGGACCGCCGCGAATATGTCCGCGTGTCGCTGAAACGCGCGGGCGACGGAATGTTTGAGGCCTTCAAGTATCCGCAGGAGGGGGCGGGGGTCATTACGTCGCTCACCGAAACCGACGGCTTCGCGGAATTGCCGGAGCAGATGACGGCGGTGAAAAAGGGCGACACACTCGGTTTTATCTCTTACGCCGCACTGATCGACTAATTTCCCCCACCTGCTCGCTTCGCTCGCCTTCCTCCCCGCTTGCGGGGGAGGGATAAGGGGTGGGGGCCTTACGCCCCCGCATTCTCTCTTACCAGCTCTTCCGCCTTCGCCAGATCGTCCGGCGTATTCACGTTGAAGAACGGGTCCACCGGCTTGTCCGGCCATTCCGCGATCGCAACGCCGTGCCGTTTCGTCCAGATCTCGATCTTGTGCAGTCCCTCGTTCATCAGCGCGTTTCGCAAATCCGCGCGCAACGAGACCGGCCAGATCGCCGCAACCGGATGCCGCCATTCGCCCGAGCGCGCGCAGGCAAGCGGCTGGTTTTCCCCGATCCGTGCCGCGTGCAATTTCGCGACGAGATCGCGCGGAACGAACGGACAATCGCCCGGCACGCTCGCGATCCACTCGATGTCAGGCCGGTTCTTCGCCGTCCAGTCAAGCCCCGCGAGAATGCCGGCCAAAGGCCCGGCGAAATCGGGAATATCGTCGGCGACGACGGGAAAATCGTAAGCCGCAAAGCGTTTCGGATCGCCGTTCGCGTTGATCACGATCCCGTCGCATTGCGGTTTAAAGCGCGAAAGTGCACGCGTTAAAATCGTCTCACCGTCGATCTTGAGAAACGCCTTGTCGCCGCCGCCCATGCGGCGCGCGAGCCCGCCCGCCAAGATCAGCCCGAGCGTCTTCGGAATTTCAGTCACGATCCACGGCACCCTTGCGCCGGTGCTTCGCGCTTTCTTCCTCCACGTAGCGCAAATCCTGATCGAATTTGATCCGGTCCTCGCCGGAAAGCGCCACGAAACGCTTGCCGCGCGCGCGGCCGATGAGCGTGAGCCCCGCTTTCCGCGCGAGCTCCACGCCCCAGGCGGTGAAGCCCGAACGCGAGACGAGAATGGGAATGCCCATGCGCACGGTCTTGATCACCATCTCGGAGGTGAGGCGGCCCGTCGTGTAAAAAATCTTGTCAGCCGGCGAGATTTTTTCCTGGAACATCCAGCCCGCGATCTTGTCGACCGCGTTGTGTCGGCCGACGTCCTCCATATAGACGAGCGGGCGGTCTTCCTGCGCGAGCACGCAGCCATGGATCGCGCCCGCCTCGAGATAGAGCGAGGGCGTCGTGTTGATCTTGTGCGTGAGCGTATAGAGCCACGAGGTACGAAGCTCCGTGTGCGGCAACTTCGCGTTCTCGATCACTTCCATGAGGTCGCCGAACACGGTGCCCTGGCCGCAGCCGGAAGTCTGCACCTTCTTTTTCATTTTCTGCTCATAGTTCGTCGTGCGCTCGGTTCGCACGACCGCGACCGCGAGGTCGTCGTCGTAGTCGACGCCGGTCACGACGTCGTCGGGTTTGAGCATGTTCTGATTGAGCAGGAATCCGAGCGCGAGATATTCGGGATAATCCCCGATCGTCATGGCGGTGACGACTTCCTGCGAGTTCAGAAAGATCGTGAGCGGCCGCTCCATGACGACGGCGGTCTCGACCTTTCCGCCCGTCTCGTCCACGCCGGTCACGCGTTCGGAGAGGCGCGGGTCGGCGGGGTCGGGGCGGACGATATAGCCGTCGGTCAGCCCGGAAACGATTTTAGGTTTGCTCATCGAAGGCTCCGGCTCGCGCCCGGGAGCCTACAACAAAACGGCTTCCGGCGCTCTTTCAGATAAGCGCCGGAAACCCTCGGTTCAATGCTTGGTCGCGCCCATCAGGTAGTCGGGCAGCCAGGTCGCGATCTCGGGGAAGAAGCAGAGAATGATGATCGCGAGGAACATGCAGAGCACGTATGGAATCGTCCCCCACATCACTTTTTCGACCGGCACGTCCGGCGCAATCGCGTTCACGATGTAGATGTTCAGGCCCACCGGCGGGTGAATGAGGCCGACTTCCATGTTGATCGTCATGATGACGCCGAACCACACCGGGTCGAAACCCGCGGTGGTGATGATCGGCAGCAAAATCGGGCTCGTCATCAGGATGATCGCGGCCGGCGGAATGAAGAAGCCGCAGACCAGCAGGAAGACGTTGATCAGGAACATCAGCACCCATTTGTTCGCGTGCATGTCGGCGATCGCCTGCGCGAGCGTTTGGGTGAGATAGAGCGACGTCAGCATGTAGCCGAACAACACCGCCGCCGCGATGATCATCAGGATCATCACCGACTCGCGCGTGGTGTCGCGCAGGATTTTCCAGAGGTCCTGCGGATTCCAGAGCTTGTAGATGACGACCGCGAGCAGCACGCACAGCGCCGCGCCCACGCCCGCCGCTTCCGACGGTGTCGCCACGCCGCCATAGAGCACATACATCACGCCGGCGATGATCGCGATGAACGGCGCGATCTTCGGGATCGATTGGAATTTTTCCTTCCAGCTGTAGCGGAAGTCGATCGCGTGCGAACGGAAGCCGCGCTTCCAGATGATGAAGAGCGTCCACAGCATGAACAGGCCGGTGAGCATCAGCCCTGGCAATACACCCGCCAGGAACAGCCGGCCGATCGAAGTCTCGGTCGCGATCCCGTAGAGGATGAAGGTGATCGACGGCGGAATGAGAATCCCGAGCGTGCCGCCCGCGCAAATGGAGCCCGTTGCGACGTCGTCGGGATAGCCGCGGCTGCGCATTTCCGGAATGCCCATCTTGCCGATCGCGGCACAACAGGCGGGCGAGGAGCCCGTGAGCGCGGCGAAAATCGCGCAAGCGCCGAGATTGGAAATCACGAGGCCGCCCGGCAGGCGGTAAAGCCAGCGGTCGAGCGCTTCGTACAAATCCTTGCCGGCGGGCGAGGAACCGATCGCGGCACCCATCAACACGAACATCGGAATCGAAACGAGCGTGAAGTCGTTCAGGCCCGCGTAGAAGGTTTCCGCCGCGACCCTGAGCGCATCCGCGCCCTGGAAGATGACGAGGAAGGAAAGCGCGACCGCCCCGAGCCCGAACGCGACCGGCGCACCCGACAGGAGAACGGCAAGCGTCACAACGAGAACGATCAATCCTTGTGTCGTCGGACTCATGCGTGCCTCCGTTCGTCACCTTTCATGCCGAAAGGAGGCTCGCGTCCGGTGACCAGATTGTAGATTGAAGCGACATATTGCAGCGTCAAAAGCCCAAGCCCGATCGGCATCGACGCGTAGGGAATCCAGAGATGCGCGCGCCACATCGTGTCGGAAACCCAGTTGTTGTCCCAGGCTTCGTACCAGAATTGATAGGTGAGGTAGGTCATCATCGCGCAGAACGTGAAGGACATCAGCGCCGCGAACATGGCGAGCGCAAAGCGCGCTCTTTCACCGAGATAATAGGGCAGCACGTCCACGTTCACGTGGCCGCGCGTCAGCAACAGATATGGGCTGCCGATGAAAGTCGCCGCGACCAGCGAATAGGTGGTGAAGTCGGTTTGCCAGATCGTCGTCTGGTTCAGCACGTAACGCACGAACACCATCTGGCAGACGACCAGGACGCCCGCTGCGATCAGCGACGCGGCGATCAAGCCGCAGATTTTCGAGACAAACGTGATTGCACGAATGTAGAGATCCATCCCCGGAACCCGCAAATAGAGCCATGGAAATGCGGCCGGCGAGTTGCCGCCGGCCGCATCGCGAGCCGATTATTTTACGGCGAGCGCCTCTTCGACGAGCTTCTTGCCGTCTTTGGTCTCTTTGGCGAACTCCTCGTAGGAGCTCTTCTTCGCCACGGCGATCCACGCGTCGTATTCCTGCGGCGTGAGCGTCACGACCTCGACGTTGTTCTTCTTGAAGACATCGACCATGTTCTGATCGAGCTTCGGCGCTTCCTTGACGAAGTACTCGGTCGACTTCTTGCCCGCCGCGAGCAGCGCTTCCTGTTGCTGCTTGTTGAGCTTGTCGAAACTCTTCTTCGACATCAGAACCGGCTCGTACATGAACCAGAGCGCATTATCGCCCGGCGCGGTGACGCACTTCACCTGCTCGTAGATGCGGAACGAAACGAAGCTGCCGGTCGAGGTGTCGGTCGCGTCGGCGACGCCCGTCTGCAGCGCGTTATAGACTTCGTTCGACGGGATCGAGACGATCGAAGCGCCCGCCGCCTGCCACATCTGCGCGAAGGTCGGACCGGCGGAGCGGATCTTGAGGCCCTTCATGTCGTCGGGCTTCTTGATGCAGCCCTTCTTCGACGCGACCGCGCCGGCAAGCCACGCGTCGGCGAGCACGATCACACCCGCTTTTTCGATCTTCGCCTTGATGTCCTTCATAAACGGCGAATTGTTCAGGCGCGTCGCGCGATCGTGACTGCGCACGAGGCCCGGCATCAGCGTCGCGCCGAAATCGCGCACCTTGCCGCTAGCGTAATCGAGCGGGAAGGCAGAGATATCGAGCTGGCCATTCACCATCGCGTTCCACTGTTCGTTCGGCTTGAACAGCGAGGCGCCCGGATAAACCTGCATGTCGAGGCCGACATTCGCGGCTTTCACTTCCTTGGCGATGATCTGCACCATTTCGTCGCGCGGGTCGCCCTTTCCGCCGGGGAACTGGTGCGAGGCGCGAAGCGTGACGGTCTGCGCCGACGCGGTGCTTACAAAGCCGGCGATGAGAGCGGCGATCGCGGCGCCGCCAATAAGTGATTTCTTCATGGTCATCCTCCCTCTGAAGATTTTCCTGTCAGAATTTTACAAACTTGTTATTGGAATCGGCTTTTAGCGCAGGGCGATCCGTCCTGCTAGGCGTTAATTGGAAGCAGAGGCGTTTTGCGCTGCGTTCAAAAAACGTCTTCGGTTTCATGCCGCACCGCGAACGTAAGTGCGTGCATAAGTTTCGCGCAGCACATTCTTCTGCACCTTGCCCATGGCGTTCCTGGGCAATTCGTCCACGAAGAATACGCGCTTCGGCTGCTTGAATTTCGCGAGCCTGCCTTCGAGGGCGGCGGTGATGTCCTTTTCGGTGAGTTCGGCGCCCTTTTCGCGCACGACGACGGCGGTGACGCCCTCGCCGAAATCCGGGTGCGGGCAGCCGATCACGGCGGATTCGAAAACGCCTTCGATGGCGTCGATCTCGGTTTCTACTTCTTTTGGATAGACGTTATAGCCGCCGGTGATCACGAGATCCTTCGAGCGGCCGACGATGTGCACATAGCCGCGCTCGTCGATCTTCGAGATGTCGCCGGTGATGAAGAAGCCGTCCGGCCGGAATTCGGTCTTGGTTTTCTCCGGCATCCGCCAGTAGCCCGCGAATACGTTCGGACCGCGAACTTCGAGGACTCCGACTTCGCCGGCGGGAAGCACGCGGCCGCTTTCCGGATCGGCGATACGGATTTCCACGCCCGGCAGCGGAAAGCCGACCGTGCCGGGAATGCGCTCGCCGTCGTAGGGGTTCGACGTGTTCATGTTGGTTTCGGTCATGCCGTAACGTTCGAGGATCGCGTGTCCGGTTCGCTCGGAAAAAGCGCGATGCGTTTCGGCCAAGAGCGGCGCGGAGCCCGAGGTGAACAGCCGCATGTTCTTCGTGAGCTCCCGGTTGAAGCGCGGGTCCTCGAGAAGCCGCACATAGAAGGTCGGCACCGCCATCATTGCCGTCGCCTTGGGAAGGAGGCGGACGATCGTGTCGTTGTCGAACTTCGGCAGGAAAATCATCGAGCCGCCGGACAAGAGCGACGTGTTGATCGCAACAAACAAGCCGTGGGTATGGAACATCGGCAGCGCGTGCAGGAGCACGTCGCGTTCCGTGAAGCGCCAGTAGTCGACGAGCACGCGGGCGTTCGACAAGAGATTGTTGTGCGTGAGCATCGCGCCTTTCGAGCGGCCGGTGGTGCCGGACGTATAGAGAATGGCGGCGAGATCGTCGGGCCCGCGCGGTACGACCGGAGCGGGGGCCGCGTCGGCCGCGGCCTTGAGCAGCGAGCCTTCGCCGTTCGGTCCCAAACTCTGCACCGTCGCTTTGCCGATCCTGGCGCAGAGCGCGCAGACATTGTCTTCGTTCGCGGGCTGCACGACGACGAAAGAGGGCTGCGCGTCGCCGAGGAAATATTCGAGCTCCGCGAGAGGATAGGCTGTATTCAGCGGCAGAAACGCCGCGCCCGCGCGCAGGGCCGCAAGATAGAGTGCGAGATTCTGCCAGGATTTTTCGACCTGCGCGGCGACCCGGTCGCCCGGCACGACTCCCGAGCGGAGGAGATGGCCCGCGAGTTTTTCGACCAGCGAAAACAGCTCGCCGTAGGAAATTTTTTTTCCGTCCGAAAGTTCGATCAGGGTCTTGTTGCGATCGGGGATGGCCTTCTCGATCGCATCGTAGAGATGATTGCTCATGTTGCCGGCACCAGTGCAGTTTGCTTCGCGTCCGCGCGCAAAAGCTTGCGCACGGCCGGGCTCGCGACGATCTCGCCCGCGCCCGCATAGGCTTCGTGGTTTTTCTCGATGTCGTCGAGATCGTAGCGGTAATTCACCATGACGCCGTAAGACTGCGCAATTCCTTTCTCCGAAAGGTCCGCCATAGCGTTAATGCGATCGAGCCGCGCCCCGTTCCCGAGATGGAAGCGCGCGACCGGATCGACCGGCCGCCCTTTGCGCGAACGCGCGATCAGAAAGTAATGCGCGGCCATCGCGGTTAGCAGCGGTTTCACTTCGTTGACGATCTCCGGTTTCGTGAACCAGTCGGGATTGTCGAGCAGCGAGAGCGCGTGCGCGTCCGACGGCTTGAACACGGTCGAGCCTTCCGTCTTGCGTTCGCGCGCGAGCCATGCGCGGAATTCCGGCGCGGGCGAGAGCGTCACGAAATTGGAGAGCTTCGGAAATTCCCGCGAGATTTCCTCCACCACCTGCTTGATCAGGAAGCTTCCGAACGAAACGCCGCCGAGGCCCCGCTGCGTGTTCGAGATTGAGTAGAAGGTCGCCGTCGTCGCCTCGCGCGGATCCAGGATCGTGCGCCCGCGTGCAAGAATCGGCGCGATCGCGTCGGGAATCTCGCGCGTGAGCGCGACCTCGACGAAGATCAAAGGCTCGTCGAGAAGCGCCGGATGGAAGAAGGCGTAGCAGCGCCGGTCGGGCGGATCGATCCGCGCGCGCAAATCGTCCCATGAATCGATTTCGTGGACAGCCTCGTAGCGGATGATTTTTTCGAGGATGATGGCGGGTGTGGACCAGTCGATGCGGCGAAGCACGAGAAATCCCCGATTGAACCAGGAACCGAACAGGTGAACGAAATCGCGGTCGACCGGCTGCAGATCCGGGCGATGCGTCATTGCCGATAGCAGATGTTCGCGCATCTGCACCAGATCGCGCGTCGCGCCCGGCGCGAGATTGAGCCGGCGGATGAGATTTTGCCGCTGCGGCTCGGCGGCTTCCAGCACTTCGTTCGCGTTCGCGTCGGATGGATCGTCGGCGTAGGCCTTGCAGGCGGCCGCAAGCCGCGTCTTGTCCGGCCCGAAGGAATGCGCGAGCGCCTCGAAGAAGGCGATACGCTCGCCGGTTTTCATCGTGCGGTAAGCCTCGAGAATCTCGGCGGCTATGGCGACGCCTGAGGCCTCGCCGTGGCTGGACAGGAGCCGCTCGCAAAGCTCAACGAGATTTTCCGCGCGCTCCTCGCCGGACGGGCGCCGCGCGCGCGCCTTCGACAGGAGCTCCCGGCTCCGTTCGGAGATGGTCTGCAACAGGTCGCTGAGAAATCGGTTCACGGCCACCCTCGAAATCGCAGAAACTGCGATTTTACCGCCAAAACATTACGTGGCTCTGTATTTTCTGTCAACGATCTTGTATACAAACAAATGTGTTGCGTATGCGAACGACTATTGCTCGAATCGCGCAAATTGGGCCCAATAGCCGCCGGAAGGAGATTGCATGCGGGGTGAAGCGGCGATCCGCTTGCGCGAGGCGCTCGAGAACGAAATCGTTTCCGGCAAGCTCCGCCCCGGCGAGCGGCTGGACGAGACCGATCTTGCCGAGCGTTTCGGCGTCTCCAGAACGCCGATCCGCGAAGCGCTGATTCAGCTCGCGGGCTCCGGCATGATCGAGCTCAGGCCGCGGCGCGGTGCGCATGTGACGCTGCTCGGCCCGCGCGAACTTCTGGAGTCGTTCGAATTCATGGGCGAGCTCGAGGCCTCCTGCGCGCGCTTCGCCGCACGCCGCATGACGGCGGAAGAGCGCGAGACGCTGATCTCCGCCTTCAAGCGTTGCCGCAAGGCCTGCGAGAAGGGCGACGTCGACGCCTACTATCACGCCAATGCCGATTTTCACGCCGCGATCTACGACGCCTCGCACAATCGTGCGCTCGCTTTGAGCGCGCGCAATCTCCAGCGCAAGCTGCAGCCTTACCGGCGCCTGCAGTTGCGCGTGCGCGGGCGGCTTGCGACGTCCTTTGACGAGCACGGCAGGGTGATGGAGGCGCTTCTCGCGGGAAACGGCATTGAAGCCGGCGAGCGTCTGCGCGCGCATGTCGTCGTGCAAGGCGATCGCTTCATGTCGCTCTTGGCCGAACTGCAGGCCGAGACCGCGCGGGCGCAGCCGCGCGCGAAGGCGGGGTGATATTCCGTCATGCCCGGCCCTCGGGTCCGGCCTTCGGCCGGCCCAAGGGTAGACTCTTGTGCCGGGCATCCACGCCTTAAGGGCCAGCGAGTGCAGCAAAGACGTGGATGGCATTCGAACTCGGGCTTGCCCGAGTTCGACGCCTTAAGAGCTCAAGTCGGGTAAACCCGACTTGAGTGACAAGCCCGGCCATGACGAAATAGGGTTACGCGCTCGCCGCGAGTTTTTGTGCGCCGCGCCACTCGCCGACAATCGCCGCAATCGCATCCAGGCCGTCTGTCAGCGCCGCCGGGCCCGGCTGCAGGATGATCGTCGATTTGATCTCGCGGACGAAACCGTTTTGCACGGCGGGCAGCGCCGCAAAGCCCGGCCGCGCGGAAAATTTCTCCGGCTGGAATTTCTTGCCGCACCAGGAGCCGATCACGATGTCGGGCGCGGCAGCTGCGACCGCTTCCGGCGTGACGAAGCGATCCTTAGCCGATTTGCGGTGCGAGAGTTCCGGGAAGATGTCGTCGCCGCCCGCGATTCCGATCAGTTCCGAAACCCAGCCGATTCCCGAAATCATCGGCTCGTCCCATTCCTCGAAGTAGACGCGCGGGCGCTTGAGCCTATTTTGCCGCGCCTTCATGTTGTCAAGCCTCGCGCGCAATTCCGCGCAAAGCGCGACTCCTTTTTCGCGCTCGCCGATCAGCGCCGAAAGCGTCTCGATCATCGCGAAAATCCCTGCGATGTCGCGCTGGTTGAATGCGTGTACCGCGACGCCGCGCTTCACGAGCTCGGACACGATCTCCGCCTGCAGATCGGAGAAAGTAAGAACGAGATCGGGATCGAGCGCGAGGATTTTGTCGATGTCCGCCGAGATGAAGGCCGACACGCGCGGCTTCTCCCGCCGCACCTGCTGCGGCCGCACCGCATAGCTGGAGACGCCGACGATCCGCGCGTCCTCGCCCAATAGATAGAGTGTCTCCACCGTCTCTTCGGTAAGGCATACGATTCGCCGCGGCGGAAAATTTTGCATGCGCGAAAAGTACCGGACTTGTCGGCGCTAAATCAATTGGACAAGCTTCGCTCATGGACTCCCGAAAAGAAACGGAAGAATTCGACTACATCGTCGTCGGCGCGGGCTCGGCGGGCTGTGTGCTCGCGAACCGGCTCTCGGCCGATCCCAACAACCGCGTGCTGCTGCTGGAGGCGGGCGGCAAGGACAACTGGATCTGGTTTCACATCCCCGTCGGCTATCTGTTCGCGATCGGCAATCCGCGCTCCGACTGGATGTTCAAGACCGAGCCCGAACCGGGGCTGAACGGCCGCGCGCTGAACTATCCGCGCGGCAAGGCGATCGGCGGCTCCTCCGCGATCAACGCGATGATCTACATGCGCGGGCAGGCCGCCGACTACGATCACTGGCGCCAGCTCGGCCTGAAGGGGTGGGGCTGGGACGATGTGCGGCCCATTTTCAAAAAGCAGGTGAATCATTTCCTCGGCGAAAGCGAGCATCACGGGACTTCCGGCGAATGGCGCGTGGAGCATCCGCGCGTGCGCTTCGGCATTGTCGAAGCCGTGCGCGACGCCGCCGAGGAATACGGCATCCCGAAGATCAACGACTTCAACCGCGGCGACAACGAGGGAAGCTGCTATTTCCACGTCAATCAGAAGCGCGGCCGCCGCTGGAGCGCGGCGCGCGGCTTTCTGAAGCCGGTCCTGCACCGGCAGAATCTGAAACTCGAGATCAACGTGCTCGCCGAACGCATCCTGTTCGACGGCAAGCGGGCGGCGGGTGTCGCCTATCGCCAGAACGGCGTGGAGAAGACGGCGAAGGCGAGGAGGGAAGTGATCCTTTCCGCCGGTGCGCTCGGCTCGCCGCAGCTCTTGATGCTTTCGGGTGTCGGCCCGGCCGAACATTTGAAGGAGCGCGGCATTCCCGTCCTGCTCGACAAACCGGGCCTGGGCGGCAACCTGCAGGATCATTTGCAGCTTCGCCTGATCTACAAGGTGCACGGCATCGCGACGCTGAACGAGCAATATCACTCGCTCCTCGGCCGTGCGAAAATGGGCCTGCAATACGCGCTCTTCCGCACCGGGCCTCTGACGATGCCGCCGTCGCAAATGGGAATCTTCACGCGCTCGGATAAGTCGCGCGAGCGTGCGAATATCCAGTTTCACATCCAGCCGCTCTCGCTCGACAAGTTCGGCGAGCCCTTGCACAAGTTTCCGGCTTTCACGATGAGCGTTTGCAATTTGCAGCCGACGAGTCGCGGCACGATTCGCCTGAAGAGCAAGAATCCGGCGGAAGGCCCTTCGATCCGGCCGAACTATCTTTCCACCGACGAGGACAGGAAGGTGGCGGCGGATTCGATCCGCGTCGCGCGTGGGATCGTGCGCGAACCGTCGCTGATGAAATACCGCCCGGAGGAAATTCTGCCGGTGCCGCAAGTGCGCGACGACGATGAAGCCGCGCTCGTACGCGCGGCGGGCGACATCGGCACGACGATTTTCCACCCGGTGGGTACCGCGAGGATGGGCTTGCCGTCCGACCCGATGGCCGTCGTCGACGAGCGGCTCCGCTTTATGGGGCTTGAGGGTTTGCGCGTGATCGACGCCTCGGTAATGCCGACCATTACCTCCGGCAACACCAATTCGCCCACCATCATGATCGCGGAGAAGGGAGCCATGATGGTGCTGGAGGATGCGAAGCGATAGCCCAACGCAGAAATCGTCATGCCCGGCCTTGTGCCGGGCATCCACGCCTTAACGAGCTATCAACAAGAAAGACGTCGATGGCCGGGACAAGCCCGGCCATGACGGGTGGATAGCAAGGACGGCTTTCCAATCGCGCGTGACTTTGCCCGCACCGCGCGAAACAATCCCTCGATTCGCGCCAATGCTTCCGGGGAGAGCCGCCATGACTCTGATAGATCGCGTGAAAAACATCATGATGACGCCGAAAACCGAATGGCCCGTGATCGACCGCGAACCGGGCGATGCCGCTTCCTTGTTCAAGAACTACGTCGCGATCCTCGCGGCGATCCCCGCGATCTGCGGCTTTATCGGCTCGTCGATCGTCGGCTACAGCATTCCGGGCACGGGCACGGTGCGCATCGGCGTCGGACAGGGATTGGCGCTCATGATCGTCAGCTATCTGCTTACGCTTGCCGGCGTCTATGTCATGGCACTGGTGATCGACGCGCTCGCGGCCACTTTCGGCGGCCGCAAGCATTCCGAAAGCGCGCTGAAGTCCGCTTCTTATTCCTACACGCCGATAGCGCTCGCCGGCTTCTTCCTGCTGCTTCCGCCGCTCGGCTTACTCATCCCGCTGATCACGGTCGCCGGACTCGCTTACGCGCTTTATCTGTTGTGGACTGGCCTGCCGGTCTTGATGCGCGCGCCGGCGGACAAGGCGCTCGTCTACGCGCTCGCCGCCGTCGTATGTGCGGCCGTCATCTGGCTCATTCTGAGCTGGATCTTGAGCGGGCTCTTCGCGTTTCCGGGATGAGCTAGGCCGCTGTCATTCCGGGGCGCGAGCGAAAGCTCGCGAACCCGGAATCCAGACAAACACGCGTGTGTTTCTGGATTCCGGATCGCCGCTTACGCGGCGTCCGGAATGACTTCGCGTTATGGCGCGAGCAATACCTGCCGGCACTCCGCCGGGAGATCTTTCATCGTGAGAGGCGGCTTCGGTTTCGGCGGAATAATCGGCGGGATCGGATGCAGCACCGATGGCCGGAACCACCAGTCGAGCTCGTGCCCGCAGCCGTCGCCCGAGGGCGGCTCCGGCTGCTTTTCGCAATTCGCGCTCCCCGCCGGGCAGCGGATGCGGATATGCATGTGATAGTCGTGACCCCAGTAGGGCCGCACTTTCGAGAGCCATGCTCGATCCGACCCCGCCTCGCGGCAGAGCGCCTTCTTGATCGCGGCGTTCACGAAAATCCGCTCGACCACCGGATCCTCCGCCGCCGCCTTGATCACCTTGAGATGCGACGGCGTCCAGGTGTTCGGATCGATGTCGGTGCGGTCGGCGCGCACCATCATGAGCGGCGTGATTTTCTCGCGCTCTTCCCAATTGAGCGTGTGCGTCGGCATCGGCGTAAGCCAGATGTCGGCGTCGAGCCCGATCTGGTGCGAGGCGTGGCCGGTTAGCATCGGTCCGCCGCGCGGCTGCGAGAGATCGCCGACCATGATGCCGGGCCAGCCCGCGATCTGCGGCAGCTTGTTCGAGAAGCGCTCCAGAAACGCGATCAGGTCCGGGTGGCCCCAGTTGCGGTTTCGCGAGAGCCGCATCACCTGCCAGGTCTTGCCGTTGATCGGGAGCGCGACGGCGCCGGCGAGACAGCCGTGCGCGTAGAAGCCGATCGAGCGCGCCTTCATCGATGCCGGCTCGCGCTTCTCGCCGAACAGCACCTTGGCGGGCGACTTCGTGAGTTCTTCCGGTTTCGGCACGGGCGCGACCGCGGCGGTCTGCGGCTCGACGCGCTTTGGTGGCAGCGGTGCCTGCGCGTTTGCAGATGCCGCCGAAAGCAAAAGCGCAATGAGAGCGAGTCGCCGCATGATGCCGCAGTCTAACGCGGCTTTGTGGCGGGAGGAATGCGCTTAACCAGTGCAAGGAACGGCGCTTGCACGAAGTTCCCGCCCCCGCTTCAATTCACTGAGCCAGCTGGAGTCATTCCGGAAGCCGAGCGCAGCGAGGCTGTCCGGAATCCAGAAACACAGGCGAGCGTTTCTGGATTCCGGGCTCGTGAGCACGTAAGTCGGCTGTTGCCGACTTACGCAATCAAAATGCCAATCTCGGGCAAGCCCGAGATTGGTGCTCGCGCCCCGGAATGACAGTGAGGGGTAAGGGTAATGCGTAAAATTGTTTTGGTGTTCGTTTGCCTGTTTGCTTTCCCGATTGCCGCAGCCCATGCCGACGTCGTCGCACGGATCAGCGTGTCGGCGCAGCGCATGACGGTCTATGTCGACGGCGTGCCGCGCTACAGCTGGCCGGTCTCGACCGCGCGGGCGCCTTACGCCACGCCGCGCGGAAGCTTCCGTCCCGTCCGGCTCGAGCGGACATGGTATTCGCGCGTCTACGATAACGCGCCGATGCCTTACGCGATCTTCTTCCATTACGGCTTCGCTGTGCACGGGACGTACGAGACGCGCTCGCTGGGCCGCCCCGCCTCGCACGGCTGCGTGCGGCTTCCCACTTCAGCCGCGCGCGAATTGTTCATGCTCGTGCGCGAGCACGGGATGAGCAATTCGCGGATCGTGGTGGGGATTTGACGATGCGCTTCGCGCGTCGCCCCCGCCCTTAATCCCTCCCCCGCAAGCGGGGGAGGGAGGCGAGCGAAGCGAGCGGGTGGGGGCTACTCCACCTTCCCGATCTTCTTCACCGCCGCGATGAGCCGCGCGCTGTCGGCATCGACGAACTGCTTGAACTCCGGCTGATCGAGATAGGCGGGCGGGCTTCCGGCCGATTCGTAAATTTTCGTGGTCTGCGGGTCGGCCATCACCTTCTTCATTGCCTCGCGCAGCGTCTTGATGACCGGCTCCGGCGTATTCGCCGGTGCGAACAGCCCGGCCCAGATGTAGAACTCGACGTCCTTGTAGCCGAGCTCCTGGAAGGTCGGCGTGTCCGGGAAGATCGCGACCCGCTTCGCGCCGAAATTGGCGAGCACGCGCACTGCGCCCGAGTCGACATGCGGCTTCAGCACACCCGGCGCGGAAGCAAGCGCGAGAATTTGTCCGCTCAGCAAATCGGTCACCGCCGGCCCCGCGCCCTTGTAGGGCACATGCAGCATTTTGATTCCGGCTGCCGACTCGAACATCGCCATCGAGACATGCAGCGTGCCGTAGGAGCCCGACGAGCCGTAGGGGATCAAGCCGGGGCGCTTCTTCGCGTCCTCGACAAGCTCCTGCACGTTCTTCCACGGTGCTTTTGCGTTCACCGCAAGCAGCGTCGGGTCGGCGAGTACGCGCGCGACCGGCGTAAGCTGCGTGACTTCGTACTGCGCCGGGCGGCCGAGAATGCGGTCGGCTTCCGGCAGCACGGCGAGCGAGGAGAGCGTCATCAGGAGCGTGTAGCCGTCGGGATTCGCCTTCGCGGCGTAAGCGTTGCCGATCCCGCCGCCCGCGCCGCCGCGGTTGTCGACGACGAAGGCCTTGCCGAGCAATTCCTGCAGCTTCTGCGCCACCGGCCGCGCGGCAAGATCCGCCTGGCCGCCCGGCGGGAAGGGGACGATCATGATGACGTTACGTTCGGGATAGGTGTCGGCGAGCGCGCTTCCCGCGCGCAATACGATCGGGAGCGCGGCGGCTCCCTTCAAGAAGTCCCGGCGATCCATCGTGGCGTTTCCCCTTTTTATAAGAAGGCGAAACGCTAGCATTGGGTGCGGTGCAAGATGAAGGTCGGTAATCGGCGTGGCGCATTAGCCCGCTATATCCGCCAATCTTAAAGCTTTTTCGGTGCGCTATAAAAAATCCACCGGGCGTGTCGATTCCGCTGGTCCTCGTTCGACGTGGGGTTAGAGCGCGGTTTTGATCCGGCCGGAACCGTCCGGAGCCCGCTTCGAACAAAGGGAGACAAAGACAATGCGTTTTATGGTGATTGTGAAGGCGACGAAGGACTCCGAGGCGGGCGTCATGCCGAGCGAGGAAATGCTCGCGGCCATGGCGAAATTCAACGAGGAGTTGGTCAAGGCCGGCGTGATGCTCGACGGCGCGGGGCTGCAGCCGAGCTCGAAGGGCGCGCGCATCCGGTTTTCCGGCGGCAAGCGCACCGTGATCGACGGTCCCTTCGCCGAAACCAAGGAACTGATCGCGGGCTACTGGGTCATTCAGGTGCGCTCGAAGGAAGAAGCGATCGAATGGATGATGCGCTGTCCGAACCCCTACAACGAGGACGGCGAGATCGAACTCCGCCAGTTCTTCGAGCTCGAGGACTTCGGCCCGAGCGAGGCGGTCGAACATCACCGCCGGCTCGGGGAGGAGATGGCGAAGAACAAGTGACACCGCGTCATGGCCGGGCAAAAGGCGCGAAGTGCCGTCTTCGCGCCTGAAGTCCCGGCCATCCACGCCTTCCTTGCGGATAAGCCGTTAAGACGTGGATGCCCGCGACAAGCGCGGGCATGACGCCGAGCTTGCATCGCTGGAACGAAAAAGCTGTCATCGGCCGCCATGACGGCCGCCGACACCCACCGCACCATCGACGCCATCTGGCGGATCGAACAGGCGAAGCTCATCGCCAGCCTCACGCGCATCGTGCGCGATGTGGGCGTCGCCGAGGAGCTCGCGCAGGACGCGCTGGTTGCGGCGCTCGAACAATGGCCGCGCTCCGGGATTCCCGAGAAGCCGGGAGCTTGGCTGATGGCCGCCGCGAAACATCGCGCGATCGACCGGCTGCGCCGCGCGAGTCTCGCCGAGCGCAAGCACGCGGAGCTCGGCCGCGAGCTCGATGCCGGACAGCAGGCGGTCGTAGAGGAGATCGACGCCGCGCTCGACGATGACATCGGCGACGACCTTCTACGCCTGATCTTCACCGCCTGCCATCCCGTGCTTTCGACCGAGGCGCGGGTCGCGCTGACGCTTCGGCTCATCGGCGGCCTCACCACCGGCGAGATCGCCCGCGCTTTTCTCGTGCCGGAGCCCACGATCGCGCAGCGGATCGTGCGGGCGAAGCGCGCACTCACGGAGGCAAACGTTCCCTTCGAGGTGCCGCACGGGGAGGAACGCGCCGCGCGTCTCTCATCGGTGCTCGAAGTGATCTATCTCGTTTTCAACGAAGGTTATTCGGCGACCGCAGGCGGCGACTGGATGCGCCCCGCGCTGTGCGAAGAGGCGCTGCGCCTCGGCCGCATCCTCGCCGAGCTGATGCCCGACGAGAAGGAAGTGCACGGTCTCGTTGCGCTGATGGAACTGCAGGCTTCGCGCCTTCCCGCGCGCACTGCACCCTCAGGCGAGCCGATCCTGCTGCTCGATCAGAATCGCGCGCGCTGGAACCAGCTCTTGATCCGCCGCGGGCTTGCGGCGCTCGATCGCGCCGACGCAGTCAGTGGCGTGCGCGGTCCGTATACGCTGCAAGCGGCGATTGCCGCCTGTCATGCGCAGGCACGAACGGCTGCGGAAACCGACTGGGTGCGGATCGCGGCGCTTTACCAGGTGCTCGCGTTCATTTCGCCTTCGCCGGTCGTGGAGCTCAACCGCGCAGTCGCGGTCGGCATGGCCTTCGGACCGCAGGCGGGGCTCGATCTCGTCGACGAATTGAAATCGGAGCCCGCGCTCAGGAACTATCACCTGCTGCCGAGCGTGCGCGGCGATCTCCTGAAAAAGCTCGGCCGCCTCGACGAAGCGCGCGCCGAATTCGAGCGCGCAGCCTCGCTCACGCAAAACGAACGCGAGCGAAGGCTGCTGCTGGAGCGGGCGGCGAGCTGCCCGGCCTGAATCAATCTCTCGCCCAGTTGCGTGCAAGCTCAGGCCCGAATTCCTCCGGCTCGGGCACGCGGCGAATTTCGATCACGTCGCCGGGCTCCGCCGGGCAACGTTTCGCCCATTCGATCGCCTCCTCTTGCGACTTCACCTGGATCATCCAGAAGCCGCCGATGACTTCCTTGCTTTCCGTGAAGGGACCGTCCGTCACTTTGGGTTTGCCGCCTTTGAACGACACACGCGCGCCGGCCGACGGCGGCGTCAGGCCGTCGAGCGTGAGCAGGACACCGGCCTTCCGCAGCTCGTCATTGTATCTGCCCATTTTCTTCAGCTCTTCCGGATCGGGCATCCAGTCCGGCGGAATCGGCTTGTTGTAGACTTCGGGGATCATGATCATCATGAAACGCATTTCTGTCTCCTTCGATCGCGGCCGGGGACAATCCCCGGCTCTGACCCTACGTCGAACGGGCAGGCGCGGATTCGACAGGCCTGGCGGTTTTCTGAGAAATTTTTTCAGCGGCCAAATGGCGCGAGAAATTCGAATTGTATCAATTGGATGATCACCCGGGACGGTTTCAATCCCTCCCCGTTCCGGGGAGGGTGGCCGGCGGAGCTGGCCGGGTGGGGTGACATGATGGGCTGCGAATTGCCCCCACCCTCTCGCTTTATCTCGATCTCGGGCAAGCCCGAGATCGATGCTCGCTTCCCTCCCCCGCAAGGGGGGAGGGATAAGAAGCTTAACTATCAACCTTCAGCGCCGCGATGAAGGCTTCCTGCGGAATTTCGACCTTGCCGAATTCGCGCATGCGCTTTTTGCCTTCCTTCTGCTTCTCGAGAAGCTTGCGTTTACGCGTGGCGTCGCCGCCATAGCATTTTGCCGTCACGTCTTTCCGCAGCGCGCGCACGGTTTCGCGCGCGATGATCTTGCCGCCGATCGCCGCCTGGATCGGCACCTGGAACATGTGCGGCGGGATCAGCTCCTTCAGCTTCTCCACCATCGCGCGCCCGCGGCCCTCGGCGCGCGTCCGGTGCACGAGCATCGCGAGCGCGTCTACCGGCTCGCCGTTCACGAGAATTTGCATCTTCACCAAATCGGCTTCCTTGAAATCGGTCAGGTGATAGTCGAACGAGGCGTAGCCCTTCGATACCGATTTCAGCCGGTCGTAGAAATCGAACACGACTTCGTTCAAGGGCAATTCGTATTTCACCATCGCGCGCGAGCCGACGTAAGTGAGCTCCTTCTGCACGCCGCGCCGGTCCTGGCAGAGCTTGAGCACGCTGCCGAGATATTCGTCGGGCGTCAGAATCGTCGCCTCGATCCACGGCTCCTTGATCTCGGCGATCCGCGTCACCTCCGGCATGTCGACCGGATTGTGAATCTCGATCTCCTCGCCGTTCGTGAGCTTCATCTTGTAGATCACCGAAGGCGCGGTCGCGATCAGGTTCAGGTTGAACTCGCGCTCCAGCCGCTCCTGAATAATTTCGAGATGCAGGAGGCCGAGAAAGCCGCAGCGGAACCCGAAACCGAGTGCCGCCGAAGTTTCCATCTCGAACGAGAAGCTCGCGTCGTTCAAACGCAATTTTCCCATCGCCGCGCGCAGCGTTTCGAAGTCGTTCGCGTCGATCGGGAAGAGGCCGCAGAACACGACCGGGATCGCCGGGCGGAAGCCGGAGAGGGGCTCGTTCACGGGCTTCCTGTCGTCGGTGATCGTGTCGCCCACGCGCGTATCGGCGACTTCTTTGATCGCGGCGGTGAGAAACCCGATCTCGCCCGGGCCGATTTGCTCCATCTCCACGCGCTTCGGGGTGAAGACGCCGACGCGGTCAACGTCATAGGCCGCCTTCGTGCCCATCATGCGGATGCGCTGGCCTTTTTTCAGCACGCCGTCGACGACGCGGAAGAGCACGACGACGCCGAGATAGGAGTCGTACCAGGAATCGATCAGCAACGCCTTCAGCGTCGCATTCGCGTCGCCCTTGGGCGGCGGCAGTTTCGTGACGATTGCTTCCAGGACATCCGGCACGCCTTGCCCGGTCTTCGCGGAAATCAGAATCGCGTCGGAAGCGTCGAGTCCGATCACGTCCTCGATCTGCTGCTTGATCTTCTCCGGCTCCGCCGCGGGCAAATCGACCTTATTCAGGACCGGCACGATCTCGTGATTGTTGTCGAGCGCTTGATAGACGTTCGCAAGCGTTTGCGCTTCCACGCCCTGCGAAGCGTCGACCACGAGAAGCGACCCTTCGCAGGCCGCAAGCGAGCGGTTCACTTCATAGGCGAAGTCCACATGCCCCGGCGTGTCGATCAGGTTCAGCACATAATCCTTGCCGTCCTTCGCCTTGTATTTGAGGCGGACGGTCTGCGCCTTGATGGTGATGCCGCGTTCGCGCTCGATGTCCATGGAGTCGAGCACCTGTTCCTTCATCTCGCGCGCTTCCAGCCCGCCGGTGAGCTGGATGATGCGGTCGGCGAGCGTCGACTTCCCGTGGTCGATATGCGCGACGATCGAGAAGTTGCGGATGTTGGAAATGGGCGTCTCGGTCATGGCGCGCGGAAATAGCACCCGCGCTGCGGTGCGGCAAGTTTTGCGCGCATTCGTCTATACTCCATCATTACCGGGCCGTCGCGCCCGGCGAGCGGAAGCGAGCCGTTTGGCGCGACGAGACCCGGTAATCCATGATGACCTTCAAAGTGCGCTGACAGTTTTCATGGATCACCCCAACTCGGGCTTGCCCGAGTTGCGTGTATTAATGCTCAAGTCGGCAACAGCCGACTTGAGTGTCTCGCAGCGTCGTCCGCTCGCTTTGCTCGCGGGACGCTGCGGCCCGGTGACGACCGAAAAAGAGACGCTGGCCGAACATTTCGAGAGCAGGCGCGTTATTGCCGGAACGACGGTGCGGAGGAAAGCATGACCCGAATCTTCACGATCGTCATTTCGATCACAGCCATTCTTTGCGTAGCCGCACCGGCGGCCGATCCTCCGCGCGTGACGATGAGCTCACAACAGGAGATTCCCAACATTCCGGGAAAAAGCCTCGTTGCCGTCGTCGTGGATTATGCGCCGGGTGGAAAATCTGCGGCACATCGCCATGCCGCTTCCGCTTTCATTTATGCGCATGTCATCTCCGGTGCGGTGAAGAGTCAGGTCGATGACGAGCCGGTCAAGGTCTATCGCGCGGGCGAAAGCTGGATTGAGCGGCCGGGCGCGCATCACCGGGTGAGCGAAAACGCGAGCGATACCGAACCGGCGAAATTGCTCGCGGTTTTTGTCGTCAACAGCGGCGAGAAGACGCTGACGATACCGGATCGCTGAGAATTCTAGGAAAGCCGCATAGGATGCGGCTCGGCTTTTCCGCGCGAGTCGCGCCGCCGGCGGTTCGCGAGAAATTTCCGGCCCTCGGCGGTTACGGTGACGACGACGCGCCCGCCCGGCATCGTCCTGCGCTCGACAAGCCCGCGGTCGATTGCATCTTCCCAGATCGTGAGCCGCGGGCAGGACGTGCGCCACGTTTCCATGACTTCCGAATAGGGCCGCTCTTGCTTCGCGACCCATTCGACCAGATCGAAGACGAGACTGTCAGACATCGGAGCTTCCCGATTGGTAAGGACATTCTACAACAGGCGAGACAAGGCTTAAAGCTTGTCCGCGACGACCGCGTTCTACGGTGTGAAGTTGCCGGGCGATCAATCTCGCGGTCATTGCGGTTCTGCGGATACGGCTCGCTTGACGGAGCCGAAGTAGCGCGGGACGCGCGCCTGAAAGCGTCGGTACTCGTCGCCGAATTTTCGCGCGAGATATTCTTCCTCGCGCCGGACGACGCCGAAATGCAGCGTCACGAGGCCGAGGACGAGCAGCGGGAAAATCCAGTCGAGCGCAAAAACGACCCCGATGCCGGTCAATATGAGGGTGCCGCCGTCATACATCGGGTTGCGCGTATAGCGATAGATTCCTTCGGTTGCGAGCGCGGTCGAGGGCTGGAACGGGTTGACGTTCGTGCCGCGGCGCACCAGAGCCCGCCGCCCGCTGGCGGCGATTGCGATACCGGCGATTGCGATGGCCAAACCAGTGCCCGCACGCAAGCCCTGTCCGAGATTCGCGAGCAAGCCGAGCGGCGCGAGCCATTGCAGCGCACAGGCGGCAAGCAGAATGGCGAGCGGAATGAGCGGAGGGAAAATCACGACGTTCGGATGATCTTTCATTTGTGCGCTCCTTGCTTCGTTGCGCCGCTGGTTTGGAAGACGACGAAGGTGAACAGCAGCATGCCCAACAAGACGATGAACGAGCCGCTCACGACAACGGGCATGAAACGATCGTGATCGCCCACTGCGACTCCCGCGATCCCGATCGGAAAAAGAATCGCGCCAACGATCGCCGCCGCCGCTTGGATCTTTGCAACGACCCCTTCCGCCGCCTCAGGCACGGCGCGGTAGTAGAGCGCCGAAAGAAAAGGAACGACAAAGCCGGCCAGGTTGAGATGCGCATGCGCGGGCGCAAGCGCGAAATCCTGCCGGATGCCCATGACGATGCCGAGAACCATACCGATTACGCCCAGCAAAACGCTTGTGCGGAACAGCAGACCGGTCATTTGATTGTCTCCTCTGCCAATTGTCTCCATTGGAGACATATGCCAGGCTTAGCGACGGGTCAAATCATCGCGGAAGGTAGAAGACCACAGGCGATATCGCGGGAATGGTGAAGGAATCGGCGAAAAAGCGAAACACATTCCGTCACGGCAACCTGCCGGCGGCGTTGATTGTGGCGGCACTCGGGCGGCTCAAGACCGAAGACGCGGAATCGCTGAGTTTGCGCGAGCTCGCGCGCGATGCCGGCGTCAACCACCGCGCGGTCTACCGCCATTTCCCCGACAAGCTCTCGCTTTTGGCGCAAGTCGCGCGTGAGGGCTGGCAGTGCCTGACAAAGGAAATGTCGCGGGAAGCAGGAAGGCAGCGCGGTGAAAAAGCGCTCGTTGCCTACGCTCTCGGGTTTTTTCGCTTTGCCCGAAAATACCCGAACCTTTTCCATCTGATGGCAGGACCGCGCATCAATCTGCGGGGTTCTTTCCCGGAGTTCGAGACAGCCGTTGCGGATGCGATGCGAATTTTTGCTCGGGGTTTCATCGAGGCAGGAGTTCGTCCGGAATTGTCGCGCGGGCGCGCCTTGCTGTTTGTCGCGGCACTCACCGGCGTGGTCGAGCAGATTCTGCATCGCCGCGTGCGGGTGAGCCCCTCGAAAATGCAGGGTTTTGTCGCCGATGCTGCGAAAAGGCTGGTGAAGGGCCTGCGGTGAATAAGTTCGGCCTAAATTCCTAAATGATTTCAACGCTAAAAATTTTTTGCGATTCCTTATCCCCAGCCCGCCGGGCGGCCTTAGGGTGTGCCCGTCCTGATCCACGAGGGGCCGTCCTGCAGGCGTGCTTGGCGGGGATCGGGACCGGCGCCCGCGGGCGCGGCTCGCTGCCGCGCTCCCGGGACGGCATGGGGCCCCGCCTCCGGTCACTAGGAACCGGCGCGAGGAGCTCGCTGACGGAGAGGCTTTCGCCTCACGAAAAGCGCGGCCCA
>Ga0209581_1000930_pt1 | contig 41579 bp, 34 predicted proteins | sample Coa_R2_FD_187160 | JGI IMG/M metagenome (GOLD analysis project Ga0209581, IMG submission 187160) | Surface soil microbial communities from Centralia Pennsylvania, which are recovering from an underground coalmine fire - Coalmine... | ecosystem: Environmental > Terrestrial > Soil > Unclassified ...
TTAGAAATGCGACCAGATTTAACTCGTCGTCGGCTAAGGCTGCAAGCTGAGGGTGAAGACGCTGCAACACGGCAATGGCCGAAACCAGCTCGTGTCGAAAGTGCTTGCGTTCGTATGCGCGCCAGAAACCAGGATCATCGAGCGCTTTGTCCTTCCACCTTTTGCCCGGCGCCTTCGCCACAAACCGGTTTCCACGCCAATCTGATGGCCGTTCCCGCCGTTGGATAGTTTTGCCCTTCTGCTCGAATACCTGGCCATCGTCAATCGCACCCTGAAATACGTCGTGCGCCTTCCCAAGGTCATGCCATCGTGCTGCGATCTCCAACGCATTGGACTCGCAATACTCCAAGGACACTTTGCGAAGAATGGAATCCAGCTCCTTATAGACTTTATCTGTGTGTTGTGCGATGGATTGCCAGTCGTTTTCGGACAGTCGATCATCGTCATTTGCTTCCTCTTTTTCAGTGGCACCAGGGGAAACGAGCGGCACTTGGCTCGTGATATCGGAGCTCCAGCCCCGGTCTGTTGCGTATCCTCCAGCGGAAACATGCAGCAAATAAATCTGGCCGGGATAAATGCGGGATGTTTCGGCGCGAACCCACTCATCGTTAAGGTAGTCCCATCGGTAGACCAGCTTGCGTCGTTTGGCGTCTTTCAGAAACGGCTTGAATTCTCCAATCGGCACGCGGCAAAGCTCGTCCCTAGCGGGTCGAGACATTTCGGCGGAAGGTTCACCATCCCATTCGCGCCAGAAGACCTGAACATCCGAATCTTCAACTTCACGGACGTAACGGTCGATGTCGATGTCATTTCCCGCCAGATCAGGGGTTGTGTCGAAGAGGTCAATGAAATCCTTCCGGCGGATCACCCATTTATGCTCGAAGGGTTGTTGATGCGGTGCGCCCTCCAGCGATTTCGGTCCCACATCCTTCAAACCGCTTAACAGTTTCTGCACTTCTAGCAAGTCTTCAAGTTCGTAGGGATGGCGGAGCTTTTCTTGTAGTTCCTTCTTGCTGGGCAAGTCGATCCACAAGACGCGAGCGGTCTCGTTCTCTAGTCCTCGCCTATTGCAACGGCCAAATCGTTGTACCAATGATGACCAGGGCGCAAGCTCCGTGAACAGCGTGCGAGCGCTCACATCCACGCCGGCTTCGACCACCTGCGTACTGATGACAATCGTCCCGTGCTCGTTCGGCTTGGCCAGTAAGCGCATGATCTGCGTTTGGCGGTCCCGTGGGCGAAATTGGGAATGGATCAGAAGCGGATCAACAGGGATCTTAGCCTTCTTCAAGGTGGCTCGAACGGCGTCGTGCAATTCTCGTGCTCGCTTCACCGTGTTCACCACAACAAGAGTTCGGCCCTTAGTTTTCTGGTGCGCCTCAACGATTTCCCGGGCCAAATCCTTGCAATCGCCAATCGTAGCCTTGGCTTTATCCAGTGGTTTTTTGGCATCGTAGGTGTTGTGCAATTCTTTTGCGTTAAAGTCCTTTTCTTCCAATCGGGTTACGGGCAGCGACTTCACTCGCTTTTTAAAATCCACCGTTTCGAGCCAGGCCGAGTCCAGCGTCGCGGACATCCACCATGAGTAACAGACGTTGCCCCCGGCAGTAGCTCGGAACGCCTCAAGCTGCGATGTCGTCGCCAAGCCGCTGCCCATGAGCTGAATTTCATCGAAAACCCAAAGGCAGTCCGTGTGCAGCAGACCAAAGTGCATAGGCCAGCGGTAGCGGCTCATGCCGTATCCGCGGTTCAGAGCACGAGACAGAAGCATGTCCTGCGTGCCGATGAGAATGGCTGCAGCTTCTGGATGAACTTCCCAATCCTCGGTTTCTTCACCTCCCATCAACACGTGGACACCAACCTTGCCATCCAAGGTGAGGTGCCATTTGTAGCTCTCCGCCACGATTCGGCCGCGCTTCCCTCCGTCGGCAAGCCCCCGGCTCACCTTGCCAGCAAGCATTTCTGAGGCTTCCAACCAGTCCAATGCGCAGTCCCTAGTTTGTTCGACAAGCGTACGCATAGGCAGGCAGTAGACCAGCCGGCGCGGCGTTCGATCGGGATTTTCCTTGCGTTGCCAGAGCCACGCGAGAATTGCGGCAGCGGTTTTGCCGCATCCCGTAGGAACATGAATCAACCGGCTTTCAACGGGAGGTTCTACCAGGGAAGTCTGATACTCATAGGGCGTTTTGCCCGTAGCTTTCTCAAAGAACGCTTCAAAGGCTTGGCTGGGCATAACTGAGAAGGGGACGATCCCCGCGCGGCTCATTGTATCAGCCAGATCCGGTCTCGCGGGATGACGTGCTTATCTTGACAACAGAAACAGCAATGGGCATCCGGCACCCGCCCGCACAGAAGACACCGTAGTACTTAGTGGCCATCGAAGTTCCCTACGTTGATCGATCAACGGTTCTCGTACTCGGTCAGGGCGTTCCCGCACTTCTCGATGTAATCCCACGGCGCGCCACGCATCACATCTTCCCATGTCAGCACGATAGTCGGATAGGAGCCGAGCTCATGCTCCTGCCATTGGACTTCGAGTTCCATCTCTGGCGGCGAAGAATGTTTCGGCTGGCTGAAGACCATTGCTCTGTTGCGCAAGGTGCGTCATCGCGGAACCTTGAAGGTGGACTGGATCTTTACGTTCGCGTGCGCGGCTTACAATCTGGTGCGCATGCGTAACCTGATGGCCGCTGCGGCTGTGGCGTAGTAAGTCCGGGCCGTAGTGTCTCCGCACGGCGCTGAAAACGCTCACCGAGAGGCGCCCGGCAGCGCGGAACCCGCGCGAAAGCCCACTCGCCGCTCGCACATAACGCAAACGAAGATAGAAATCGGCGCCCCCACTCAATTTTTCAGCAGCCTGCTAGGACGCGAAACGTATCGAGCGCCCTTCGTAGGTGACTCACGCTGCGCGCGAAGCGATCAAACTTCCAAACGGCTACCACATCGAACCGGCGCTTGTGGGCATCGGCCAGGAGCCTGTCCAGTTCGGGCCGCCGATCTTTCGCGCCAGATATACCCTTGTCCACGTACTCTCCGGCGGCCGCCCAGCCCCGGCGCTCGCAGTATTCGCGGAGTTCCCATGTTTGCATCGTCGGGTCCTGCCCGTTGTTACTTGTCGAAACCCTGGCATAGATCGCTGCTTTCATACACCATCTCCTTTTTTGCTCCAAATCCACGTCAAAGACTCTTTCGAGAAATCACGCGGGGATTGCGCCGATAATCCCGCATGTATTCCCGGCGATGCTTTCGCCACTCTGGGCTGACCGCGTAAGCCTTTTGTTGGCACTCCTGCTTGCAGTAGTTCTGGTGTGCGAATTTCGCAAAGAACCATGATGTGCACCACTTGCAGGGTCTCACGCGCTCCAGCAAGCCCAATTCTGAGAGCCGCACCATGTACATTACAGCCCGTTCCTCAGATGGAAGGACGGCAGGCGGTTTGGCCTCCACCAGCCGCGTTTCAAGTGAATCGTGAATTCGAAGCCTGTACACATAGCGGCGCAGCATTTGATTGGTCTTTCTAAGGAGCGGTATGCGAGCGAGTCGCTCCACCTTCGTCGGTTCCGGCTGCTTCCGCCGCAGTTCCTCCGCTGTTTGCAAGTAAATGAGGAGTGCCCGCACACGCTTGAACTCTGGAGTGCAATCCTTCGCGGTGACGCTGCGCTTCCTCCTCGGAAACTCATTGGTCTGAAGCCAGAGGACCAACTGTTCGGCTTCAAACTGTCCGAGAAACTCTCTCTGGTGTAACGAATGGCGTCGTGTCATAGACCTAGTCATGATACTTACGTATCGCATGCTTTGCAAGTGTTATTATTATTTGTGGCGGGAGGTTGCTGATGTCAAAGAATGGCAGGGCCCAAATTCGTAAAACAGCGGGTTTGACGCAGATGAAGCTTGCCGGACTCGCGGGCATCTCGCAGGCGCGCATTTCTTCCTGGGAAAACGGAGACGCAGAGTTGACGCCCCAGGACATTGTAGAAATCGCGAAAGTGATCCGCGAACACCTTGGCCGTACACCACAGTTCAGCGCCGTTGGTGATCTTGTCCGCGCCCTAAGCACTGGCGATCCGGCGAACTCACGTCAACGGTTCACGGTTCGAGCGCGTTGTTCAGGAAGCGCGAAGGCGGGTCTAAAGGTTTAGATGAAGAAGCCTAAATATCAAACTGAAACGCCGGTTGACCTGGTACGTCATCAGCGCATGTGCGGAATCTGCCGGCATGAAGATCGTGCGGAAATCGACCAGGATTTTCTGCACTGGAAAAACCCGACGTTGATCTGCCGCGAGCGAGGCATCGCGGACCGCTCTACGATTTACCGCCATGCGCACGCGACGGGCCTCTTCGAGCGCCGGCGCCGCAACGTCCGCGTGGTGCTGGAGAAGCTCCTTGAGCGCGTCTCTGAGGTGGTTGAAATCAACGGCTCGGTGATCGTCCAAGCCGCAACCGCCCTAGCGCGAATCAACGGAGCAGGGCAGCTCATCGAGCGCCGCGAGACCGTGAACTTGAACGAGCTGTTTGATCGGATGACGCAAGACGAGCTCGAAGCCTACGCCAAAGATGGCGTGTTGCCTGCGTGGTTTACTGGGGCCGTGGGAGCAACGCAAACGCGCGATGGCGAGGATGTAAATGACTAAACATCAATGGGATACAACGAGTCTGCCCGAAACAGTAAGCCCGGCCGCCTTCCCTATTGGCAGTGTGCACTCACGAGCGGCAGCGCGCGCGGTTGCCGAAGAACGCCGAGCACGTTCGAAGCGTTGGATAGAGTACGACCTGCGTTTCCTGACCACAGAGCGAGCGCGAGAAGTTCTTACAAAGGCTGGAACTGCGATACCTGAGAACTGCGATCCGAGGTATCTGCGGATACGCATTCACTACTAGGGTGTGGCGCGTTCTCGCTGAGAAATTCGGCAAGAAGCCCGAGGTAAACTATGATCCAAGACGCTCCAGCGAAAGCAAGGCCCGGGGAATTCCCCCTGGGCAGTATCAAGTCCCGCGCGGCTGCTCGGAGATTGCTAGAGAATCAACGCTCCGCAGACGATTGGAAAACGGTCACTGTGCACTTCGAAAGTGTCGAATGCGCGAAGGAGCTTGCGCGCCTATTCGGCCAGCGCGGCATACGGCTCATCGACGCGGAGACAGGCAAAGAAATTTCATTGGATTGATGAGATTGCTCGCGGTGGAAGGTTGAAGCCGTAAGGCCAGGCTTACCGCCCCGAGCACGGCAGGTGCTGGGGCTTTGCGACGAGTGAAGCTCCCGGCTTTTTCCGTTTTGTTTTTGAGTGGCATCTAAAACGCGAAAGCCCGCGCTGAGAACGCGGGCTCGCAAATCCTAGGAGAGATCGTATGCAATCACCGGCTGACCAGTCGGAGAAAGAGGCGTTTATGCATGCCTGAAAAGAACTCTACAGTACAAAGCAACATAGCGTCAAGAGAAAAGCGAAACCCCGGCTTTGCACCAATCCGCCGCGGACTTCTCGAGCATTGGGCCGAGATGTCGGTTAACGCCAGAGCCTTCTATATCTGGCTCCATCTCACGGCAAATTGGTCTGGTCCTAAACGGGGATGGGTTGATGCCAGCTTCGAAGACATGGCGGGCGGGAATGGCTGGAGCGTGAAAACCGTCCAACGCACAATCGAAGAGCTTGAGGCGCTGCCCTTCATCGAAGTTGAACGAGCAACCAGCCAGTATCGGTTAACGCGAATCAGAATCCTCAAGTATGACCGCGAGGAAACCGATTCTGCTGAGCTCACCAGTGAGCCGAGCGATTCTACTGTGGACAAATTTGACCGCACCTCGCCAGAAGGTGTGGACAGAGCTATGGACAGAGGTGTGGACAAATTTGACCGCACCTCTGACCGCACCTCTCCTCCTATCTTGCAGAGCCAACGTGATTTGCAGCTCCCTAAGAAGGTTAAGAAGTTAAGAAGTAAAGAAGAAAGGCTGACGCCGGACGTCCGGCGTCGGAAAGACGCCGAACAACACGAACCTAGCAGGAAGAGCTTTTCGCCTTCGGCGAAGAGAAAAAAACTCGTTGCGCGCCTTGAGCATGCAGTTCGCCGGAATGGGAACGAATTCGATGGTGAACTCGATGCCGAGGAATTGGCTGCTTTCAAGGCCACTCGATACGAAGTGCGCGATCCGGCGCAGTTGTCCTGCGGGTTTGTTTGGACCGTCGTTGATGTTTTCAGGGATCACCAGGGCGAATCGCTTTCGCCCGGCATTTTGTGCTCAAAAATCATTGATCGCTGTGTGTCAGAGCAGAGTGCCTGCAAGAAGCTTGGTGCGGATCCGAGCGAGTACTTTTGGCCGGTAGATTTTCAGGATCATCGAGACAGATTGAGGGCCGAAGAGCGAAGGGCTGAAGCGCAGGGAGGGCAATCATGCAAGCAAACCTGAAATCCCCAGGCTGCTCGAATGTGCGTGGCCTTGAGGCAACGGATGTTCGGGGCTTGACGAAAATCCTCTTTCTGGTTGTCGCGATCATGGCCAAGTGCGATGCCGGGGGAGTTGAGATACCCGAAGACTTCATTACCCACTTTGGGGTGGTGCGCTCAGTTCTCATGCGGAAGTGCATCGGCCCTGATTACACCGAGGGCCAATTCCGCAAGTTCTTTGACGTGCTGTTGAAGTGCGCGGGCGAAGAGTACGGAGCAACACCGGCCCGAATGGAATCGCTCGAAGCAGCGAATCAGTTCGTCCAGTGAGGGTGTTCCAAAAACCCCTTCAACGGGCAAGCTGCAACCTGTTGAAATTTCGTGATCCGCAAAAAACGTTTAGAGTGTTCCAGAAAGTAGTGATTTTGGAAGAAGCCGCGCGCTCCGGCCTGGAGTAGAGCGCGAACCCGGCCCGCTAGCCGGGAATCCTGGAGAAGAGAAAGGGGAATGGGGCGATGAGTGACTGACCGAGAAAAAGAACTCCAGCGGCTTGGCGCGAAACTCGACCCCGCATTGAAGGGCTGGATCGATCGCGTGATCGTGCCAGCCCTTGTGCGTGAGTACATCGCAGAGAAAGCAGGGAATTGCCTTGCGAACCCTGCACGAGCTGTGGCACAGTCCGATACGACAGACAGGCTTTCAGCCGAGGGGGTCCAATGACCGTACTCCGCTGCGCCATCTACGCGCGCTTTTCGAGCGACCGCCAGAGTCCCACCAGCATTGCGGATCAAATCAGGAAGTGCCAGGAGTACGCAACTCGCCACGGCTGGACAATTCTTCCCGAACACGTCTATTCCGATGAGGCGATCAGCGGAGCGAGCACAGAACGCGAAGGGCTCCAGCGCCTTCTTGCGTCTGCAACCAGTCCAGCGCGGCCGTTCGACTGCATTTTGATTGACGACACTTCGCGCCTCACCCGGAAACTTGCGGATGCCCTGAATCTCTACGAGAAGCTCACCTTTGCTGGTGTTCGCCTCGTGGCGGTCTCCCAGGGCGTGGATTCTGAGAACGCCCAGGCTGAACTCCTGATCGGAGTGCACGGCCTCATTGATGCCGTGTACTGGCGCGAGCTCGCCCAGAAGACTCACCGTGGAATGCAGGGCAGGGCATTGGCTGGCTTCGCCACTGGCGGCCGATGCTTTGGGTATCGGAGCGTGAAAGGCCCGGACGAGACGGTACGCTTGGAAATCGAGCCGAGCGAAGCGGATACCGTGCGGCGAATCTTCGAGCTCTACGCCAGCGGTCAAAGCCTGAAACGGATTGCCTGGCAGTTGAACTCGGAAGGTGTCAAATCTCCCCAACCGCAGAAGGGCCGTGTCTCGCGTTCATGGTGCGTGTCATCCGTGCGTGTCATCCTGAAAAACGAACGGTATCTCGGGAAACTGGTCTGGAACAAGAAACGCAAAGTACGCGTACCGGGAACCGGCCGGCGCGTGTACCGTCCTCGACCGGAGTCCGAATGGATTACCACGCAGACTCCACACCTTCGGATCGTCACCGATGAACTGTGGACGAGGGTAGAGAAACGCTTCGGAATCGTTCGCCAACTCTGGCAACGCGAAGGGAACCGGCCGGGGCTGGCACGTGGACAGCAGAAACAGACCTACCTGTTTTCAGGATTGCTTCGGTGCGGGGAATGCGGCGGAAGTATCACCCTGGTCTGTGGGCGCGGCGAGCATGGAGCCCAACGCTACGGCTGTTCGATGCACCATCAGCGGGGGAATTCGGTGTGCTCGAACAGTCTTCTGATTCGGCGCGATGAACTTGAGGAACGGCTACTGCAACGCCTACAAGAATCCGTGCTTCGAGAGGAAGTGATCGACTATGCCGTGGCCCGTCTCCGAGACGAACTGCAAAAGCGGCACGAGGACTTAAACACCTATTTGCGAAGCCTCAAGGAAGAGAAGCAACGCATCGAGGCAGAACTAAAGAACCTCACGGACGCGATTGCCACCGGAAACGGATCCTTAGCAATCAGAGCAGCTATTGCCGAGAGAGAACCCCGTCTTCAAGCAATCACAGATCGGCTGACCGAACCTGGGCCCGGTTCGTTGCAAGAGAAGCTGGAAGAACTCCGCACGTTGGCCGTGGCGCATCTCACCAACATGCGGCGCCTGCTGGCCAAGCCGGAAAACGTACACGAGGCGCGTGCGGTTCTTGCTGAGCGAGTAGGTACCTTCACGCTTTCGCCGGTTTCGGATTCAGGGGAATGGAGTTACAGTGCGAAAGGCTCCTTGGATTTCTTCGGTGAGACCACTCTACGCGTGGATGGTGCCGGGGGCCAGAATCGAACTGGCTACGCCCGCCTTTTCAGGGCGGCGCTCTACCAGTGAGCTACCCCGGCACGCAGGCAACTTTTCAATTTTAGAGAGGCTTGGGCGCGGAGTCAAATAAAGCGCCAGCGTTGCGGAGAACGCGGGTTGGGGGGTTGTTGCGCTGTGAGTGAGAAGTGTCTGATACGAGGGGCACAGGACGCTTCTTGGCTTTCTCCAACGGCAGCTGATGGCTGCTTCCCAATTACTAGCCCGCGGCGTCAGTGCATGGATTCGTCAAATTCCTTCATCCAGCTCTTGCCCTTGAGAACTTCGCGGGGACGAGTGCCGTCGGGCGGGCCGACGATGCCGTCCTTTTCCATGAGATCGATGAGATGGGCGGCGCGCCCGTAGCCGATGCGCAGGCGGCGTTGCAAAGTGGAAGTTGAGGCGCGGCCCATTTCGCAAACCACCCGAACGGCGTCCTGGTAGAGCTCATCGTCCACATCGTCGCCGGAGGCGGCGTCGTCCGCGGAGCCTTCCGCCTTGGCGTTTTCCTCCTTCGGAGCTTCGAGGAGTTTCTCGTTGTATTTTGCTTCGGCCTGTTTGCGCCAGAAGTCGCAGACCTCGGTGATCTCCTCTTCGCTGACGAGCGGGCCGTGAATGCGATGCAGGCGCGCGGAGCCTGCGGGGAGATAGAGCATGTCGCCTTTGCCGAGCAGGGACTCGGAACCGTTGGAGTCCAAAATGGTGCGCGAGTCCACTTTGCTGGCGACGCGGAAGGAGATGCGCGCGGGGAAGTTGGCTTTGATGAGGCCGGTGATGACGTCCACGCTGGGGCGCTGCGTGGCGAGAATCAGGTGAATGCCGACGGCGCGAGCCATCTGGGCGAGCCGCGTGATAGATTCCTCGACGTTGTTGGTGTCCACCATCATGAGGTCGGCGAGTTCATCGATGACGATGACGAGATAGGGAAGCGGCTTGTGGTCGGTTTCCTCGACGTTGTCGAACAGAGACAGCGACTGGCCTTTCTGGAAAGTGCGGTTGTACTGGTCGATGTTGCGGACGCCGCGCTGCGCGAGGAGCTTGAGGCGGTTTTCCATTTCCTTGGTGGCGTTGCGGAGGACGTTGGAGGCGACCTTCGGGTCGGTGACCACCGGCGCGATGAGATGCGGGATGCCTTCGTAGAGGCTGAGCTCGAGGCGCTTGGGATCGACGAGGACGAGCTTTACGTCCTCGGGGCTCGCTTTGTAGAGGATGGACATGAGGAGCGAATTGATGAAGACGCTCTTGCCGGTGCCCGTGGAACCGGCAATAAGGAGGTGCGGCATGGCTGCCAGGTCGGTGACGCGAATGCGGCCGTGGAGATCGCGGCCCATGGCGAGAGTGAGTTTGCTGGGTGAGCCGACGAATTCCTGGGCTTCGATGATTTCGCGAAGCGCGATGGTTTGGCGATGGACGTTGGGAACTTCGATGCCGATCGTAGACTTGCCCGGAATGCGCTCGATGAGAATGGATTCGGCCTGGAGAGCGAGGCAGAGATCTTCGGTAAGGCCGATGATGCGGCTGTACTTGATGCCGGCTTCGGGCTTGAATTCAAACGTTGTGACGACCGGGCCCGGATTGATTTGCGTGATGCGGCCCTGCACGTCGAATTCGAGGCATTTTTCTTCGATGGCACGGGCGCGCTGCTTCAGCTCGTCTTCATCGAGACGCTGCGAGCGTTCGCCTTCGCGGAGAAGGCTGGGCGGCGGCAGTTTGTAGCTGGCGTTGCCGCGAGCGATCTTTGGATCGGAAGTTCTTTTTGCGGGCTTTTCCTGCTTTTCGGAATTCAATACGAGGACGGGGGCTTTGTGAGAAACGGCATCGGTTTCTTCCTCCTCCTCGGCCTCTTCCTGCTGCGTGGGAAAGACGGCGCTCTCGTCCCGAAGGTGAATCGTCTTGGGCGGCTCGTTCAAAATGGCGGCCGCTCCGACGGACTGAGCGGGCGCGGGCTTGCGGCCTTCGAGGCGGTTGGCTTCGACGCGGCGGCGCATGCGCTCTTGCTCGCGGCGTTCGCGCCATTCATGCCAGCGGAGCTGGGCTTTCTGCAGAATGCCGAGTCGCTCGACGGCGCCGATGGGCCCGTGCGGACCGACGGCCCAGGCGTGCGTGGCGCTGAAGGAAAAGCTGGTAGTGAGGAAAAGGGCCGTGATGACAAGCGTCACGGCGACGGCCAAAGCGCCCCAGAAGTTCAGTCCGCTGCGCAGGCCGGACGAGACCAGTGTGCCGAGCAAACCCCCGGCAGGGATTGCCCCGCGAATATCCCAGAAGTGGATCAGAGCAAGAAGGGAAGGAAGAGAAATGAGGAGCAAGCCGTAGCCGATGAGAGTAGCGACTTGCGATTGGACGGCGTGGCTGCGGAACCACTTCCAGCCGAGAGCGAGCATGGCCATGGGAAGGAGAAATGCCGCGTAGCCGAAGCCCTGAAAGAGCAGGTCGGAACCGTAGGCGCCGACGGGACCAATCAGATTGTGGGCGGGCTGGCCGTCAGGCGGGCGGGCAGCGACGTTGAAGGAAGCGTCGTTCGGATTGTACGTGAACAGCGCTGCGGCCACGAGCAAGCCGAGCATGATGCACAAGAATCCAATCAGCTCATTGAGCCGTTTGTTTTCAGTAGGCGTCAGGAAGCGCACGAATGTCTCTCCTCAGCTTGGCCGCCTCAGGCGGCCTGGCCTGCCGTGGCAGGCGGGGGAAGGCTGAGCAAATCGGCAGGCACGCAAACTCCGGACGAGCCGGAGCGGCGCTGGCGCGCGCCTGCGGGAGGAACTCCCAAACCGAAATGAATATAGCAGACCTTCGTGCCGCCGCCATAGTGTGTTTCCAGAATTGTGCATTGCGGTTTGGGGGGAAGGCCGCGAACTACTTCGCAAGATGCGCCGCCCAGTAGAGGACAGCGGCGCCGGCAAGAATGCGGTACACAGCGAAGGGAACGAAGCCGTGCTTGCGGACCCAGGCGAGGAACCAGGCGACCGAGGCATAGGCAACGATGAAAGAGACCACGAAACCGATGGCCAGGATGATCCAGCCGTGGGCGTCAATCTGCGATACGCCGATCGGATTCTCTCCCTTGCCCATAACGGACTTCAGAAACGTGTAGCCGGTGGCGACAGCCATCGTCGGCATGGAGAGGAAGAAGGAAAACTCGAGCGCCGAGGCGCGAGACATGCCGGCGAGTTGGCCCGCCGCGATGGTGGACATAGAGCGCGAGGTTCCCGGAAACACTGCGGAAAGAATCTGGCAGGCGCCAATCCAGATGGATTGCAGGAGGTTCATCTCCTCCATATGCCAGGTGTGAACGCGGCTGCCGGGAGCGCCCTGGCCGAGGCGTTCGGATTTTGCGTTTAAGGCATCGACGATCCACATGACGATGCCGCCGATCGCGAGCGACCATCCCATGATGGAAAGGCTTTCTAGGTTCTTGCCGATGACTTTGGTCAGCAGAAAGGCGGGAATGGCGGTGACGACGAAGGCGATACACGTGAGGCTCAAGGGGTGAGTGAAACTGGTGCGATCACCGCGTTCGCCCTTTGGGAAAGTGGACAAAAACCCGGCGATGCGGCGGCGGAAATAGACGGGGAGAGTGAGAATTGCGCCGAGCTGAATGACGATGGAATACATCTTCCAATAGCCGCTGCCGAGATCGATATGAAGCATGGCTTCGGCGATGCGCAAATGCGCGGTCGAGCTGACGGGGAGAAATTCGGTGAGGCCTTCAACGATTCCGAGCAAGAGACTGAGCAAGTAAGGATTCAATCGAGAGATTCTCCTCTTAGAAACCAGTTGAACGCCGTCTTGACAAAATTAGCCACATTTCAAACTGTTCGGCTCGGCTCCTCCCAAGCCGTCGGACTATGAATTCACCTTCACGCTGTCAGATGTTGCCAGATCGCTCAGCCTGTCCAGTTTCCGGCGCCGGGAGGCGCTTCCGCATCTCGTAGGCGTCCAAGCGGCCCGGGTAATAATTCTTCAAGACAGCTTCGATACGATAGCCGTGGCACTGCCAGAAGGCAACGGCGGCTTCGTTGGTGGTTGCCGTTTCGAGCAAAACCGTGCGGACCCCACGCAGGGCGAGATTGGACTCGCTCTCCTTGAGCAGGATGCTGCCGATGCCGAGGCGGCGGTGCGATTCGAGGACGTCCAGAGTGACGATGTGGGCGAGCGGGGGATTCTCCTCCGTAACGATGAAGCCGATGATTTGAGAGCCCTTTTGTGCCACAAGGCATTCGGCACCGGGTTGCGTCAGGAAATAGCGGAGCAGAGTTTTGGAATAGGCGATGCCCGGCGGAAAGCATTTCTGATCGATTTTGTAGAGGACGGAGAAATCGGCAGGCGTGTAGGAGCGGATGAGGGCTGGCTCCGAAGAAGGCATGGCGGGATTGTAGGCTGAACGGGAAACCGGTGGTAGCCCGCGAAGTGTCTTGTACGGCGTAGGGAATTTGTTATTCTGGACGAGCCGCGGTTGCGCGCGGTAATTCCTCCAAGGAGGCGCCTATGCGTTCGGTTAGTGATCGCAGGGAGGGGTCTGCCTCCGTCAATCCAAGCTAGCTCCAGAGCATAGCAGGGGCGGTTTCCTTCCTTTCGATCTCGCTTCCACAGTCACTAAAGGCACGAGTATGTTCAGCCGGGCCGACGAAGCATCGTGTGCCCGCGGAGAAGCGAGGAGATTCCCGTGTTTCGATTGGAAGAGTTAGGCTGGTGCGAGTTTTTTGCGGGGCAATGCGGGGAATGGAAGGAATCCGGGCAGTTCCCAGCTCGTGTGGCGGAAGAGCATCGCGGCGCGTACCGCTTATTCAGCGAAAGCGGCGAGTGGCTCGCGGAACTTGCGGGAAAGCTGCGTCACGAGGCGAAATCGCGCGCCGAGTTGCCTGCGGTGGGCGACTGGGTGATCGCGTGCGCGAATGCGGGAGCGGCGAGGGCGACGGTTCAGCGCGTGCTGAAGCGGCGAAGCGCGTTTTCAAGGAAGATCGCGGGCAGGAAAACCGAGGAGCAGATTGTGGCCGCAAACGTGGACGTAGCGCTGGTGGTGTGCTCACTGAACCAGGAGTTCAACGTGCGCAGAATCGAGCGGTACCTCGCGTTGACTTGGGAGAGCGGAGCGCGACCGGTGTTGGTGCTCAACAAGAGGGATCTTTGCGAGGATGCGGAAGCGCTTCAAGAAAAGGCGGAAACGGCGGCGATGGGAGCGCCGGTCCTGCTGACGAGCGCGGTGCGCGCCGAGGGAATCGAGGAGTTGCGGAAGATGGTGCGCGGGGAAACCGCGGCGCTGCTTGGCTCTTCCGGAGTGGGGAAGTCCTCCTTGATCAACGCGATGCTTGGCGAACAGAGGCAAGTAACGAAGGAAGTGCGCGCGGGCGACCATCGGGGAAAGCATGCGACAACTTCCAGGCAGTTGCTTCTTCTCCCCGGTGGAGGAGTGCTGATCGACACGCCGGGAATGCGCGAGCTGCAACTGTGGGATGTTGGCGTGGGGATTGCGCGGACGTTTGGGGAAATTGACAAGCTGGCTGCTCGGTGCAAGTTTCGGGACTGCGCTCACCAGGGCGAGCCAGGTTGCGCGGTGCAGGCGGCCATCGAGGAAGGAGCCTTGGAAGCGGAACGGCTGGAGAGTTTTCACAAGCTGAGACGGGAAGAGCGCTTTCTGGAGGCGAAGCAGGATGCGGCGGCGCGAGCCGAACGAACGAAAGAGTTGCGCCGGCTGATGAAGAGCGTAAAGCGCTTTTACAAGGACCGCGAAAGATAGGTTGATCGCGCGCGGCTGGCAGGTCCCACACTCGCTTCGCGCGATGCGGGATGAGAACACTGCTTCCGGGCGTAACCTTGCTGGGCGCAGCAAACGCGGCTGCGCTAAATGCAGGGAACCCGCCTTCGCCTTTTATGGTTTTGCAGGAGGAGCCGTCGGACCGGGCGGTGGGACTTTGAGGCCGAGGGCTTTGATAGTGAGTTCGTCGGGGAGAAGCTGACCGTCCTTTTTGACGACGACGGCGAAACCGCCGCTGTAGTCCCACATGGTCCAGCCGACGCCGTACTTTTCCAGAGTGGAGCGAACATCGGAAATCCACGCGGCGCGGTCCTGCGGAGGAGCGGCTTTGCGATAGACGCCGAATTCATTGCAGGTGACGGGAACATTCCAATGTCTGCCCCAGGCGGCGATCAGGCCGATTTCGGCGTCGATGCGGGATTTGTCCCAGTGATCGGATCCGTAACGGGCGAGGTCGAGCTTGTGGATGGCATCCGGCTCGAGGGCTTCCGCGGCAACGACGTTCTGTGGATTGGAGGGGTAGGGCAGGTTGTGGAGATAGTGCCAGAAGCTCGCGCCCCAGGTGGCGCCCTGGTGCGTGAAGATGTGCGGCTCGTAGAAATGGAAATTGTAGATGACGTTGGGATCGCGAACCGGCTCAATGAAAACGAGGTCATCATCGTCGGACCAGCGCGCGCCGGCGACGATGATGGTGTGGTTCGGCGCTCCCTCCCGAACGGCGGAAACCAGACGCGCTTGGATGCCATACCAGCGGTAGGGATCGCGCGTTTCGGGTTCGTTGAGGATTTCGAAGAATACAAGATTGGGATCGAGATTCGAGTAATGTTGCGCGAAGGCGCGCCAGAAGTCGGCGAATTGTTCGACAAACGAGTCGTCCTTGAGCCGTTCCTTGAAGTCGGAGTCGGGATGCACGTCCAGAATGACGGCCAGGCGGTGATCCAGAATCATTTGGACGGCGGAATCCAAATAGGAGAGATAGTCTGCGGGGATGCGATCCGCCTGATTTCGGCGGAACATCGGAGCGGGATTGATGCTCAGCCGGACGTGATCGAAGCCGATATCACGGATGAGCTGAATATCCTGGGCCGTGTTCCAGGTCTCGAAATGCTCCTTGGTGTAGCCCTTGGGGTCGTAAACCTGGGCGAACCATTCGCTGAGGTTGATGCCGTGGCGAAGGTGCTCGGCGCGATGGAAGGGAAGAGAGTCCTGCGGCTGCGACGTGGCCGGGAAGGCAAGCGCTATCAGAAGCGCGGCCAACAATGAGCGGGCGGGGAGTTTCCCCGCCCGTTCCCGCCAAGCGAAGACAGATTTCTCTCTTCGCTTGAAATGGCGAAAATGTAGGTTCATAGCCTGATGGTGACGGTTTTCACCTCGGTGTAGTTGGCGAGGCCGTATTCGCCGAGTTCGCGCCCGATGCCGGACTGCTTGAAGCCGCCGAAGGGCGCTCCGGCGTCGAAGACGTCGTAGCAATTGACCCAGACGGTTCCGGCGCGGACGCCGTCGGCGATGGCGTGAGCCTTGGTGATGTCCTTTGTCCAGACGGCGGCGGCCAGGCCGTACATGTTCTTGTTGGCCCGCTCGACGACTTCGTTCAGATCCTTGAACTTCAGGATGGCCATGACTGGACCGAAGATCTCTTCCTGAGCGATCTTCATGTTGTCCTGCACGTCGCAGAACACGGTGGGTTCGATGAAGTAGCCCTTGTCGCCGACGCGATGGCCGCCGGTGGCGAGCTTGGCCTTTTCCTGTTTGCCGGTTTCGATGTAGCCCATGACCTTGTTGAACTGGTCCTGATCGACCTGCGGACCCTGCTCGGTCGTTTTGTCGAAGGGGTTGCCGACAGTGCGCTTTTTGGCGCGCTCGACGCTGCGCTCGACGAACTCGTCGTAGATCTTCTCCTCAACGAACACGCGGGAGCCCGCGCAGCAGCACTGGCCCTGATTGAAGAACAGGGCGAAGTGCGCGCCTTCGACGGCCTGCTCCATGTCCGCGTCGGCGAAGATGATGTTGGGGCTCTTGCCGCCGAGTTCGAGGGTGACACGCTTGAGGTTGGTTTCCGCGGCGGCCTTCATAATGAGGTGGCCGACCTCGGTTGAGCCGGTAAAGGCGACCTTGTCCACGTCCATGTGGCGGGCGATGGCCGCCCCTGCGGTGGGGCCATAGCCCGGTAAAAGGTTGACCACGCCTTCGGGGAAACCGGCTTCGAGTATGAGTTCGCCAACGCGCAGCGCGGTGAGCGGAGTCTGTTCGGCGGGCTTCATGACGACGGTGCAGCCGCACGCAAGAGCGGGGCCGAGCTTCCAGGCTTGCATCAGGAGCGGGAAATTCCACGGGATGATCTGGCCGACCACGCCGACGGGTTCATGCTTGGTGTAGCAAAAGTAGCGGCCGTTGACGGGGATGGTTTTGCCCTGGACCTTGTCGGCCCAGCCGGCGTAGTAGCGGTAGCAGGCGATGGTCAGCGGAAGATCGGCCGTGCGCGCGACGTGGTAGGGCTTGCCATTGTCCAGTGCTTCGAGTTGGGCGAGTTCGTCGGCGTTCTTTTCCATGAGGTCGGCGAGCTTGTTCATCAGGACGCCTCGCTGGGAAGCGGACATCTTGCGCCAGGCGCCCTTGTCGAAGGCGGCGCGAGCGGCGGCGACGGCCTTGTCAACGTCGGGAGCGTCGGCTTCGGCGACCTGCGTGATAACCTCGCCGGTGGAGGGATTGATCGTTGGGAAAGTCTTGCCGGATGTGGATTCGACCCATTTGTTGTTGATGAGGAGCTTGGTGGCGGAAATTTTGACGTTGGGTTCGATTGCAGTCGAGGCAGTAGCCATAACACGACCTCCTGTGCATTGGGTTTGCGCGAAACAAGGGCAGACGCGGGCCAGGACCGATAGGACCTGTAATGCGCAAACGGAGACAGGGTAACGCGCCGAGAAGAAGGACGCAAGCAGAGAGGCGGGAAGGCGAAGAGAACAGAAGGTATCGAAGGGCGGAAGGGACCTGGGGCTGATGGCAGCCGGCCTCCCGCCGATGCACGGGGGGAAGGGATCAGGACTTCTTGGAACTCGCGGCGGACTTGGTTTTCGCGTTGGACTTCATGGCGCTGACTTTCACGCCGGTTGCCTTGCGTTCGTGGTTTTCCATTTCGTACGTCACGGCGACGTGGCTGCCCTTGGCGATGTCGCCTTCCTTCTTGGTACTCGAGTCAAGAACGAACTTGGTTTGTTCCTCTTTGCCCTTCCACTTGTGTTCGAGGACCAATTCGGAATCGGACACGGAGGTGACGGTGCCCATCATGTGATGAACGGACATCTTGGTGGTCGCAGTCGGTTTTTTTGTGTCGCTTTTGGTTGGGGCAGTTCGAGCCACGCTAACGGCAGCACAGCCCAGGATCAAAACGGCCAGAAATGTGTACAGCTTTGTAATCTTCATCTCGATCCTCCACGGGGAATTTGGGGCAACTACGCGGAGTAGGATGCGAAGAGACAGATTTTGGTTGGGAAAGGCGCCGTGCCGCGGAAGCGTGTTGAGGCAAACAGCGGCAGAAGTCAGGAACCCGGATCCGGAGAAGGAGCGGATTCGGCGCTGGTCAGAGGCAGCACAGAATGAGCGCGCGTGACGTAATTCGCGAGCAAGAGGCTGCTGGCGAGAAGCACCGTGGCGAATAAATAGGGTGCGCCCGGGAGATGAAAGCTGACATGTGGCGCGATGGAGTACGAGAAGACCTGAGTGAAAAGCACGGGACCGACCATACCGGTGATGGCGCGAAGCGAATTGATAGCGCCCTGCAGCTTGCCTTGCGAGGAAGGATCGACGCGCTGAGACATGAGCGACTGCATAGCGGGGCCGGCGACTCCCCAGAGGGCGATGAAGGGAATCGTGGCGAAGATGAACCCGCCGCGCGGAGCAAGAGCGAAGCCCGCAAAGCCCAGGCATCCATAGAAGAGTCCCGTTAGCAGGCCTATGCGATCGCCGAACTTCTTCACGTAGGGCCCGACAAGTCCGCCGGAGACGATAGCGGTACACACTCCGACAAGAGCAAGCGAAACGCCGACGGTGCGTTCCGTCCAGCCGTAGCGGTATTCGGTGTAGAGCACGAAGACCGAGGGGAGCGCCTGATGGGCCAGGTAATAGAGGGTCGTGACCACGGACAGGCCGGCGAGTTCCGGGCTAGACCGAAGGAGCGTAAGCGAGCCGAGGGGATTGGCCATGTGCCAGGCGGATTTGGCGCGCCGCTCGAGCGGCAACGACTCGGGGAGGACGAAAAGCCCGTAGAGAAAATTCGCGAGGCTGAGGCCTGCGGCGACCCAGAACGGCAGACGAAGATTGTGCGCGCCGAGAAATCCGCCAACGGCCGGGCCAATGACGAAGCCGAGTCCGAAGGCGGCCCCCAGCATGCCGAATTTTTTGGCGCGCTCGGGAGGGGGAGTGACGTCGGTGATGTAGGCGAAAGCCGTGGAAACGTTCGAAGTGGTGATGCCGGAAATCGTGCGGCCAAGAAAGAGCCAGTTGAGGGAAGGCGCGAGGGCCATGAGGATGTAATCGAGGCCCAAGCCGAGGCAGGAGATGAGAATCACGGGGCGGCGGCCGAAGCGATCGGACCACGCGCCAAGGATCGGGGAGCAGAGGAATTGCATCGTTGCCCAGACGAGAGCGAACCATCCCGTGATGGAGGCGGCGCGGGACATGTTGCCACCCTCGAACTGGAGGATGAGATTGGGAAGGACGGGAGCGATGATGCCGAAGGCGAGAAAGTCCAGGGCGACCGTAATGATGATGAAGAAAAAAGCGGCGCGGCCATGAGCCGAGGGCGTATTCGATGAAGACAAGATGCTCTCCTGGAATGGAAACCATTTTAGCGGAGTGGAAAAGGGAAGTCGAAAATCGAAGATCCTCTGTTTAGAGGAATAGGCGGCTGGGCGGGATTACCTCAAAGGAGAAATTAATCGGAGACAAACAATCCTATGGAGGTCGCCGCTTGTCACGTTTTCAGGCGTCGCTTGCTCACACTTCAAGGATGACCGGGAGGATGAGGGGACGCTTGGAGGTTTGCTTGTTGATGTAGCGCTTGAGGTCCACGCGGATTTTTTCCTTGATGACGGACCAGTCGGAAGTTTCCTCGGAGTTGGACTGCGCGACGGTCTTCTGCACGATGTCGCGGGCGGCGGCCATGAGCTCGCTGCCGTCATCGCTGAGGAAGCCGCGGGTGACGATTTCCGGCTGGGATTCGAGGCGGCCGGTGTGCTTGTCGATGGCGATGATGGGAACGACGACGCCGTCCTCCGAGAGATGCTTGCGGTCGCGGATGACGACCTCCTCGATCTCCTCGAGCGAGCCGGAATCGACGAGGACGCGGCCGGCGGGAACCGGATCGCGGCGAAACGCGCCGTCCTCGGTGAATTCGATGCAGTGGCCGTCTTCGAGAAGAAGAATTTCCGCGGAGACCACGCCAAGCTGATGCGCGAGGGCGGCGTGGCGGAAGAGATGGCGGTATTCCCCGTGAACGGGAATGAAATACTTTGGCTTGACGAGCTGGACGATGAGCTTCTGCTCTTCCTGGCTGGCGTGGCCGGAGACGTGGATGGGCCCTGTGGCGTTGTCGTAATAGACCAGCGCGCGGCGGCGGAACATGTGGTCGAGCATGCGGAAGATCGCTTTTTCGTTTCCGGGAATGATGCGGGAGGAGAGGATGACGGTGTCGTTTTGATCCACGGAGACGAAGCGGTGATTGTCCACGGCGATGCGGGATAGCGAGGACATGGGTTCGGCCTGGGAGCCGGAGGCGAGAACGACGATTTTTCGCGGCTCGAAGGTGCGAATGTCCTGCGGCCGGACGACCATGCCGTCGGGAATCCGCAGGTAGCCTAATTCGTGTGCGATTTCGACGTTGTCCACCATGCTGCGGCCAACGAATGCGATCTTGCGGTTGCAGCTGGCGGCAATGTCAATCACCTGTTGAATGCGGTGAATGGACGAGGCGAAGCACGAGAGAATAACGCGGCGGGGGGCGGACCGGACGAGCTCTTCGATGCGCGGAACGACGGCGCGCTCGGATGGCGTGAACCCCGGGCGCTCGACGTTGGTCGAATCGGAGAATAAGGCCAGGACGCCTTCGTTGCCGTAGCGCGCGAAAGTGTGAAGATCGAAGCCGGCGCCTTCAACCGGAGTGTGGTCGATCTTGAAGTCGCCGGTGTGAATGATGGCCCCCAGCGGTGTGCGAATCGCGAGGGCCACGCAGTCCACGGTGCTGTGCGTGACGGGAATGAATTCGATTTCAAATGGGCCGAGCTCGACGGTGCGCCCGGGAATGACCTCGCGAAGCGTCGAGGATTCGAGAAGGTTCGCTTCCTCGAGCCGCTTCTTGACGAGAGCGAGCGTGAAGCGGGTGCCGTAAACGGGAACGTTTAAGTCGCGCAGGATGTAGGGAAGCGCCCCGATGTGATCTTCATGTCCGTGCGTGAGAACGATGGCGCGAACGTGCTGCCGGTACTGCTTGAGGTAGGAAATGTCCGGAATGACGAGATCGATGCCGAGGAGTTCGGATTCGGGGAACATCATGCCGGCGTCGATGACGATGATGTCGTCGCCGAGACGAAGCGCCATCATGTTCATGCCGAATTCGCCGAGGCCGCCAAGAGGAATCGCGAAAACAGATTGCGGGGGCTTGCTCAAAGAAATGTCAACTCCGTGGTGCGCAAGAGAATCGTATCAGATGCAGTGGCGAGTGGCGAGTGACTGCCTGCGGCGGGCAGGCAAGCGGCGAAAAAAGGCCGGTGCGTTGGCCGGACAAATCAGTCCTTGGGACCGCCGGTGAAGAGGTGGACGATGGAAACGAGAACCACGGCGCCAAGAGTGGCAGCTGCGAGAGAATAGATAAATCCGCCGCCGAAGATATGAAGCTTCGTGAAGATCCATCCGCCAATCACCGCACCTATCAAGCCGAGGATGATGTCCGTGATGCAGCCGTAGCCGCGACCGCGAGAGAGCTTTCCGGCAAGCCAGCCTGCGATTAGACCGAGAAACAGCCACGCGAAAAGGCTGCGAGGCCACCAGATGACGATCCGTTCCTCAAGAAGAGCGAACGTTTGGAACAGGAACATGGAGCCTCCCGCGGCATGGAGATAGATGGGTCAGGGTTGGCGGGAGTGTAGCAGAGAAGCACGGCGGACGCACGCCGGATCAACGGGAAGGCAGATCCCTTGCTTCGACCGGTGCACATTCGCCCGGGTGACTCGCGAGTTTAGGTTGTGCGGGGGAGTTGCTGGGTCATGCAGTGAATGGTGCCGAGGCCGAGGACGAGGTCGCGACAGTAGATGCCGGCAACTTCGCGGTCGGGGAAAAGCGCGGCGAGGGTGTTGAGCGCGGGACGGTCGTTCGGATCATTGAACGTGGGAACGAGCACGAGCTTGTTGGCGATGTAAAAGTTTGCGTAGCTGGCAGGCAGGCGCTGCTTATTGAAGAAGACCGGCGCCGGCATCGGCAAGGTTTCAACGCGCAGGGGGCGGCCGTCCTGATCAGTCACGGATTTGAGCAGCGCAAGATTTTCCTGGAGCGCGGCGTAGTTGGCGTCCCGAGGGTCGTCCTCGATGATGGTGACGACCGTCGTGGGATTGACGAAGCGGGCGAGGTCGTCCACGTGGCCATGGGTGTCGTCTCCGGCGATGCCGCTCTTGAGCCAGACGACGTGGCTGACGCCGAGATAGTTGCGGAAGATTTCGGCGTAGTCCTGCTTGGTGAAGCCGGGGTTGCGTTCCTGAATCCTGCTCTGGAGACATTCCTCCGTCGTGAGAAGCGTGCCGCGGCCGTTCACGTCAATCGAGCCGCCTTCGAGGATGACGCGGCGGCCTTTGTGCATCGGAAGGAAAAGCTGGCGCTTGAGCGTCATGGCGGCGCGCGCGGGGACCTGTGCATCCTTCTTGTGGTTCGTGTACTTGGCCCAGCCGTTAAAAAGGAAATTGTTGAATGCAGTTTCGCCGGAGGGATTCACCACGCAGATGGGACCGGAATCGCGCATCCAGCCGCGGTCGGTCGGGATACAAAAGAAGAGCACGTTTTCAAGATTGACGTGAGATTTCTTGAGAATCGTTTTGACGCGCTTTTCCGCCGCGCGATTTTCCACCAGAAGATGGACGCGTTCCACTCGCGCCAGGTGGCGAACGATTTCTGCGAACGCCCACAGAATGGGCGCAAACTTGCCGGGCCAGTCGGAGAGTTCATGCGGCCAGCCGAGCCAGGTGGCCTCGTGCGGTTCCCATTCGGCAGGCATGCGGAAGCCGAGAACGTGCGGCGATGCAGTTGCGACGGATTTTCTCATGTTTTCACAAAGAAAGGAGAATTTAACACAGAGACCGCGGAGGCCACAGAGAAGAAGCGGAGATCACTCCGCGAGCCAGCGTTTGAGGATGGGCGCATAGGCGTCAATGCGGCGGTCGCGGAAAAAGGGCCAGTTGCGGCGCGCGTCTTCGCTTTTCGCGGGATCGCATTCGACGATGAGCATTTCCTCCTTTTCGCTTCCAGCCTGGGCGACAATCTGCCCGAAGGGGTCGGCAACGAACGAGTTGCCCCAAAATTCCAGGCCGGGATCGCCGGCGGCCGGGTTACCTTCGAAGCCGGCGCGATTCACCACGGCGACGTAAACGCCGTTGGCGATCGCGTGAGCCCGCTGGATGGTGCGCCAGGCGTCGAGCTGCGCCCCGCCGAATTGCGCCTTTTCGTGCGGATGCCAGCCGATGCTGGTGGGATAGAAAATGACCTGCGCGCCCTGCAGCGCGGTGAGACGCGAGCCTTCCGGGTACCACTGGTCCCAGCAGATTTGCACGCCGATCCGTCCGTAGCGGGTGCTGAAGTTGGGGAAGCCGAGATCGCCCGGAGTGAAATAGAACTTTTCATAGTAGAGCGGGTCGTCGGGGATGTGCATCTTGCGGTATTTCCCGAGGAACGAGCCGTCGGCATCGAGGACCGCGCAGGTGTTGTGATAGACGCCGGCGGCGCGGCGCTCGAAGAGCGAGACGACAAGGACGACGTTCAATTCCCGGGCGACTTTCGAAAGGGCGTCGGTCACCGGGCCGGGAACGGGCTCGGCGAGGTCGAAAAGCGCGGCGTCCTCGACGCGGCAGAAGTATTCGCTGCGAAAAAGTTCATGCATGCAGAGGATTTGCGCCCCGCGCGCGGCGGCTTCGCGGATTTTTTCGATGGCGCGCGCGAGATTCTCTTCGGGATTCTTCGTGCTGCGCATCTGCAGGAGGCCAATCGTAAATTTGTCCGGCATGTCACGTATCGTAGCACGAGCAGCGGCGGATTTTATGGATGCGGAACGAAAAGAGAAAGAAAGTGCTTTGACGCGGCTCGCGAAGAAAAAGTAAGATGCGCGCAACAGAATTCTGGCGAACGTTTCATTGCCGCGAAGAAGAGGCAATGCATACTTCACGCGAATTTCGAGGAGAGCGATGGCCAAAGGGAAAAAAAAGACGGCGAAGACGGTGACGGGGCGCGTGCTTCACGATCCGGTGAAGGACAAGCTGAGGCCAATCTATCCGCTGGACCTGTCCAAGTGCCGGACGATCGACGATCTGGTCCGCGCGATGGGCGACACGGCGTACACCGCGCGCCAGGTGGGCGACGCAGCCGACGTCCTGGAAGCGATGGCTCGGGACAAGGACTGCTTCGTGGTGATGACACTGGCCGGCGCGCTGACGGTGGGGAAGATGGGACTGGTTTTCTGCGACCTGATTGAAAGCGGCGTGGTGAAGGCCATTGTTTCAACCGGCGCGCTGATGGCGCACGGGCTCGTGGAAGCGACGGGGCGCTCCCACTTTCGCTATGACCCGGCGAAGATGGACGACAAGGAACTGTTCCACGCGGGGTACAACCGCGTGTACGACTCGCTCGAGCCGGAAACGAACTTGGACCACGTGGAAGAGGTGGTGGATCACATTCTCGACGAATGGGACGAGGAGGAAACGGTCTGCAGTTGGAAGCTGCACCGGAGGATCGGCGAGTATCTGATGAAGAACGCGCCCGGACGGGGAATCCTGAAATCGGCCTACGAGCACAACGTGCCGGTCTTCGTGCCGGCATTCTCTGATTCGGAGCTCGGCATAGACTTTGCGCTGCACAAGATCGCGCGGCAGCAGCAGAAGCGCCCGGTGCTGCGCTTCGATCCGTTCGAGGACTTTGAAAAATTCGCGGACACGATGCTTTCGACCAAGCGCATGGGGATATTCACGATCGGCGGCGGCGTGCCGCGGAACTGGTCGCAGCAGTTCGGCGTGTACGCCGAGCTGCTGGCCCGGCGCGGTTATAAGAAGTTGCCGCTGAAGCGCTACAACTACGGCGTGCGAATCTGCCCTGAGCCGGTGCATTGGGGAGGGTTAAGCGGAAGCACGTACACGGAAGCGGTGTCATGGGGAAAATTCGTGCCGCCGGAAGAAGGGGGGAAATTCGCGGAAGTGTTCGACGATGCGACGGTGGCCCTACCGCTGGTGGTGGGTGCGGTGTTGGAGCGAATTGGATACTTCAAACGATAGTGGGCCGCCCTTAGTCCTTCCCTCCGCTTAAGACAAAAAGGGCGACACTTCGCGAAAGTGTTCCGCCATGAGACGGTGGCAAAGAATCGCTTGCCGTAAGCAGCGCGCCGCGTCAGTCGTCTTCGCCGATCAGAATGGCCGCCCCAAGGACGGTGGTCCAGAGACCGCGCTTGTCTCCCACCGCGGATTGCGTGACGTTCATAGTGCGGACGATCTTGTTCGAAATCCGATAGACCTCTTTTTTTTCGTCCCAGGAAAGATCCGGATCAAATTCCACATTCAGCGTGGTCGCGAGCATTTCCGCGGCGAGCTCCTCGGCGTATTCGCCCGCGACTTCCTCGGTTTCGCCGAACGAGTGATGCTCCGAGAGATAGCCGTACATGGATTTGTCGCTCGGAAGCGCAAGGCCGATGCTGGCGGCGATCAGGCGGTGCGGTTCCTTCGTGGAGTTCTCGCTGATCACCGTGAAAGCCACTTGTCCCGGCCTGATGTGCTTCAGCCCTTCGCTGCGGGAAATCAGTTTGCAATTGGGCGGAAAAATGGAGGAAACGCGCACGATGTTGCACGCCGCGATGCCCGCGTTGCGGAGCGCAAGCTCGAAGCTCGAAAGTCTTTCGCGATGTTTGCCGACGCCCTTGGTGAGGAAAATTTTCTTAGCGACGAACGCCATGTTGCCGGTGTGCGGCCTCCGTGAGTGAGGTAACGGCGTGAAATTTTTGGTGCTGACGAAAATTAACAAGTAAACGCACCAGTGTCAATGCGAATTGAAGGCTCGGACTGAGACGCGAAAGTTGAAACAAAAGGGATTCGCAGCTCGGGAGATTGCCGGCTACTCGGGACAAAGGCGCTGGAGAAGTTCGCCGAGCGGCTTGCAAAGCGCGAGGACCTTGCCGAGATCCGCGGCCGTGAAATCCGGACCTGCGGTCTTGGGGGAATCGCCCTTGCGGCTGACTTGAATCACGCCGACGACCTTGCTGCCGACGAGGATCGGCGCGCTGATGATTTTTTGGATTGCGGCGCCGTTCAGCGATTCGGCTTTGATCGATTCGAACACCGTGACGTGGCGCGTTTCGTGAAAGTTGTTGTTGATCTCTGGGCGGCTTTCGCGGACGGTGCGCGCGGCGATGGCGACGGGACTCGAGAGCGGGATGTGGCCCACGTTCTTAAGAGCCTCCGGCAGAAGAAAATAAAGATGGCGCCATTTGTGGGAGACGATGAGGATCGCGACTTCATCGGGTTGGACCCCGAGATTCTTCGAGATACGCTCGGCAAGCGCGGTCGTGGAGAAGTTCACCGTGCTCGCGGGATCGGAATCCAGCGCTTTGGCCATGCGTTCCAGTTCAGTGACGATGGTGGCGCTCATGGGTGATTTTGTGGGGAACCACGGTTCGCGAAAGCGGAGAAACCTGGCCCGGCCTGGAATTGTGCTGACAGGACTATTTTAGCCGGGGGACGCATGCTTTCCCGATTTTTCGGAGAGGTTGTTTCCACGGTTGCACGGCGCGAGGCTTGCATCGCGCGTGGGCTCTGCCTATACTGAACACGCTGCGAGTGAACACCGGTTCCTCTGTATCGCACCGCGAACGGAAGGAATCATCGGCAGCGGAGAGGGCATGTCTTCCACGGCAACCCGGCCAGATACGGATTACCTCCTTCGAAAGCTACATTCATTAACGGGCATCATTCCTGTAGGGGCGTTTTTGGCGGAACACTTCTGGTCGAACAGTGCCGCCCTGGTCAGCCCGGACAAATACAACGCGGTTTCCCAGGAGTTGCAGACGATTCCTTTCCGGCTTGTCGTGGAGTGGGCGTTCATCTTCCTGCCGATTCTCTTTCACGGTGGATACGGCGTGTATATCTGGTGGCGCGGAAAATCCAATGTTTCGCAATATCCCTGGGTGGGGAATTGCATGTACACCCTGCAACGATATACCGGCCTGATTGCGTTCGCCTACATCGGATGGCACGTGTACGCGGAGCGCTTCCTGACGGGCGGCAAATCCACCTACGACACCGTGGCGAACGACATGCAGAATCCCGCGTTTTTGGCCTTCTTCGTGATCGGCATTGTCGCTTCGTCGTTCCATCTGGGCGTGGGCATCTGGAATTTCCTGTGCAAATGGGGACTGGCGGCCACCGCGCAGGCCCAGCGTGCCGCAGGACGCCTGGGCGCCGTGATCGGAATCGTCTTCAGCGTGGTGGGGATTCTGATTGTGATCAGCTTTCGATTTGATTGGCATCCTTTCGCTTCATACATAACGAGATGAGACAGCCGAGAATCATCGTGGTGGGCGGCGGACTGGCCGGCCTGATGGCCACTATCCGCGTGGCGGAAGCGGGCGTGCCGGTGGATCTCTTTTCCATCGTGCCGGTAAAACGCTCGCATTCCGTCTGCGCGCAGGGCGGGATCAACGCTGCAAAGAATCAAAAGGGCGAAGGCGACACGACTTGGAAGCACTTCGACGACACCATCTACGGCGGCGATTTTCTGGCCAATCAGCCGCTCGTGCGGCGAATGTGCGAGGCCGCCCCCGGAATCATCGACCTTCTGGACCGCATGGGCGTGATGTTCAACCGCACCGCGGAAGGCCTGCTGGATTACCGACGCTTCGGCGGAACGCTGTATCACCGCACGGCGTTCGCGGGTGCGACCACCGGACAGCAGCTGCTCTACGCCCTGGACGAGCAGGTGCGGCGGCACGAGGCCGAGGGAAAAGTCAAAAAGTTTGAAGGCTTCACGTTCCTTTCGGCGGTAATCGATGACGGCGGAGTGTGCCGCGGCATTTGCGCAATGGACCTGCGTTCCATGGAAGTGAAGACCTTTCCGGCGGACGCGGTCATCTTCTGCACCGGCGGGATTGGAGCGATTTTTGGCAAGTCCACAAACTCCGTGGTGTGCACGGGTACCGCCCAGTCCGCGCTCTTTCAGCAGGGCGTGGATTACGCCAACGGCGAGTTCATCCAGGTGCATCCGACGGCGATTCCCGGTGAAGACAAGCTGCGCTTGATGAGCGAATCCGCCCGCGGCGAAGGCGGACGGGTCTGGGTGCCGCGAAATCCGGCAGACACGCGCCCGCCGAAGAGTATCCCCGAAAAAGAACGCTTTTATTTTCTCGAGGAGTGGTATCCCAAGTACGGCAATCTGGTGCCGCGCGATATCGCCACGCGCGCGATTCACCGCATCGTCTATCAGGAAAAGCTGGGACTGAACGGGCAGGCCGCTGTTTATCTGGACGTAAGCCACATTCCGCGCGAAACGCTGGACCGCAAGCTCGAGGGGATTCTCGAAATTTATCAGAAGTTCCTCGGCGTCGATCCGCGGGAAGAGCCCATGAAGGTTTTCCCCGGGATGCATTACACGATGGGCGGACTCTGGGTGAACGCCGAGGATCAGGCGACGAATGTCCCGGGCATCTACGCCGCGGGCGAATGCGAGTATCAATATCACGGCGCGAACCGGCTGGGCGCGAATTCACTGGTGTCCTGCATCTTTGGCGGCGGACTCGCGGGGCCTTCGGCGGTAAGATACGCGAGGAATCTCGAGACAGGCGCGGAAGCGACGCCGTCGAGCGTGTATGAACGTGAGCGTCAACGCCAGGAAGAGAAAAACCGCGCGCTGATTTCTCAGGACGGCGCGGAAAATCCGCTCGCGATCTGGCGGGAGATGGGCGAAGTCATGACGGAGCACGTGACCGTCACGCGCATCAACAAGAATCTGGAGATGGCCTATAGCAAGCTGCTGGAGCTCGAAGCGCGGTACCGGAAGATCAATTTGAGTGACCGGTCGTCCTGGTCTAACCAGACGCTCAATTTTGCGCGCGAACTGGAGAACATGCTGGTGCTGGCCAGGGTGATCACCGCCGGCGCTTATGCCCGGAACGAATCGCGCGGCGCGCACTTCAAGCCGGAGTTTCCTGAGCGCGACGACGCCAACTGGCTGAAGACCACACGCGCCAAATGGAAGGATGGCGAAATTCAGTTGACCTACGAGCCGGTGGACATCTCGCTGATTCCTCCGCGCGCGCGCCGGTATGACGCGGCAAAGTGACGACCCGATGAAGGTCGCCGTCCTGAGGAGCATCGCGACGAAGGATCTCGCGGCAGGCCAGACCGCACCGGTATTGGCGTTATTGAGGATTTATGGCTGAAACAAAACAAGTCATCGTTCGCGTCAAGCGGCAAGTAAGCCCGAAAGGCACGCCCTACTGGGAGGAATTCGCCCTCCCGTGGCGGCCCTCCATGAACGTCATCATCTGCTTGCGTGAAATTGCGGAAAAGCCGGTCACCCGGGACGGAAAGAAAACGACACCGGTTTCCTATGATTCGAACTGCCTCGAGGAGGTCTGCGGCTCCTGCGCGATGCTCATCAATGGCAAAGCGCGGATGGCTTGCTCGGCGCTAGTGGACAAACTGGAGCAGCCGATTCGGCTCGAGCCGCTGGCGAAGTTTCCCGTTGTGCGCGATCTGGCCGTGGATCGGCAGTTCATGTTTGACAGCCTGAAGCGGGTCAAGGCCTGGATTCCCATCGACGGCACCTACGACCTCGGCGAAGGCCCGCGCATGGCGCCGGAAACGCAGGAAAAGGCCTATCCGCTATCCCGGTGTATTTCCTGCGGAATCTGCCTGGATGTTTGTCCGCAGGTGAACGAGAGGAACCGCTTCGTCGGCGCGGCGATTCTCAGCCAGGTGCGGCTCTTCAATATGCATCCCACGGGCGCGATGCACGCGCGCGAAAGATTGCTGGCCCTGATGGAGCCCGGCGGCGTGCACGATTGCGCCAACGCGCAAAATTGCGTCAAGTCCTGCCCAAAAGAGATTCCCCTGACCGAGTCGATTGCCGAGGTAAACCGCCAGGCGTGGAAACAAGCGCTGCTTGGCTGGCTGATAGGGTAGAATCCCCTTTCTGCTTTCCCGAGGAGAAGCCATGCGCCGAGTGATTGCTGTTCTGTTGGTCTGTTTGTCCACGGTTCTCGTTCTGCTGCCCGCGCGCAAGACGCGGGCGGACGACGTCGCCGAGAGGGCTCACAAGCTGCACTTTTCCTCCATCGTGCTGGATACGCACGACGACACCACGCAGCGCTTCTTCTCCAAGAATTTTGACCTGGGCAAGCGGAATCCGGACGGAAGCATCGACATCCCCCGCATGCGCGAAGGCGGGATGAACGCCATTTTCTTCTCCATTTGGATTGATGGTCGAACCATGGGGCCCGTGGCTGTCCAAAAGGCGCTGGACCAGATCGACGCGGTCCGCGAAAACGTCCGGCGGTATTCCAACGATCTCGTGCTTGCCCGGACTGCGGAAGATGTGCGGCGGGCGCACGCGCAGGGAAAGATTGCCGCGTTGATGGGCGTCGAAGGCGGTCACATGATCGGCAACGACCTGCGCATGGTGCGAATCTTCGCCGACTTGGGCGTCCGCTATATGACCCTCGCGCATTTCTACAACGATGAATGGGCGGACTCTTCCACCGACAAGCCCGCGCACAATGGTCTGACGGACTTCGGCAAGGAAGTCGTGCGCGAGATGAACCGGCAGGGGATGCTGGTGGATATTTCGCACGTCTCCGACAAGACGTTTTACGACGCCCTTGAGGTCAGTCGGGCGCCCATGATCGCTTCGCATTCCTCCTGCCGGGCGCTCTGCAATCATCCCCGGGATATGAGTGACGACATGATCAAGGCGCTGGCGGCGAAGGGCGGCGTCATCCAGATCAATTACGAACGCAGCTTCATCGACCAGGCGTACAAGGATGCCTCGGAACGCGAATCCGGGGGTGTGGTGAAGATGTTCGACCAGTTCAAGAAGGAATGCGCTGAAGACCAGGAGTGCCTTGGCCGCAAGCTCCAGGAGATGAACAAGAAGCTGACGGCCGAGGGAAAACTTCCGCCCGTGAGCTGGGAACGGATCATTTACCACATCGACCATGCGGTGAAGCTTGTCGGCGCCGACCATGTCGGGCTCGGCTCCGATTTCGACGGCGCCAACATGCCGGACGGCATGGAAGATTGCACGAAGCTGCCGAAGATTACCGAGGCGCTGATGCGCAAGGGCTACTCGGACGCGGACATCCGCAAGATTCTCGGCGAAAATACGCTTCGCGTGATGGCGGAGGCGGAGCGCGTCAGCCGCGAGATGCAGCAGGGGAACTGAGGGAGCCGGGAAACACCGAGCATGGGGGAACAATGGGTCACAGGCTTGCACTGGCAGGCGCGGTGCTCGCGGGAGCGGGGTTGTTGGTGCTCGCGATGAACGCGCAGAACATTTCCGAGCGGGCTAGGAAGCTGCATTTCTCCTCGATCGTCGTGGACACGCACGACGACACCACCCAGCGCCTGCTCGATCCCGGCTTCGATCTCGGCGCGCGCCACAAGGACGGCAGCATCGACATTCCACGCATGAAAGAAGGCGGCCTCGGCGCGATTTTCTTTTCCATCTGGATGCCCAGCAAGATCACGGGCGCGGAAGCGGTGAAGCGCGCTCTGGATCAGATGGACGCCGTGCGCGAGCAGGTGCGGAAGCATCCGCGCGAGATGGTTCTTGCGACGACCGCCGAGAAAGTGCGCGAGGCCCACAAGGAAGGCAAGATCGCCGCGCTCATGGGCGTCGAGGGCGGCCACATGATCGCCGCCGACCTCGGCATTCTGCGCGTGTACGCCGCGCTCGGCGTGCGGTACATGACGCTCACGCACAGCGGCAACGACGAATGGGCGGATTCCTCGACGGACAAGCCCGCTCATAACGGTTTGACCGAGTTCGGCAAGGACGTGGTGCGCGAAATGAACCGGCTCGGTATTGTCGTGGACATTTCCCACGTCAGCGACAAGACGTTTTATGACGCGCTCGATGTCAGCAAGGCGCCGATGATTGCCAGCCACTCTTCTTGCCGCGCCATTTGCGACGCACCGCGCAACATGACCGACCAAATGATAAAGGACTTGGCGGCGAAGGGCGGAGTCATCCAGATCAATTACCACGTCGGATTTCTGAGTCAGGAGTTCCGCGACGCCGAAAAAGCCGATCCGAAGATCAACGAAGCCATCGCCGCGGAAGTGAACAAGCGCTGCGGCGAAAACGAAGCTTGCCAGTTGATCGAAGGGGACAAAATCACGCGGGAGTACGTTGCCGCGGGGAAATTGCCTCGTGTCGAGTGGACCAAAATTATCGAGCACATCGACCACGCCGTGAAGCTTGTGGGTGCTGATCACGTCGGCCTCGGTTCGGACTTCGACGGCGCCAACATGCCCTACGGCATGGAAGATGCCACGATGCTCCCGAAAATCACGGATGCCCTGCTCAAGAAGGGTTATTCGGAAAGCGACGTGAGAAAGATTTTGGGGGAGAATACGCTGCGCGTCCTGGCTGAGGCGGAGCGCGTCAGCCGCCGGCTCAATGCCAGGAATTGAGAGGACGTTCCAAATCAATTTGATCTTGAAACAGGGGGTTGAACGATGAAGCTCGCACGATGGGCCGCATGCCTGACCGTTGCGGCATTTCTTTTTGGCGGATGCAAGAAGAAGGAAGCGCCGGCGGAAGCGCAGCCGTCCGCGCAACCGAATGCGGCTGAGACCGCTCAGCCGGCCGCGGCGGCTCCCGCTGAAGCGCCGAAGGCCGAGGAAGCAAAGAGCGCTGCTCCCGCGGCGGTGCCGCACGGCGACGATCCGTCGCTGCTCCATCCCGCGCGCTTGAAAGAACAGGCCCCGGAAAAGTATCAGGTGCGGTTCGATACGACTCGCGGCGTTTTTACCGTAACAGTGACGCGAGCCTGGGCGCCGATTGGTGCGGACCGTTTCTATAATCTCGTAAAGCACCACTTCTTCGACAATTCGGCGTTTTTCCGCGTCGTGCCGGGCTTTGTCGTGCAGTTCGGCATCAGCTCCTACCCGAAGGTTTCGGCGGCGTGGAAGCACACGGAAATCAAGGACGATCCCGTTACGCAAAGCAACAAGCGCGGCTATCTTTCCTTCGCCACCGCGGGAGCAAACACTCGCACCACGCAGGTGTTCATCAACTTGAAAGACAACCAGCGGCTGGACGCGAGCGGATTCGCCCCCTTCGCCGTCGTGGATGGCCAGGGAATGAATGTCGTCGAAATGTTGTACGACGTTTACGGCGACACAGCGGGACCAGACCAGACGCAGATCGAAAAGCAGGGCGGACCTTATTTGAAAAAGGGCTGGCCGAAGCTGGACTACATCAAGACGGCGACGCTGGTCGAATAGCGCCGCCGCGATGACCCTCGTTTTCGCCGCGCGGAAGAAATGGCTTTGAGCTGCGGGACAAGACGTTGAGAAGCCCAGCGCCAGCGTTGCTCCGCGAGTCGGCCGCTTTGCGCGCCGTAACCGTGGAGGGGGCCGCGACGGCGTCTTTCTCGGAACGCCGGGCCGCTTGGAATCCCTGGGTCTTCGTTCTCGCCGGAACGGCCACTCTCATCCATTTCCTTTTCAACAGCCGCTACGGATACTTTCGCGACGAGCTGTACTACGCCGCATGCGGCCAGCATCTCGCCTGGGGCTACGTGGACCATGCGCCCGGAGTGGCCGTGGCGGCTTGGGTGAGCCGCGCCGTGCTCGGGGATTCTCTCTTCGCGCTGCGCTTTCTTCCGGCGCTCTCGGCGGCGGCGAAAGTCCTGCTTGCGGGGTGGATCGCGCGCGAAGCCGGCGGCGGCAAATTCGCGCAGTTCCTCGCGGCGTTCGCCGTTCTGGTCGCGCCGATCTACCTGACCTTCGACAATTTTCTTTCCATGAACGCCTTCGAGCCCGTCTTGTGGATGGCTTGCGCGGCGATTGTGATGCGCATTCTCAACGCAGGCGATCAGCGGCTTTGGCTGTTATTCGGTCTGGTCGCGGGACTGGGCATTCTCAACAAGCACTCGATGCTCTTCTTCGGCTCCGGCATTGCCCTGGGACTTTTGCTCACTCCGGCACGGCGGCACTTCGCGACTATGTGGATCTGGCTCGGCGCGGCGCTTGCCATGCTCTTGTTCCTGCCGAATTTTCTCTGGGAGATGCGCCATGGCTGGCCGACTGTTGCGCTGCTCCATGCCGTGATCGGCACGAAGTATTCGACCGTTCCGGCCTGGGAGTACCTCGCGCAACAAGCGCTGCTGACGCATCCGCTCAATGCTCCAATCTGGCTCGCGGGCCTTTGGTTTTTCCTTGCGGATCGCGCCGGACGCAAGTTTTCCGTTCTCGGCTGGGCCTACCTGACCGTGCTCGCGGAGATGATCGTGCTGCACGGGAAGATTTACTACCTCGCTCCCGCCTACGTCATGCTCCTGGCCGGAGGCGCCGTGTGGATCGAGTCGCGTGTCTTGCCGCGAACTGGCGCTTGGCTCAAGCCGGCCATCGTTGCGCCGCTCTTGGCCGGCGCGCTCGTCGCCGCGCCGCTGGCGATGCCGGTCCTGCCTGTGGAGATGGCCGTTAAGTACTGCGCGTTCTGGGACGTCGAGTCCGTCCACGTGGAGAACGTTCCGCAAACCGACCTGCCCCAGCTTTTTGGAGACATGTTCGGCTGGCAGGAACAGGTCGAGGCCCTCGCCCGCGGGTACCATTCGCTGCCGGGGGAAGAGCAGAAGCGCACCGCCATTCTCGCCTACAACTATGGCGAAGCCGGCGCGGTGGACTACTTCGGCCCGAAGTTCGGCCTCCCGCGCGCGATCTGCGGACAGAATCAGTACGGCTACTGGGGACCGCGCGGCTATTCCGGCGACTCCGTGATTGCCATCGGCTTCACCGCTGGTCGGCTGCAAGAATTCTTCGGCGAAGTCACGCCCCTGGCGACCGTCAGTCCGGCGCATGCTCTTCCCGAGGAATCGAACCTGACGATCTATCTTTGCCGGAAGCCTCGGGCGAACCTGACCGCCGCCTGGAAGGAATGGATGTACTTGGGCTAAGACTGCCCTCTAACCACGGCATTCGGCCCGCATCCAATATATTGATTTGAAATATCCACTTTTTGCGGGATTGTGACCGTTGACACGAATCCCGACTCAGAGTAGGGTGTTTTAGGAATGGCTGCTCTCCGCCAATTCGGCCCACGGATGCTCTGTTGTTGCTGCGCCTGTTGTATGTGTCGCAGGACCGACATCTCTGGCCGGCGGAAGCTGCGGATCTAGTTCCAAACGAAATCGAGATTTCCAAAGCCCACGCGCCAGAGGTCCTGGTTGCGTGGGCTTTTGTTTGTGGCTCCTCGGAAGAGGGAGCCGCGAAGAAGTCACAAGCAGAACAAGCTTGCTGGACCGCCAAAGGGGCAAACGGGAGATGAGCGAGATCAAGGAAACCAAGGCGCAGCGCGTCGAGCGGCTGAAGCGCGAGAAGAACGCCTGGGAGCATTTCGATGAGCTTCGCGAATTTGCGCGCAAAGGGCATGCGTCCATCCCGCCCGAGTGGCTCGGAACCTACTTCCGCTCCTGGGGAATCTACACGCAGGGGGACGGCGCCGGCGTCGTCGGCGGCAAGAACGGGGAAGGGAAAGCCACGCCGTTCTTCATGGTGCGCATTCGCGTCCCGAACGGCCTGCTCACGAGTCGTCAGGTGCGCGAGGTCGCCGCGCTCTCCCAAGATTACGGTCGCGGCGTCGCGGACATCACGGTCCGTCAGAATTTTCAGTTGCACTGGGTGACCATCGAGGCGATTCCCGAGCTTCTGACGCGGCTGTGGGAAGCCGGACTCACGACCACCGGCGCGTGCGGCGACGTGGCGCGCAACGTAACGGGCTGCCCGGTGGCCGGGCTCGACGCGCACGAGCATGTGGACGCTTCTCCGCTCACTCTGGCCATCGACCGCGAACTCGGCGGAAACGCGGAGTTCTACAATCTTCCCCGAAAATTCAAAATTTCCGTGAGCGGCTGCCGCTCGTGGTGCACCTATCCGGAAATCAACGACGTGGCATTCACGGCCGCGAGCCGCCAGCGCAACGGCGCGCAGGAAATCGGCTTTCACGTGCGCATCGGCGGCGGACTCTCCACGGAACCGCACCTCGCCCGCAGACTCAATGCCTTCCTTCGATGGGACCAGGTCGTGCCCGTGGCGCGGGGCGTCGCGGAAATCTTTCGCGCGAGCAATGTGCTTCGTCAGAGCCGCGACCAGGCGCGCCTGAAATACCTCTTCCTGAAGCACGGCTGGACGGCGGACACGTTCCTCCAAGAGTTGCACAAGCAGATTGGTTTTGCTCTGGATCCCGCGGGAGAGGAACAGATTCCCGGAGACATTCTTCGCGACCATCTCGGCATTCACGAGCAAAAACAGCGCGGGCTCTACTACGTGGGTGCTTCCGTCCTGCGCGGCCGCATTACCCCTTCGCAGCTCCGCAAAGCCGCGGAACTCGCCGAGGAGTACGGAGACGGTCACCTGCGCGCGACCCCGCAGCAGAACCTTCTTCTTGTGAACCTCAAGGAAGCTCATGTCGAAACGGTCGCTCGGGAACTCGCGTGCGCGGGCCTTCCTGTGCGCACTTCGGCGTTCGCGCGGGGAACCGTGGCGTGCACGGGCTCCGAATTCTGCAAACTCGCCCTTACGGAGACGAAGGGATTCGCGCGCTGGCTGAGCGCCGAACTCGACGAGCGGCTTCCCGGTCTCGAGGAGCAGATCAGACTGCACGTCACGGGTTGCCCGAACAGTTGCGGCCAGCATTGGATCGCGGACGTCGGCATCGAAGGCAAGAAAATCAAGGTGGATGGAAAGCTCACCGATGCTTACTACTTCTGCGTGGGCGGTAGCGTGGGCGAGTTTGCCTCGATCGCTCGGCCCGTGGGCTATCGCTGCGCCGCAGGCGAGGTGCCAGACGCCATCGAACGGCTGATCCTGCATTTTCAGGCGAATCGAAATCAGCGCGAAAACCTCCGCAAGTTTCTGGCGCGGCAAAGCAACGAAGAAATCCGCGCGGTTCTTGCGGGCGCAGCCGTTGCTCCCGTCGAACGCGACCTTCCCGTTGCTGCCGTCCCGCACGAGTTGGAGGGCTAAATCGTGGGCAAGGTCTATCTCACCGGCGCCGGACCGGGCGATCCCGAACTTCTCACGCTAAAAGCGGCGCGTCTGCTCGCTGCCGCAGACGTGATTCTGCACGACGCTCTCGTCAGCACCGAGGTGCTCTCTATGGCTTCGCCTGCCGCACTGCTGGTTGACGTCGGCAAACGCTGCGGCACGAAACTGCTCACCCAGGACGAGATCAACGCCTTGCTGATCGCTTACGCGAAAGAACATGACATCGTCGTGCGGCTGAAGGGAGGCGATCCCGCGCTTTTCGCGCGCGCCGGCGAGGAAATAACCGCCCTGCGGGATGCCGGCGTCGAGTACGAAATCGTTCCCGGCATCTCCGCCGCATTTGGCGCCGCCGCTGCGGCTGGGATTTCGCTGACCGACCGCCGGCTCGCCTCCCAGGTGCTTTTCACGACGTTTTCCCGCCACTCGTCCGGCGGGGATCTCGGCTGGCGCATGATCGGCAAGGCCACGACGGTCGCCATCTACATGCCCGGTTCCGATTACGGCGATGTGGCCTCGCATCTCCTGAACGCCGGAGTCACCGCCGACACGCCTTGCGTGATCGTTTCTCAGGCCGGCGGAAAAAAGCAATCGCTGCGCTGGACCACCGTCGCCGGATTGTATGACGCGGAAAAACTGCGCGCGCCCGCCTTGCTTATCGTCGGCAAAGTGGCTTCGCGCAACGCGCAGGAGGTCGAAGCGGAAGTTGTGCTCGAACTCCTGGAGAAGGCCCGCGCATTTTCTCCGGAGGTCAATCCTTGGAGTCGGAATTGACCCATGGATGGACTGTCATGCTAAGCGAGTCTGCCGCACGCACGCGGAGCGAGGCATCCCTCCTCGGATGGCGAAAGCATGAGGGATCGCGGAATTCCCTGCAATGCAGATGGAGGCAGGAATGAATCAGCGGGGTAGCACAAAGGAAGAAGGCGTTCCGCGCCGCTCGTTTCCCTGGGAGACCTGGACTGCGCTAATCGCTTTCGCGCTGGCCGCCTTGTTCCGCTCCGGATTCTTCAAGCATTTTCCGTGGTGAAGGCCCGCTCTCCCCTGTGCACCTCGCGCCACATCGGCGGCGGATTGCAGGTCAGATTCCCAGCACTCCAACCAGTTCGCGCACCGAGTTGGCCGACTTTTGCAGTGCCGCGTTTTCTTCCGGCGTCAGCTTGATCTGCACGATTTCCTCGACGCCCTTGGCCCCAAGCTTTGCCGGCACGCCCACGAAGAGTCCCTTGATGCCGTACTCGCCTTCCAGATACACAGCGCAGGGCAAAATCTTCTTCTTGTCCTTCAGGATCGCCTCAACCATTTCCACCGCCGCGGCGGACGGCGCGTAGTAAGCTGAGCCCGTCTTCAACAGGTTCACAATTTCCGCGCCGCCTTTGCGCGTCCGTTCGACGATCGCGTCGATGCGCTCCTTCGCCAGCAGGTCGGGAAGCGGGATGCCTGCCACGCTCGAATAGCGCGGCAGCGGAACCATGTCGTCGCCGTGGCCGCCGAGCACGAAGGAATGCACGTTTTCCACGCTGACCTTGCATTCCATCGCCACGAACGCGCTCATCCGCGCTGAATCCAGAACGCCCGCCATGCCCATCACGCGGTTCTTCGGAAAGCCGCTGACGCGGAACGCCGCCTGCGCCATGGCGTCCAGCGGATTCGTTACCACAACGAGGATACAGTTCGGCGAGTGCTTCACGATTTGCTCGACCACCGCCTTCACCACGTCGTAGTTGGCTTTGAGAAGGTCGTCGCGGCTCATCCCGGGCTTCCGCGGGAAGCCTGCCGTGATCACCACGATGTCGCTGCCCGCCGTCGCCGAGTAGTCCCCGCTTGCCGTTGTAATCCCGATCGCGTGCGAATCGTTCCGCGTAATCGGCGTGGACTCGAGCATGTCCAGCGCCTTGCCTGCCGGTGGCCCGTCCAGAATGTCCGTCAACACCACGTCAGCCAGTTCCTTGTCCACGATGCGTTGCGCCGTCGTGGACCCCACAAATCCGCTTCCCACTACCGTTACTTTTTTTCTGCTCATGTTCGCTCGCTCTCAAAAGGAGGTAAAGGAAGTTCAGGAGATAAGGAGATAAAGGACAAAAGCTGGGCAACTTTGGGGCTCGCCGCCAAGCGCACCGCGACTCCGCTTCTTCTCCTTTACTGCCTTATCTTGCTGCCGCCGCGCCTTTCATGTTCTCGATGATCGCCGAGGCAAATGCCGCCGTCCCGACTTTCGTCGCGCCCGGCATCAGCCGCTCGAGGTCGTACGTCACGCGCTTCTGCTGAATGGTGCGCGCAATGCCGTCTTCTATCAGCTTCGCCGCTTCCACCCAGCCCAGAAACTCGAACATCATCGCGCCCGAAAGCATCACCGAACTCGGATTGATCACGTCCTTGTCCGCGTATTTCGGCGCCGTCCCGTGCGTCGCCTCGAACACGCCGTACCCGTCGCCGATGTTCGATCCGGGCGCCATGCCCAGTCCGCCGACTTGCGCCGCGCACGCGTCCGACAAGTAGTCGCCGTTCAAATTGGGCGTCGCCAGAACGCTGTACTCGTCCGCTCGCATCAGCACCTGCTGGAACACCGAGTCCGCGATGCGGTCGTTCACCATCAGCTTCTGCTTCCACTGGCCTTTGCCGTGTGTCGCTCCGATGGAGTTCAGCACGCCGCGAACTTCGTCGTACACGGATTTCTTGAATGAATCCGTCGCCTGCTCCAAACCCGGCTCGATCATCGCGGCATTTTGTTCGATGGTCAGCGCGGAATTCTTGTCCAGGTTGTCCAGAATCCAGCTTTCGCGCTCCGTCACCGTCTGCGCGCGGAACTCTTCGCGCGCCAGTTCGTAGCCCCAGTCGCGGAACGCCCCTTCCGTGAATTTCTGGATGTTGCCCTTATGCACCAGCGTCACACTTTTGCGCTTGTGCGCCAGCGCATACTTGATCGCGCGCCGCACCAGCCGCTTCGTGCCCGTCGGCGAAATCGGTTTGATGCCTACGCCCGAATCCCAACGAATCTGCTTCTTGCCGTCCTTCAGCATTTCGTTGTTCAGGAATTCCAGCAGCTTCTTCGCTTCCGGCGTGCCCGCCTTCCACTCGATGCCGATGTACACGTCCTCGGTGTTCTCGCGGAAGATCACCACGTCCATCTTTTCCGGATGCTTCACGGGGGAGGGAACACCGGGATAGTAGCGCACCGGCCGCTCGCAGGAATACAAATCCAGAATCTGCCGCAGCGCCACGTTCAGCGAGCGGATTCCTCCCCCCACCGGAGTCGTCAGCGGTCCTTTGATCGCCACGCGAAAATCGCGAATGGCCTCCACGGTATCGTCCGGCAGCCATTGCTGAAACGTGTTGAAGGCTTTTTCGCCCGCGAACACCTCGAACCACTCGACCCGCCGCTTTCCCCCGTAAGCGTGCTCCACCGCCGCGTCGAAAACGCGCCGCGAGGCCTTCCAGATGTCGCGGCCGGTCCCGTCGCCCTCGATGAACGGAATGACCGGCGTATCCGGCACTTGCAATTCGCCCCCGCTGTAGCCGATGGGCTTGCCGTTCGCCGGGACGGGCTGGCCATTGTACGCGCTTTTCATAAGGCGTTTCCCCCTGGGGAGTGTCGAGTTGGAGTTGGCGCGATGACGGAGCGAACCAGCGCGCGGAACTGAAATCGCAAAGATATCACACTGTGTAACCGGCTCCAAAGCGCCGGTATCGCTGCTAATGCCAGCCGCGCACAATTCTTTCTGCGCGGCAGAATAGCCGGTGAGACCGGATCCGGCCGCAGCGGCACCGCCTCTCTTCGATTTGTGTGTAGCGCCGCGCTTCGGGGCGTATCTTCCTCTGTTCGCCGCTCGCCCGTCGTCAGTCGTAATATTCCTGCCCCAGGTGCGTGATCAGTTCCTCTCCCATCATCCAGCGCAGTGTATTTTTCAGCTTCATGGACTGAATGAAGAGATCGTGCTCGGGGTAAAGTCCGGCGGGCGTCATCGGTGATTTGAAGTAGAAGCTCAGCCACTCCTGGATTCCCCGGAAGCCCGCGCGCTGCGCCAGATCCAGAAAAATCACCAGGTCCAGCACGATCGGCGCCGCCAGAATCGAGTCGCGGCACAGGAAGTCCACCTTGATCTGCATCGGGTAGCCGAGCCAGCCGAAAATGTCGATGTTGTCCCAGCCTTCCTTGTTGTCGCCGCGCGGCGGGTAGTAGTTGATGCGCACCTTGTGGTGAATCTTCCCATACAGCATCGGGTAAAGCTGCGGCTGCAGGATGTACTCGAGCGCCCCCAGCTTCGATTCTTCCTTCGTCTTGAACGAGCCGGGGTCGTCCAGCACTTCGCCGTCGCGGTTGCCCAGAATGTTCGTTGAATACCACCCCTCGAGACCCAGCATGCGCGCCTTGAAGCCCGGCGCCAGAATCGTCTTCATCAGCGTCTGGCCGGTCTTGAAGTCCTTCCCGCAAATCGCCACGTTGTGGTCCAGCGCCAGCTTCTGCATCGCGGGAACGTCCACGGTCAGGTTGGGCGCGCCGTTGGCGAACGGCACTCCGCTGGTGATGGAAGCCCAGGCGTACAGCATCGATGGCGCAATCGCCGGATGATTGTTCTTCATCGCCTCGACCAGCTTCTC
>Ga0209581_1000933_pt1 | contig 41375 bp, 28 predicted proteins | sample Coa_R2_FD_187160 | JGI IMG/M metagenome (GOLD analysis project Ga0209581, IMG submission 187160) | Surface soil microbial communities from Centralia Pennsylvania, which are recovering from an underground coalmine fire - Coalmine... | ecosystem: Environmental > Terrestrial > Soil > Unclassified ...
ATGGATCAACCACCTGCTGAACACAGGCCGGAGAGACACCTGCCATCCGGCGGAGGGCTTGCTCTTGGAATTGGCGTAGGGGTAGCTCTGGGAGCGGCGCTCAACAACCTCGCTATCGGAATAGCGATAGGCGCGGCTATTGGAGTCGTTCTTGACCAGGCGAACGCGCGCAGGAACAGACATGAGCAATAAGCTCTCCTGAGGACAAAGGGCCTCCAACTCGCCCAGGTATTGCCAGGCGAGTTGGAGGCCCTTTGTCCTGGCGGTACACTGTGTGCCACAGGTCCGGCAATTCCAATGCTCCACATGTTCTCCTTACCTCTTTGCCCAAAAATACTCCCTACCCGCTCAGTATATCAGATCGAGCCGGCCCCGACAGGTTGGACGAGCCAGCTCCCATACCCTCCGACGGCGGGATTACAATGCCCTTTGGCATCCAGGCTGCAATAGGTGCCGCTGATATTGCCATCTTTCTGGACGGTGCCGGAGAAGTACAGTGGCGCAGAAGCCTCTGAACTATGGATCGTAAACTGAACGAGGCCGCCAGTCGTAACAGAGCCGGTGAATGGCCCGTTGCCGCTGAGGGGCGGGCTGACCACAAAGTTCCCCTGAATGTGCTGCTGCTGTTGAACGATCCCGGTGAGAGACATGGAGGTGTCGATATTGCCGTTATTGTCATGAATTGTCCCGCTGTAGGCAGGGGCCAGCGAAGGAAAGACGGTCGCTGGGGCCGAAGTGGTGGTTGGTGAAAGGGTCCGCGTTGGTTGCGGCGATGGTGAGGGCCGGGGACTAGCCGTATGCGTGGCAGGTCCAACCGCCACGGTAGCAGTTGAAGAGCGCACCGGCTGGCCGTGCAAACCAGGAAACAGGAGGAGAGCCGAGGCAAAACCTACGCCAAGCGCGAGCAGGAGAAGCAGGAAAAGAGCGGCCCACCCGCCGTGTGAACGGGAACGACTGACCGCTGGCACGTGCGCTGGTCCTTCTTTCTCACTGGGAACCGCCCGCCCAACCTCGCCCGCAGATGCAACGGCCTGCTTGGGAAAGGTATCCAACCGATCAATTTGCAGAGCTTGCCAGAAATCCCTGACAGTAGCAAAACGCTCGTCATTTTCTAGCGCCAGCGCGCGTTCAAGTGCAGCAGAAACGTGGTCGGGAATATCTGGCACAAGCTGTTTGACAGGCGTCAGAGGGTCGGCATTTTTACTCAAATGCTGGGTCAGACGGAAAAACGCGTCGATAGGGACCATGCCGGTCAGCAGGGTATAGATGGTCGCACCCAGGCCATAGATGTCTGTGCGCGCATTCGTGCCGGTGCTATATTGTTCGGGCGCCCCATAGCCCGGCGAGACATGGCGGATGGCGGTTGTCGTGGCATCCTGGTCAAACTCCTTCGCAATGCCGAGGTCAACCAACACAGTCGGCCCGCCAGAGGTGGGAGCGATGATATTCGAGGGCTTGATATCACGGTGAATGATCGGCGGCGTCTGAGCATGCAAGTAGGCAATAGCCTCGACGACTGGCTGAATCAGTGTGAGCACTTCGTCCAGGGGAAGCCGCTGGCCAGGCCGCTCGCGGCGCAGTCGCTCCAGATTGACGCCCTCAATATAGTCCATCAGCATATACACGCGATTCTGAGCAGGATTGTCAAAGACACGATAGACGCGGGGAAGCGAGGGGTGGTCCGCGCGCTTGAGAAATTCGGCCTCCAGAGTAAAATGACGCCGCCCGCGCTGATCAGGATCAATAATTTCTTTCAGTGCAAAAACATTTTGCCGCACGCGCAAATCGCGCACAAGGTAGACCGCTCCAAAACCACCCCGGCCCAACAAAGCCTCGATTTGATAGCGATCGCCAACGATGCTCCCAACCGGGAGAGTAGTTTGCATTTCTTGCATATCAAACCCCCTATAGAGAGCTTTTAGAGAATGAAAAGAGAGAAACTGTACAAGTCTATCACTCTTTTGAACGAAGAAAATGTTTCTTCGCTCAAATTCAATGCAGTGGGTAGTATATCTGGTGGCTTGCCTACGCTGGTTTCCTGGCCAGGATCAGCGCTACAGGTAGCGTAAAGCCAAGCGTCCCATCGCGCTCCTCGATGCGCAGGCGCTCGCGCGCCTCCGGCGAGGCGGCGCGCATCAGCCGCTCAATCGTGGCTACGGCGTCGGGCGGCGTGCGCATGCGCTGCGTCCAGGAGGGAATGTCCAGGTAGAGTCCCCACTCGCGGGCAGTCTCAACGGTAAAGCCGGCCTGTGTGAGAAGGACCGTCCATGCCGAAATTCGGTGGTTGCGCACATGCGATGGATCGCGCAGGACCTCTATTTCGTGGAGCAGGGCCTCCGCCTCCGCCTCCTCCGGCGAGGTTGAGTCAACCAGCAACAGTTTGCCGCCAGGCTTGAGCACGCGCGCCCACTCCCGCGCGGCCACGTCTGCCCGCGGAAAGTGGTGGGGAGCGTGCCGGCAGGTTACAACTTCAAAGCTCGCGTCCTCGCAAGGCAGAGCCTGTGCATCGCCCTCCAGATAGCGAATATTGTGCAGTCCCCGCGCCAGCGCCTCCTGCTGCGCTACCTCCAGCATAGGCCGGGTAAGATCCAGCGCCACAACCTCCGCCGCGTATGGAGCCAGGGCAAAGGCAGTATGTCCACCGCCCGTGGCTACATCCAGCACGCGCTCCGTGCCGGTGAGAGCTGCGGCCTCCACCAGCCAATCGAGGTCCGGTCCACGGGCGTGAACCTTGCTGGTAACGTAAGCGGCGGCTACCGCGCCAAAGTTCTCCTGCACCAGGCGGCGCTTCTCCTGTTCGCCGGCCTCCTGGGAAATATCTTGCTGCTCGCTTTCAGACATGCATGTTCCTTTCAAGGGGTACGGAATGACTCTCGTTATCCACTATCTTAGCACATCCACAAGCTGCCCTTCATTTTTGACATTTTCGCTTATGAGGAGGAAATTCCAGAAAAACACCTGGCAGGCCCAGGTGGCGCGCCCGCTCACGCCATTGTAAGGGGCACGCCGCCCGGACCTGCCAGGCGCGGTATCTGACTATAGAGACGGAGAATGCGCATACGGAGCGGCAGAACGAAATCGTTCTATCCCTCTGCCATATACTCCATCGGCGCCTTGAAAGCGCTCTCAGCCGGGGCAAGCATGCCGGCCAGCGCGGCGTACCAGGCGACCAGCGCACAAACAATTGCGATCCAGCCGCCAATCATCAGCAGTGGTGTGTTCGCATTGGCAAATTGTCCAATCGTCAGGAGAAGGTAGGCCAGGCCAAGCAGAGCAAGCACTGCCATCAACATCATGTTGTTTGTTTTTAACGAACCTACAAGGAGCACGCCAAGACAGATCGTCCAGCAGAGGAACAGCAGGCCAAGCGCGTGATTGAGCGCCAGAAGATCAACTCCGAAGTAATTCAGCAGGGCCGTTGATGGCAGAAAGAACACGCCAAAGGTGGCGAGAAAACCGCCATACGCGGCGAAAACGGTCCCGGTAATCGAGCTGCCGCGCCGGAATTCCAGCAGGCCGGCAATAAATTGGACAATCCCACCGAAGATGAGCGCCGCCGCCGTGACCAGGCCGGTGCCCTTGCCGGGACCGGGCAGCAGAAAATGCGCAAAACTACAGCCGATCAGCGCAGTTGTAAAAGCCAGGGCGATTAAACCGAGTGGGCGCGCGTTCGTGATTTCACCCGCCCGCTCCTCTGTGTAATGGGTCCGTGAGGTCATTTGAGCCATCGATCTTTCTCCCTTTCACCTGAAAAATTCCCAAAAAGGAATCTTTGTTCAACAAACTGAGCCGCGCCTACTCCTCTGCGCAGGCGCTGCAATCCGTCACAGGTGAATCATTCACCACTGCATGGCTTCTGGCTCATCCTCCAGATTTAAAGCAGAGCTACTATCCTCTTATCTCTCACCTCCTTCCTCCCTCCTATTACGTACCTCTTCAAAATGTCGTATTACGACATAAATTGTAACGGATCGATCCAGGCGATGCAAGCGCGGCTGTATGCGGCAGTGCCGGAACGAAAAAGGCGGGTGGACCGTTTTAAAATCTCGGCCCGACCGTAAAATATCCCTCATTCGCCAGGCAGGGACCGGCCTGCGTGCGGCAATAGTAACCATGCAAATAATTGCCAGGCTGGTTGGCGCCGTAAAAGTAGTATGGCGTCTGTCCAGAGGGTTGTTGGACCGTAAAGGAAAAGTTACCCTTGAGATCGACGACTCCATTGAGCAGGTACACCTGCTGGCTGGATGAGTTAAAGGTCACTGAGCCTTGCAGGGCACCTTGACCCTGCGTCTGGACAAGATGCACCGAGAGCTGCGTTACCTGCTGCGTATTGTTGTCCGTCATCGTCCCGTTATACGTACCGGCGATATAGAGGCCGGGTTGCGGCGTTGGCGAGGGAGTTGCCGTGGGAAGCACAGTCGCCGTCCTCTGAGCCGTAGATGTCGGAGTTGATTGCGAGCCTGAAGAGGCGCCAGATTGGCGTACAATATAGAAAGAGACCGCACCTATAACCAGCACAAGGACGAGGACCAGGGAAACGAAAACTCGCAAGCCGGGACGTCGCCCCGAGGGGGGACGTGGCGCATCGGTCACTTGTTGTTTCGATATTGAGGCCGCGACCGTAGGCAAATCGTGTTCCGCAGGCACTTCAGGTGAGGGCTGCAACTTGATCTGCGGGGTTTCCGGCGATTTCACAACGCGCCCTTCTGAACTGGCTATTGAAATATCTTCCGGCGTGGCACGACTTACCAGCACATCAGAGGCCGGCGTGAAAACTTCACCTGTGCGTGTTGCTTGGATTACCTGATCTTCGCGCGGGCTTGCAGAGGCAGGCCGCGTCTCGTCCTGGCCTTCTGCCAGGGTGAGGAGCTGACTGAGACCAACCTGCTCCTGGTTGATGGCCAGCGTCTCATAGTCGGACATATCGTCAGTTCTGGCCGGCTGCTGCGCAGCCTCCGCAAACGCGCTGGCAAAGTCGGCGACCGACGGGAAACGCTCCTCCGGCTTCTTAGCCAGCGAGCGCAGCAGCACCGCGTCGAGAGCCTCAGGCAGACGCGGGTTAAACTTGCTGGGCGGGGGCGCCTGAACCGCGAAATGTTGATACATCAACTGCTCCATGCTTCCCGTGAAAGGCGGGCGTCCGGCCAGCAATTCATAAGCCATGACCGCCAGCGCATACTGGTCGCTCGCAAACACAGGGCTGCCGCTCCACTGCTCTGGCGCCATCGAGGTCGGCGTGCCGCGAATCGTGCGGCTGGAACTGGAAACCGTCGTAAAATTGCGCGCAATGCCAAAATCGGCGAGGAGAAGCGTTGGACGTTGCGAATCCCTGCGGTTGCGGCGCAGGAGAAAGTTCGAGGGCTTCACATCCAGGTGAACAACCCCGTGATCATGGGCATACTGAAGCGCCTCAGCCGCCTGCTCAACCAGGTAGGCTACCTCCTGCGGAGGGAGAAACCGCTCACTTTGCCCACGCTGCCAGCTCTCAAGCGAGCCATCCGCACAATAGGGCATAACCATGTAGGTAATTGCCATCCCATCGCGCGTCTCCTCGCCGAAATCGTAGAGCGGCAAAATATTGGGGTGCTCAAGCGCGGCAATTGCCTTTGCCTCGCGCTGGAAAAGGCGAGCGGCGTCCGTCGCTCGCTCGCCTTCGGCAGAGCCTTCTGCTCGCACAACTTTAATAGCCACCTGGCGACTCACGCGCGTATCCTGCATCAAATAAACCTCGCCCATGCCGCCACTTCCAAGCAAACGCTCGTAGCGGTAGCGACCGCCCTGGAGTTCTTCTATGGCCATCTTTCAACCTCGCATTCTCAGCTCTCCCTCTCCAAAGGCCAGAGAGGCGCACTCTCTGGCCAGGAAGTAGGAGGAATAAATATAGACATACTATATACCACTATCTCTACAGAAGACAACGAGCAATGCTTATCTCACGCTCTGGAATCCTTGCGCTTTAGAAAGAGCCCCATCACAATGACAAGGAGGACGATGAGCACGCCCAGAGCGATCCAACTCAGTATCAGCCGGTGCAGGGCGTCGGTCTGGCTATAGATCGAGTAGAGCGTGCTATGATAGGTAGGATCGTCGCCAAACAGCCGATCGCCGCCAATCTTATCGGCATGCAGGCCAATGGAGGAGCCCAGTGCGGCCATCGCCCAGCGGGTCGGGAAGATCGCGGCCAGGATCTGCGTCAGCCAGTCCTTGAGTGGGATGATCGCTCCCGAAAAGATGACCTGCGGAATAAGAATAATCGGCACAAAGCTGATGGCACGATCATTGTTGGGAGCAATCGCCGAGATGGTTAAACCGATCATCAGGCCCGCCAGCGAGGTCAGGCTCAGGGTGATATAGACCTCAAGAAGCGGGGGGAGAAAGACGCCCTGGCCCAGCGGCTCACCCAAATTCACTACCAGCACCAGCACCGCGCTCTGGAGCAGGCAGAGGACCCCCAGCACTACGATCTTCGAGAACATATACGGTAAAATGCCCAGATTGACGGTGCGCTCGCGCCGGTAAATCGGCGCCTCTTTCACAATCTCGCGCGCTCCGTTAATACACCCAAACAGCACCGTCGCGAAAGCCATAATAAACAGCACCTTCTGCGCGTCCGCTCCCGGTCCCGGCAGCAGAAAAGCCTGCAACGCCTGATTTACCCCACCATGGCCGAGAGCATAAGCCTGGCCGTTGGGATCACTTTGCAGAAAATGGAGAACCTGCTGGCAAGCGATCGTTTCACTCCGCTGTGACTGGGGCAGCGCCAGCGGCCCGGCAGTGGTCAGAATTTGTGTGCGGCATTGCGTGAGCTGATTGGCGTCGAAAATGCCCATTCCCACCTCGAAGCGCACCATCAGAACGAGCATAATCGCGATCACCGGTGCCTGCAAGAGCAAGATCAGCAGATTGCCGGTATCATTCTTCAGCAATTCCAGGTAGCGCGTGGCAAGCAAGAGAAATTGCGACCAGCCATGCCCGCCCCGGAAGCGCGCGCGACGCGCCTTGCCGCGTGCTGGAAGCGTCTCGGCGGGCGATCTCTCCCTCTGCTGGCTTTGCCCTTCTCGCAAAGGTTCAGCGATATAACGCTGGTAATCCGGCGAAGCGCGAAACCGCGCCTCCGCCTGTGCTGGAATATCCGGTTGCTCCCTGGTCGGCTCGAGGGCGCTGTAAATCTCAGCAAAGTCGGTCTTCTCGAAAAAGTCTTTCGCCGCATTAGGGGGGCCAAAATAGGCAAGACGCCCGCCTTGAGCTAGAAAACATACATAATCACAAGAGTTGATATTGTTGGTCGCGTGAGTCACCAGAATAATCGTGTGCCCCTTATCGGCCAGCCGACGCAGCAGGAACATCATTTTACGATCCAGACCGGGATCAAGGCCCGAAGTCGGTTCGTCAAGAAAAAAGATGCTGGGATTCGCCAGCAGTTCGAGCGCGATCGAGACACGCTTGCGTTGACCACCAGAGAGCTTGCTCACTAACAGATCGCGCCTCTCAGTCATCTCGACATCTTCCAGCACCTCATCGATCCGCCATTGAATCTGCTCATGCGTAAAGTCGCTCGGCAGGCGCAGGCGCGCCGCATAATACAGCGCCCGCTCGACCGTAAGCTCGCGATGCACAATATCGTCCTGCGGAACATAGCCAAGCTGGGTGCTAAAAACCGCCAGGTTGCGATAGTAATCCTCGCCATTGTAGAGAACAGCGCCATTCGACGCAGGACGAAGGCCATTCAGCGCATCCATAAGCGTGGATTTACCAGCGCCAGAGCCACCGACGAGGGCGACAAACTTCCTGGGCGGGATAACCAGGGAGATGTCGTTGAGTAGAATTACCTGATTATTGCCTGTTTTTTTCAAGTGGAGCGCGTCAACACGAATGCTGTTGCTCTCATCGTACTGCCGCAGTTCGGTACCTGTATAGATGAGACGATATGGACCAATACGAAGCTCATCGCCGGTACGCAGGAGCTGAGTGGATATCCTCTGGCCATTGACATAGACATGATTTGTGCTATTGGTATCAGTTAGCCGATAGCCCCCCTCTACCTTCTCCAGCAGAGCATGACGTGCTGAAATCTGCGGATGATTCAGCACCACCGTATTGTCCCCAGCACGTCCAATGGTCAGCCTCTCATCCGGGAGCGGGATCGGCTGCATTACGGGCAGCACCGCCTGTGGAACTTCTGAGCCGTCTCCATAGGAGAGGGTAATGAGTGTTCCATACTCATCACCTATACGAAACATATCTCCATTCACCAGTAGCTTACGGAAAGTCTGGTCGCCGGAAATACGCTGCCCCTGATACCACAGCCCGTTCAATGTCCGCCCGCGCGACGGATGGGGGTGTACAAAGAAGAAGGTCCCATTCTCGCGCACAATCTGCGCGTGAAAGGCAGATACAGTAGATTCGGCTATAGGAATCTCGTTCTGCGGATTCCTCCCAATATTGATTACCTCCTTCTCCAGAAGATACGTCTTTACCTCGCTGTGAATGTTACTACTCACCGTCAGGGCTGGCCGGCCACCTGCCTCCGGGACAGCGACAGTACCTGAAAAGGATTCTCTCCGATGCTCTGGCAAAACAGGCGCGGACGCCTGTCCCTCAGGCAAAAGAGAGGCCGGCTCAGTCGAGGTAGATTGTCGGATAAAGAAAAGAAATGCTATCTCCCCACCCAGGGTTATCGTGTCGTTATGCTGGAGCTGCCCCCGCTCTGTACGCTGCTGGTCAATCGTGATATAACTTGTACGTGAAAGGTTCTCAAGTATCCAGTGCCCGTCCTGTAAACGAATAGCGGCGTGCTGCCGGGAAATACGTTGATCAAGCAAAGTAATCTCGTTCTGCCGGTCGCGACCAATCGTCGTGATCGGAGGTCGGAGCGCGATCGTCTGGCCGGCAAGCGGGCCGTTGAGAAATTTGATGACAGCTTCGCCCATCGATTGGTGATTTATTTCCATATAATACGGCCCTCAAATATTTTTGCATTCAATTCTACTCTAAAAAGTAGAGATTCGCAATGATGCTCGATATTCCGCCATCCTCAACTCGATATGCCTCTGTAAACAACCGGGCGATAAAAGAAAGGCGTTCTCTGATAGAACGTTGAGCTTTTTCCTTTTCTCCGATCGATATTATTCTCTGAGCAAAGAAGAAAGGGAGCCGTAAGCAAGCTCGCAACTCCCTTTCTCCCCTTATGGACCCTGGGCAAGATCAGTCACACCTCTTATGCCAATGCGCCAGTCTCCAGGCGCTCCTTCAGCGTCCGCAAATCCCCCTCCATCTGGAAATTCACCGCGTCGGCAACCTCCTGCTCCGTTAGTCCTTTGGGGAGAGTAAGCAGGTGGATTGTCGCCTCCTCTGAAATTACCGTGCCCACATCCTGCACCGACTCAAATTGATAGCAGAAGAGGCAGGGGACGGTGCCTGCGATGCTTTTGAAAGAGAGATAGCGGGCTGGCTCATACTCAACCACTTCAAACACGATCTCCACCCATCGCTCGAAAAAACAGATTTTACTCTTGACAAGCGTACCAGGACAGACCGCCTCTGGCGTCATTTTTTGAACCGAGATCAGGGCGCCGGACCAGCCAGTCATGTTTTCAAGGTCACTTAAACAGGCAAAAATCTCCTGCGCTGGACGGCGAATCAAGATACTCTGTCTGGCTCTTATCTCCCACATCAGAAATCTCCTTCGATGTTAAAAATGAACCACAGGCGGCCTGTCACCTCAAGCAATGCCATACAGGCGCGGCGAGCCATCACCATCATCCCAGGGAGCCGGGGCCAGGGTGATAGCATCAACCTCGGCTGACAGGAAAAGCTCGCGCAAAACCGCGCCCACCTTGCGCCCGATGGCCTCCTTCACATGCTCTTCCGTACAGGGGCGCAGAATAAAACCTTCGTATGCACATTGTGCATGCACTTGGATAAAATAATATTTGAGTTTTAAATAAGCATAGGAAATGAAGTAAATGCTGACATCATCCACTGTCCCCTCGCCGAACAGGTCGATCAAAGCCTGGCCCACTCCTTCCTCCACCATGCATTCGATGTCCTTCATATTATCCGAGACAATCTCCGAGAAGCGAGCGCCACATTGAGCATGAACCTTACATATGTGCATAGTCTCTTCCTCCTTGATTTGCTTCTTAAATTTGGCTATACTAACGAAAAGTATACAGCGAAAAATTTTCCGGGCCTTCTTTTTGGTAACTTAAAATCTACCGGTTTTACCCCCGAAACGGTCTGTGTCATCCTGTCGTAAGGCATCAACGAGAGGGGAAAGAGATGAATGTCGAGGCATTTCGGGACTGTGTGCAGAGATATTTACGTACAGGTGGTTATAAGCAAGAGGAACTGGCCGATGCCATTGGCCTGCACTCCAAAGTTCTCAGTCGCAAGCTGAATAGCAACGCAAATGCCCGGTTGACGCTCCGCGAAGTGCGCGCGATTGTGATTGCGCTGGCAGACTGGCACGTGCTCACTACCCGTGAGGAACTGCTCGACCTGCTTGCGACGGCAGAGATTGATCCCGGTATTGTGCAGCAGAGTGAATGGCAAACACCGCTCCTCAACGATCTCCCCCACTCCAAACCTGCTCCTCAGCGGACGACTCCTGGTCCCCGGCATAATTTACCCGCCACGCTCACGCGCTTGATCGGGCGGGATTGGGCAGTAGAACGCCTGCGGCACCTCCTGGCCAGCAAAGAGACGCGCCTGGTGACGCTCGTAGGAGCCGGCGGAAGCGGGAAGACACTTCTCGCGCTCCACGTAGCAAAGGAAGCGCTGGATACCTTTGCTCAGGGCGTCTGGTTTGTTCCGCTCGCGAGCGTCAGCGATCCCGACCTGGTGCCACTGAGTATTATTCAAGTGCTGAATATCAAATCCACCCCTGATCTGAAGCCCCTCCAGAGCTTGACTACTTATCTGCGCGACAAAGAATTGCTCCTGGTCCTGGACAATTTTGAGCACCTGGGCGAGGCAAGAGACATTGTCGATGCCATGCTGGCTGCTGCACCACAGATTACTGTGCTGATTACCAGCCGGGTGGTGCAGCGCCTGTACGGAGAGCGCGAGTTTCGCGTGCCCCCGCTGGATATTCCCGATCCTGGCGTTCCCCTCCATGCCGGACAACTCACCCAGTATGGGGCCGTGCGACTCTTTCTGGAGCGCGCCCAGGCCGTTGCGCCCGACTTCGCGCTAACAGACGAAAATGCCGCGACCGTCGCGCAGATCTGCGCAAGAGTTGATGGCCTGCCGCTAGCCCTGGAACTGGCCGCCGCGCGTATCAAGATTCTTCCACCAGAGTCCCTGCTCGAACGACTCACCGAGGCCAGCCTTCCCGTTCTCACGCGCGGCGCGAAAAATCTGCCCGGCAGGCAGCAGACGCTGGGCAATACGATCAAGTGGAGCTACGACCTGCTCTCCCCTGAAGAGCAAAAGTGGTTCTGCCGGCTGGCCATCTTCTCTGGAAGCTGGGAGATCGAAACGGTCCAGGCGATGATGCAAGAACTGCCCGCCGGTGAGGCGCGCGCAACGCCTGATCCGCTCGACCTGCTCGAACAACTGGTGGACAACAGCCTGCTCATTCGCCTGCCAGACGAACAGAAATTGGCCCGCTTTACCATGTTGAGCACACTGCGCGAGTACGCCCTGGAACAACTGGCGGGACAGGATGAGCATGAGCAACTGCGCGACTGGCACGCCTGCTATTATCTGAGAAAAGCGGAAAAAGCTGTGCTTGATCTGCGAGGACCTCAACAATTGCGCTGCCTGGCCCTGCTGAGAGTCAACAGCGAGAATTTTCGCGCGGCCTTGGAATGGTCCCTGCAAAAGGCTAGAGATGGCCTCTCAATACACACTTTTCCTCTTGCCCCTCAGACGCCTGGTCGGACAGAAAGCAGCAAACAGGATTCCGCCAGCCGGACCGCGCTTGAATTCTGCCTGCGCCTGGCTGCCGCCTTGCGTCCCTGCTGGGAATGGCAGGGCAATCTGATCGAGGCCCGCTACTGGCTGAACGCGGTCCTGCGAGTGCCGATTGAGGACGACGCGGAGCAGGATGTGCTGGCGGCGCGCGCCTACGCTCTGAGCGAGGCGGCGCGCGTAATCTTTCTGCAAAACGAGAAGGCGCGCGCCCTGGAATTGATTGAAGAGAGCCTCGCGCTCTGGAGACGGCTGGGCGATCGACGAGGGCTGGCAATGGCTCTGCTCCATCGCGGCTGGGTCGCTCACGGCATGGACGAGTACGAGGCCGCCAAAGCGTTCTATCAACAGGGCGTCGAACTCATTTCGCCAGACGAGGACACCTGGCTCTATGTGCAACTGCTGATCCAACTGGCCGACGCCGCCGGCTTTACCTCGGATTATGAGCTGGCCGACGCTTGCTATGAGCGCAGCCGGCAGCTTTCCGCGCAGATCGGCGACAAAAGCGCCATAGCAGACGCCTGGAAAGATCAAGGCGGCATCCTGCTTCTCCAGAGCAAATGGACCGAAGCCCTCGCTTGCTTGCTCAAAAGCATCCAGATCTGCCAGGAGATAGGGCATAAACAGTATCTCGCGACCGGCCTGGGACTGGTCAGCTTCGCGGTGGGCATGCGAGAAGAGCCGGACCCACAGACCGCAAGCCTGGATTCAGCCCGCATGAGAGGAGCCGCCGATGCCCTGATGGAGAAAATCGGCCTGACTCCCTGGACCCGCACCAGCCCCTTTATCCAGGCTGTCCGCCAACTCATTCGCTCGCGCGTCGACGAGCAGGACTGGGAGGCCGCCTGGCAGGCCGGCTATGCCCTCACGCTGGATGAGGCGATTGAGCTGGCATATCAGTTGGGAAAAGGAGAGGCCCTCTAAGGACTGAAAGAGATTCTCTTCCTGGCGCTGACACATCTGATAATAAAGTCGCCGTTGGGAATAAGGAACGCTCAATGAGGAGATATCTGTAAAAGCTCTTCCGCAATATCCTGCCAGGCGCGCAGGCTCGCCTGCTGGATCGTTATCGTCGTCCTTCGTAACCTGGCCTCTTCAAACTTGAGCGCAACACGCTGATCAAAGTTTTCAAAATACGGCAACTGCTGCGCGAGAGGCGGCATAACGCCAAGCATGATATCGGCAGAATCATAAAATTCTTCCGGGCGGAACAGCAGAGCGGTCAGGTGAGCATAGTGGTCCAGAAGGGTCTGGTGAGCCTCGTCGAAATAATGGGGACGCGCGCTCGACGCGAGCAAAGCCCCGGCAATTCTGGCCTGGCGCAGAATGGGCGAGGCGATCGCGCTCTGCTCGTAATCTGTCCAGTTCGCAGGAGTAAATGTGTCGGCATCGCGACTACTGACCGAGACGCCGCGATAATTCATCACAGCGCTTCCAGCCGCCGATTCCGACCCCAGAAATATCGTCCTGCGCGAGAGATCCCTTTCCCAGGGAGGCGTGCCCATGCCTCGCAGCTGGCGCAAACAACGCACCTTTTGCCCGCCCACGGGAGGTACGCAGGCGACCAGAACCAGCGACATCCCCCTCTTCTCCGGGTCAAAGTGCTCAAGCGCCCGCGAAAAAATCAGTTCGTAGAGCGCGTTGTAGGCCAGAGAGAGAGGCATCTGCGTATAGATCTGCATGGCCTGGGCATATAACTCTGCCGGGATCTCCGGTACAATCGGGTGTTGTACCACTTCTTCCTGCGAAAGCGAGGGAAACTCTGCTTCAATCAAACTGAAGAAAGGACCAGAGAGATCGGTCGGCAGCGCACGCGCGAGCCGGCGGATATTCTCCTCTCTTGGCCGCGACTCCCCACTAGCCCAACGCTTTAAAGTAACCGGCTTTACCCCCATCTCATGAGCAAGCCGATGTTTCTCCTGCGAATTTTTGATCGCCTGACCCAGCAGGTCTCGCCAGCTTTTAAAATTATGATTCGCTTCCATACATTTTTTTCTGACACGCTAGATAATTAAAACATAACAATTTCGCTCTGCCAATTTATCATAGTTGGTTTCGGGCAAAAAGACAAGCCATTCTTCACCCTTCACCAAGCCTGTGAGGGCAAATATCTGATGGCACCGCTTCAAGCAGTAACCTCGCTTCTCGCCCTCTCGGAAGCGCCAAAAACCGTCTCCATCGCCTCAGGCGCAAAACGCTCAACCATCTCTTCAGTAATCGCATTGGCGCGACAGATTTCGCCAAACAGGCTGGCGCTGCGGCGCGGGATACGCTCCTGGGTATGGGGGTTCAGTTCGATCAATCCAAAACGCGCGCTCCACCCCTCGGCCCACTCGAAGTTATCTACCAGTGTCCAGTGCAGATAACCACGCACGGGAATGCCCTCCTGGATTGCGCGATGGACCATCGCCAGGTGCTCCAGGATCGCGCGTGGCCGGCGGTCATCCCTGACATTGCTGAAACCGTTCTCCGTAATATACAGTGGCTTGTTGCCACGCGTGCGCTTATACACCTCTTTCAGCACACGGTAGATCCCTTCAGGATAGATCTCGCCAAAGGATTCACCAACCCCTGGATCGTTCACAATTGCGTTGAGACGATCAAAACGACGAGCAAAGAGCTCTCCCGGCTTCGTGGGATCAAAACGCACCATCTCGCGCGTATAGTAGTTCACCCCATGATAGTCACGCGTCCCAGGGGCGCGAACTAGCGGCTCTAGCGCGAAATTCAAAGGCACAGAGAAATGCCCCGTCTCGGCAGCCCTGAGAATCGCCCAGTTAAAACTCTCTTCCTGCAAAGCCGCCGCCGCGACATCGAGCGGCCAGAGCGGTCGGGCCGGATCGAAGAGCCGATAGTGCAGGCAGTACCCGATGCGCGCTTCAGGCTGCAACTCACTGATCGCGTAGAATGCCTCAACATGGGCCTGTAACAGATTGCGAATCACCAGCAATGTTCGCTTGAGATCATGCTCGCCCGGCGGGAAAATGCCGAGCAAGTAGCCCATGACCGCGTAGACGTTCGGCTCGTTAAAGGTGAGCCAGAAATCGCAGAGATCCTGCAAGTGAGAGATCGCGTACCTGACGTAGCGCACGAAGAACGCGATGTTCTCAGGATTGGCAAAACCACCTCGGTCAGCGAACCAGAGCGGCTCCGTGAAATGATGCAGGGTAACGATTGGCACCATGTGCCGGCGGCGCAGATCGCTCAACATTGCGCGATAGCGATCGAGCGCGGTACTATCCCAGCGCTCCTCCTCGGGCTCGATGCGGCTCCATTCCAGGCTCAGGCGCAGAGCATTGTTTTCCATCTGTTCGGCCAACTCAAAATCGCTCTCGGCCCGCCTCCACCAGTCCGAGGCATCCCCACAGCTATCGCCTGAAAGGATATGCCCCTGTCGCTCCCAGCGATACCATTGATTATTGGTGTTGCCGCCCTCGCACTGATGCGCGGCGGAGGCTGTGCCCCATAAAAACCCTTCAGGAAAGCGCAGAAGACGTTTGCTGGCCATGAATACGTGGACTCCTTTGTCGGTTGCAGAGATATAGAAGTATTGTACCATATGGCAAGAGGAAAGGCTGTGGTTAACCAGCCCCGGCTGGTTAACCACAGCCTTTCCTCTTGCCATATGGTCTCTGAAACTACTCGCGAATACCGCGCGGGGGCAGCGGGCGAACCAGGGGACTCATCACCGGTAGATCCTTCTTACCGCGCGGCAGGCGCTGGCGCACCAGGTAGTTAGGAGCAACGGCCAGGTCGCCTTTCTCCAGCGTGACATCGGAGCCAAAGCGGTTGAAGAAGGAGAGCTCGAAGTTCGGCGTCTCGCCGAGCGCGCCGTGCGGGCAGACCTCCACGCAGTCGCCGCAGAAGATACAGCGATCGAGCGCGAAGGCATAGCGTTTGAGCGTGCGCTCGGCCATCATCAGCGAACCGGTCGGGCAAACCTGGACGCAGGCGCCGCAGGAAACGCAGTCGGTGTCGTGCAGGCTGACGTTGAAAGGCGTCGAGACAATCGTATCGAAGCCCTTCCCGAACATGCCGTAGCAATCGGGACCGATCACGTCGTGGCAGACGCGCACACATTGCGTGCAGTTGATGCACTTGTTCGGATCGCGCAGGATGAAGCTGTGCGAGAGATCGAGATCGTAATCGTGATAATCGCTCGGTTCTCCGTCGTGGAAGCGGTTATCGGCCAGGCCGTGCTCGATGCTGTACTTCTGCAGATCGCACTGGCCCGCCGCCGGGCAGGCGCACTGCAAGCAGCGAGCAGCCTCGCGCATGGCCTGCTCGCGCAGATAGCCCTCTTCGATCAGGCGGAAGTTGCGCCGCCGCTCCTCGTAGGGCAGCATTGGCATCTTCACCTTCGGCTCAACGGGCTTGTAGGGCACGATATCGAAGAGATCGGGTTTGCGCTCCTCCAGCTCCAGGCGGCGTGAAACCTCGGCCATGTCCTCGCCACGCAGGAACGCGTCGATCGCGCGCGCGCCCAGCTTGCCCTGGGCCACACACTCAATGATGGTCTTCGCGCCCAACTGCGCATCACCGCCCGCGAAGACGCCATAGCGATCGGTCATATAGTTGTGGGGATCGGTCTGGATGGTGGTCCATTTGGTCCATTTCACCCCCGACTTCTCGTCCAGCACGGCCTTATCGGGCTTCTGACCGTAGGCCGGGATAATCACATCGCAGTCGATGACATGCTCGGAACCTTCGATCGGCACCGGGCGGCGGCGGCCACTGGCATCCGGCTCGCCCAGCTTGTTCCTGATAAATTCCAGGCCGGCCACCTTCCCATCCTTCACGATTACCCTCGTAGCCTGCTCGTAGTAGAGAATCTCAGCCCCCTCGGCCTCAGCATCCTCCACCTCTTCGGCGGTCGCGGTCATCTCCTTGCGCGAGCGGCGATAGGCGGTATGCACTTTAGCGCCCAGGCGGCAGGAGGTGCGGGTGCAGTCAAACGTAGTGAAGCCGCCGCCCAGCACAACGACCTCGTTCCCTTCGCGCACAGGCACCGTCTTGCCCTCTACCTTCTCACCCAGGAAAGCGATGGCGTTCACCACGCCCTCCGCCTCCTCGCCGGGCGCGCCCAGCGGATTGCTGGTCCACGCGCCGATCGCCAGATACACCGCATCAAAGCCCTCGGCGAAGAGATCGTCGATAGTGAAGTCGCGGCCCAGCTTGACGTTGCACTGGAGGTCCACGCCCAGTTCAAAGACGTGGTTGAGTTCCTGGTCCATCTTATCTTTCGGCAGGCGATATTCGGGAATACCGTAGCGCAGCATGCCACCGGGCTGTGGCTGCATCTCAAAGACCTTGCAGTAGTGTCCTTTCTGCGCCAAGTAGTAGGCGCAGGTCAGACCGGCGGGACCGCTGCCAACGATCGCGACCTTCTTGCCAGTGGGCGGATCAACGGGATAGGGAATCGGCGGATCGAGCAAGCAGGTTTCGGCTGCATGCCCATGCATGCGGCAGATGGCGATCTCCTCATCAACCAGAGCACGCCGGCACGCGCTCTGGCAGGGCGCGGGACAGGTCAGGCCCAGGATATAGGGAAACGGCAGGACCTCTTTGACCAGGCGCGCGGCCTCCTTCATTTCGCCTTTGGCAATCAGTTCCAGGTAGCCAGGGATGTCGATATGCGTTGGGCAATCCACCTGGCAGGGCGGCTGGCAGTAGGCGTTGTGATCGGAAAGGATCATCTCCAGATTTGTGCGCCGGATATGGAACAGTTCGTCCGAGCGGGTGGTGACGACCATGCCGGGCCTGGCAGGCGTGGTGCAGGAGGGCAGGGGCCGAGGCTCTCCCTCGATATGCACCAGGCACATCCTGCAAGCGGCGGTCGGCTCCAGCTTCTCGTCGTTACACATGTTCGGAATATCGAGAATGCCAGCATCCTCTGCCGCGCTCAGAATCGTCTGATTCTCGTAAGCCTGCACAGTCTTGCCATCGATGGTGAGCGTGAAGCCAGGTTGCCCAACCTCGTTGCGCACCATCAACGCCTGCGCCTCTTTCGCTATGGGAGAGAAATTATCTCGGATTGATATAGCCATGAATTTCCTCTTCCGAGTTCTTACTCGCAAAGGGCGCAACCGCTGCGCCCGGATATATCTCTATGGTAAGACATGTTTGGTCACAAATCTATGTGCGCGCACAGGAATGCAGGTCCCCGTCGGGCACCTCTGCTCCTCGATGTGCGCGGTGAAATGATCGGGCCAGTAGCGTTTCGCCGTCTTCAGCGCGTTGGTAGCCTGAATGCCGAAGCCGCAGAGCGAGCCGTCCGGCACATACTGCGCAAACTCATCCAGCATATCCAGGTCCTTCTTCACCCCCAGATCGCTGACAATCCCTTCCAGTATCCCCGTGATACGCTTCATACCCAGACGACAGGGCACGCACTTGCCGCACGATTCATCGCTGAGATAGTGGCTGCGATCCATTGCCCAGGAGACCATGCAGGTGTTAGTAGGCAGGAGTTCGATCACGCCGGAGCCGACGATCGCGCCGGCCTGCTCAATCGGATCAAAATCAAACGGGGTATCCAGCAGCGAGGTTGGCAGCGCGCCGCCCTCGGCCCCACCCACGACGATCGCACGCAGTTCGCTCTCAGAACGGCTGTAGCCCGCGTGGCGCAGGATCTCGCGCAAGGTGGTACCAAACGGCACCTCGACCACCTTTGGCTCGCTGTCGGGCAGATAGTCATAGACGGTCAGCACCTTTGTGCCACCGGAGGTTGCGGACCCCACCTGGGCAAAAGCCGTCGCCCCACTACGGATAATCACCGGCACATTGGCCAACGTCTCCACCGAGTTCACGGCGGTAGGCTGGTCCCAGAGGCCAAACATGGCGGGATAGGGCGGGCGCTGTTCGGGCATACCACGGCGGCCCTTGATCGTGGCAATCTGCACCGTCTCCTCGCCACCGATAAAGCCGAGATCGACGCCAACGACGTTAATGGCGCAGCTAAACTCGGTGCCTAAAATATCGCGGCCAACCAGGCCGGCCTCCACCGCCTCCTGCAGCGCCTGCTGAATCGTCGCCAGCCCCTCCTCGTACAGACTACGGGTAAAAAGATAAGCCTCTTGAGCTCCCACCGCGTAGGCGGCCAACACGATCCCTTCAATCACCTGGTGGGGATTGCGCTCAAGCAATGCGCGCGCGGCCCACGAACGCGGATCGGCATCGTAGGCATTGCAAATGACATAGCGGGAGGGATTGTCCTGTGCCCGCACCACGCGCCACTTCTCTCCGGTCAGGCGACCCGCGCCGCCTCGTCCGCGCAAACGTGCGTCGAGAACCTGCTGGACGACCTGCTCTGGAGATTGTTCACGAATAGCTTTTTCTAAGGCGGAATAGCCGCCGGCACGGCGATAGGCATCCAGTGAGCGCACGTCTAGCTCACCGCGCCGCCGAATTACACGATACTCAATATCAGGCATTGGGCTGCCTCTCATGATTGATATTACCCCAGACGCCGCGTTTGTCGGGCGCCAGGCCGCGCGCGGGCTGATCGTCCCGCCGCACACCCTTAACCGCCGGGGCCGGCTTAAATTTCGGACTCATGGTCGCGATACCGAAAATGTCGCTCAGGTCCACGCCGCGCACCTGCACAATGCGTTTAGCCGCCTGGAGTGGCAGGTAGCCATAGAGATCCATCACCGCATCCAGCAGCGAGGGCAGCGCGCTGGCCTGGTCCGACCAGGTCTCTAACAGAGCATCGACCTTGCTCAGATCGATCTCCGGCTCCAGATCGTCCTTCACAGGCATGGCCACGCAGGGGGCAACGGGCTTGTTGTGATATTCTGTAGCGTACTCGGAGATACGCGCGATATAATATCCGGCTTTGGGCGCACCGGAGGCCGGGCGAAGTCTAACGGATGAGTATTTTTCAGCCCCCTCGCGAATATACGACGTATACCACTTCTTCTCGCGCCAGCGATGCATCGGCTCGTACTCGATTGTAATCGCGCGCGGCGGGCAGGCTTTTTCACATAACAGGCAAGCCTCGCACTTCAGATTATAATCTGTTTGCAGACCCTCCTCGGCAATCAGTTGAATCAGGCCGCGGCTGCGCGGGGGCAGCTTTGGCTTCTCATAGGGATACAGACGAGTCACCTTCGGGCGGAAAAGATGGCTGAAGGTCAGGCCCATGCCCTGCAGGATACCACGCATAACTACACCTCGATTTCCTTCTCGCCCCGCACTTTCAAACCCTGCTTATAGATCTTCTCGCGCAGCTTGAGGATGCCTTCGATCAGAGCCTCTGGACGCGGGGGACAGCCGGGAACATAGACATCCACCGGCACGATGGTATCCACGCCCTGCACGGTGTAGTAGCTATCGTAGAACTCGCCGCCCGAATTCGCGCACTGCCCCATGCTAATCACCCACTTAGGCTCGGGCATTTGCTCCCACAGCAGGCGCAAACGCGGCCCCATCTTGATCGAAACGGTGCCGGCCACGATCATCAGGTCGGCCTGGCGCGGACTCGAACGAAAGACCTCGGAGCCGAAGCGCGAGAGGTCGTAGTGCGCCTGGGCGCTGGCCATCATCTCAATCGCGCAGCAGGCCAGACCGTAACCCAGCGGCCAGACCGACTTCGAGCGCGCCCAGTTCTGCGCCCACTGGATCATATCCGCCAGGCTGGTAATCTGAACCGGCAGCTCCTGATCTCCTGGAATGTACTCATGGGGGCCTTTCGCCATAACAATTGGCACCGGCCTGCGCCTGGTCCCGCGGCCCGGCACAACCCCATTGTTTGTATGTTCGCTGCTCATAACTCTAAAAACTCCCCTGCAAAGGTTTAGCAGCACCTGTTGCTCGGTTTAGTAGTGTATTGTCAACAAAGAGACGTGTGTAATCCTATCTCTCGGCCTCTCCTATTATAGCACGTCCCCTCCCACGTGACCATAGACCACGAACGTGCTGTAGAGCTTTTCCATCCTCGCTTTCGATATTGCCCCTTCCCTAGCACAATCGCTGGCTGCTGGTTCCAGGAAAGCTCTTCCAAATAGCTGTCTATTGTAGACAACGCATAGGCATGTTATCATAACAAGAAAAGCGGGTAGGAGGGTATATCTCTTTTGGCAAAACGTAGAAAAAGCTCAGCAAATTGGAAAGGGCAGCCATACGATACAACACTGAAAACCTGGATTAAGGAGAATCCGCAGGAAATTCTTCCGATCCTCCTTCCAGGAGCAATATTCCAGGAAGCAATTGATATTGAACGGATCAAACCAACAATGCGCACTGATAGAGTCTTTAAAGCCTTGTATCGCGGAGCATTGCATATCCTGAATATTGAGTTGGAAACAGGTTCCGACGGCAATATGCCTGCTCGCCTGTATGCCTACAACGCCTTACTCTACCTGGAGTACGGATTGCCAGTTATCTCAATTATTATCTATCCTTTTCGGACAACAATGGCAAAATCGCCATTGATTATAAAGAGCGGTGATGAAACGCTGACAACGTTTTATTTTAAAACGCTCCCTCTATTTACGCTGGAGGCCGAGCATTATGTACGGGAACATCATACCTGCATGTACCCGCTGTTGCCAACCATGCACGGGGCCAATGCAGATCTGATCGCCCAAGCAATGGAAGAACTGGCCAGCTTGTATCGCGAAGATGAGGTGAGCTTAGCGCAACAATTTGTGTGGATGGAACTCCTGCTGGAGAGAACAGATACGATCTCTGCGCTGGAGAAAGTCAAGATACAGGAGCAGATTAAGATGTACGATCCATTGTGGGATGAGCATCCCAAAGTGAAGAAGATGCGGGCTGAGGCCGAAGCTCAAAGTGAGATCAGGGCGCGGCAGGCCGAACTGAGCGCCCTCCAAAGAGCTATCGTAAATCTAGTGAAGGCGCGCTTTCCTGACCTGACGGAACAGGCGAAAAAGAGGGTTGAGCAGCTCGACAGCCCTGACACGCTAAACTTCCTTTTAGTGGAAATCGGTAGCGCGGCAGATGAGACAGTTGCGCGCCATATCCTGCATCCATCAGCCGCCTGAACATCTCACATAGTACAAGAGAGATCGGTTAGCCTCTGGGATTGCTCATGAGCAGCAGCATAAAAATGCATGGGCAATCCCAGGTTTGTGAAAAATTTACGAGAAAAAAACATGGCGAGCAATCGCCCCAGGAGAGTTTGCACGTGGGAACATATGCAATTGCTGTTTTGCCCGGCGATGGCATCGGGCCGGAGGTGGTCGAGCAGGCGGTCCGGGTCTTGCAGAGCGTGGGCAGGCGTTTTGGCCATACCTTTGAGCTCACACGGGCGATGGTCGGCGTGGCGGCCATCGAGGCCGAGGGCGAGGCTATTTCGGACGCGACGATGGAGCTTTGCCAGCGCAGCGACGCGATTTTATTTGGCGCGGTCGGCGGCCTGCCCCGCTTCGAGGGACCGAACTCGAAGAAACAGCCGGAGAGCGCGCTCTTTCGCTTGCGCAAGGAACTCGAGCTCTACGCAAATCTGCGCCCGGTCAAGCCTTTCCAGGCACTGCTGGACGCCTCGACGATCAAACGTGAGGTGCTGGAGGGGACGGACCTGCTGGTGGTTCGCGAGCTGACTGGCGGCCTCTATTTTGGCAAACCGAGCGAGATTCGTGAGACTGCGCAGGGTCTGGAGGCGGTCGATACGCTCTTCTATACCGAAGCGGAAATCGCGCGTATCGTGCGTACCGCCTGCGAACTGGCGCGCTCACGCAAGAAGAAGGTCACATCGGTCGATAAAGCCAATGTGCTGAGCTCGTCGCGCCTGTGGCGGCGCGTCGCAGACAGGGTCGCCGCCGAGTATCCCGATATCACACTCGAACACCAGCTTGTCGATAGCTGCGCGATGCAACTCATTCGCTGGCCCCGGCAGTTCGATGTGGTGGTGACAGAGAATATGTTCGGCGATATCCTGACCGACGAAGCCTCGATGCTGGCCGGCTCGCTGGGCATGCTCCCTTCGGCCAGCCTGGGAACACGCCGTACCGCGCACGGACTGTTTGGACTGTACGAGCCGATTCATGGCACCGCCCCGGATATCACCGGCCAGGATAAGGCCAATCCGATCGCTGCGATCCTGACAGCAGCGCTGATGCTGCGCTACTCCTTCAATCTCTCCGCCGAGGCCGACGCGATCGAGGCCGCAGTGGAACGCGCAATTGCCGACGGGTATCGCACGCTCGACTTGCGCGAAGAGGGAAAAACCACAGTGGGCACAAAGGAGATGGGGCGCATCATCGCCGAGGCGGTTGAGAGGTAAGGCCGCTGGGCGCGGGCAGGCTCGCGGAACATGACCAGCCCGCGTCCATCTTTAACCCATCATTGATTTTGGGCAGGGGCCGAGGTTGAGCAAGCGCTGGCGCGCCTCGGCCAGTTGCCGTTCGACCTCCGCGCGCTCTGGCGAAGCTTGATTTTCCCGCAGCAACTGCTCCAGGCGCGCCTGTTGCGCGTCAATATCGCGCTGAATCTCCTGGCGCCGGGCATACCAGCGCGTGACAGCTCGCTCAACGCCCACCAGCTTGCTCCTCGCTAGGCTGCCGCGCCATAGACCAGGGCGTTCAGAATATTGATCAATTCCTCATCCTGGTAAGGCTTGACGACATACGCGCTGGCCCCTAATTGCATGGCGCGCTGCTGGTGCTTGGCGGCGGCACGGGAGGTCAACACGACCAGCGGAAGCGTGCGATACTGCTCCTGCGCACGCACCGTAGCCATCAGCTCATAGCCGTCCATACGCGGCATCTCGATATCGAGCAAGACTGCCGCCGGGGTCTGCTGGGTAATCATCTCCAGGGCCTCAACGCCATCGCGTGCAGTCTGCACTTCCCAACGATGCTCTTTGAGCATATTGCTCACAACGCGGCGCACGCTGGGACTATCATCCACCACCAGGATGTGCTTCCCGCGAGGCGCGACTTCAACCGGTCGTTGCACTGGAGTCGTCGGCGCAATGGTTGTGGGGCGTCCCACCTGAACCGCCTGGCGCGGCTGAGCAGTCTCGCCTGCAAATGTCTCTGGCGGCACAGGAGCAGCCAACGCACCTCTCAGGCCGGCGCGCGAAGCCAGCAACTCCAACAGTTCCAGAACCAGGACCACGCGCCCATTACCGAGCACAGTACCACCGGCAATGCCGTAGACATTGCGCAGATGCGGACCCAGGCTCTTGATTACCACATCCATGCGCCCCTTGATGTCCTCCACCACCAGAGCAACCCGGTGACGATCTGTCCGCACCAGCAGCAGAGGAGCCTTCTCGCTCAACTCCCCGACCGGCAGATCCAGCAACTGAGCCAGCGAACTCAGCGGATACGCCTGGTTCTGCACCAGAACGGCGGGCCGCCCGCCATAGTTCGTATGCTTGAAGTTATCCAGGCGACCGATCGCTTCAACCATCACGGTAGGAATTGCGAATTGCTGACCGGCCACCTGCACCATCATCGCATTCTGAATCGCCAGGCTGGTGGGGAACTTCATGGTGAAGGCCGTGCCCTGCCCGGGCATAGACTCGACCTCCATCCCACCGCGCAGGCGCGCAACGCTATCGCGCACCACATCGAGTCCCACGCCGCGACCGCTCTCTTCGCTCAACACCTCGGCAGTGGAGAAACCTGGCCGGAAAATCAGCTCGATAATCTCGTTATTGCTCAACACCTGATTGGGCCGGATCAGGCCGCGATTGATCGCCTCGTTACGAATACGTTCAGGATCGATGCCGGTCCCATCATCGCGTACCGTAATTACCACCTGGTTGCCTTCGTAAGCCGCAGAGAGCTTGATCTGGCCGGCAGATGGCTTCCCGCGCTGGAGACGCACCTCAGGAGTCTCAATTGCGTGATTTACTGCGTTGCGTATCAGATGCAGCAGCGGACCGGCGATCTCCTCGATCACTGTGCGATCGACCTCAGTCTCCTGGCCCTCCAGGATCAGCTCAAACTCTTTGCCCTGTTTCAAGGCAACAGCGCGGGCCGTGCGATACAGGCGCGGGATCATTGTAGACAGAGGTACCAGGCGGGCCTTCATCAGGCGGTCCTGGAAGGTCGTACTCAAGCGGCTCTCTCGTCCAAACGCGCTCTCACAGTCGCGAATAATCGCCTCCATCTCGGAACTGAGCGTCGTCATATCGGAGATGCCCTCGCTCAGGCCGCGGGCAAGCTGGTGGAATTCGGTATAGCGGTCGAGTTCCAGTTCGTCAAATTCCGCCAGGTGGGCCGGCTCTGAACGACCGTTGTTCCCGTTCGCACCAGCAGCCGGCAGCGTCTGGTTGCCCTCACCGGGCATGACCTGGACCGTGCGTCCGCTGGGCAGCATAGCGGCCTCAAAGCGGCTCTCCAGGCGCTGACCGACATCGCGCAAGCGCGCACTACTCACGCCGGCCTCTGCAACCAGGCGATTCAGGCGCTGGATGCGTTCCTCAAGAATCGTGCGGTTCACCAGCAACTCACCAAAGAGATTGACCAGTTCATCCAGCTTTGAGAGCGAGACACGCACACTCAGGTCCGCGCGTGCGCCGCTCATGACCGCCTCAGCCGAACGCGCTTGATTATCCACAACGCTGGCAACTGGCGCGTTCATCGCCTCGTCCGGCTCCTCCTCGACCTCCATCTCGTCTACAGCAATACTCGCCAGGCTGGCCTGCTCGCCCAGCAGCTCCGCGTAGCGCCCGCGCAGGATTGCAACCATCTGCTCGTTCTCTGCCGGGCTGCCCTTGCCGTTAATCAGTGAATCAAGGGCCTCCGCCGTATCCAGGATCAGGCTGAGAACCGTAGGAGAGATAGAGACGTTCCCCTCCATGATGCCGTCGAGCATATCCTCTGAAACATGGCAGAGGTCGGCGATCGCACGAAAACCCATCATGCCAGCCGCGCCCTTGAGCGTATGGGTCGCGCGACGAATGCCCTGGATGGGCTCCAGGTTGGTCGGCGCATGCTCAAGCGCAGCAACATGCATACTAATCGTCTGCAGATGCTCCTCGGCCTCAAGGCGGAAAATTTCCGCCGCCTCTTCGCCAAAATCGCCGCCCATGCTTGAACTGGCTGTGGACGTCGAAGGAAATGAAACCGGCGGGGCAACCGGAGGCGGGAGAACGATCGGCGCGACTGCATTCGCCGGAAGCATCTGCTGCTGCATCGATGCGACAGGCGCCGCACCTGTATTGCCCGTCAACTGGCTGAGGAATTCGCGCCGCACCTGGATCTCGATTTCATTGCGCAGGCGCATCTCCAACTCTTGCAACGATTCAGGAGTCTCTACGCCCGCAACGCTCTCCTGCAACTGCTGGTTGGCCAGCAGTTCCTGGCGCAACTCTTCGCGAATCTGGCGCTCCATCTCCGCCCGCGCAGCCAGAGTAGCGGGGCGGCTCTCAAATTCCAAGCGCAGCTCCTCGCGCAGTTGAGCCTCAATCTCCTTGCGCAGGGCCGCCAGGTCGCCCCGGCGCTCAAATGTTACACGCTCGCTTGGACCAGAACTCACCTGCATGGTCCAGGGAGTCCATCCGGCCTCCTGCCTGAAGATCCCGCTCTCAGCAGCGTTTGCGACGCTCAACAGGATCTCCCCGCAGGACGCAATCGACGCCTGCATTTGCTGGAGTACTCCCCGAATCTGCTCCTCAGTTCCCTCCACGCCAGAGGTCATCTGGACGAGCATGTCCAGGATCTTCTTCAGCTTGTTGTTCGCCACCCACATCACCGAGAGGGGCAAATAACGGCGGACCTGTTCAGGGCTATTCCGCAGATTCAGACCCATAGCCTTGCCGGCCCAATCCTCCATGCGATCAAGCGCATCGCGGGAACCGTCCAGAAAACCCCGGAATTCTGCCCGCTGAGCCTCAATTACCGAAGCGGCCAGGCGTAACTGCGCGAGCGTGCGCTGCAAAGAGATGGCCTGATCCTCCAGCGCGTGAGCTTCGCCCTGCATATCCTGATAAATCTGCAGAGGAACAGGTAATACCTCACCCGGCCTGACCTGCCCGTCGCTCACAGACTGCGCCGGCAGCGGTCCCGATGGGGGAGGCGCGGCAGGCGACATCTGCAAAGGCTGGGAAATCGGCTGTGTCTGCTGGGATGTCAGTGCGGCAAGCGCGGAAAGCGGGGCGGTTTCCTGCGCCGGAATTCCCTGCGCCGGAGCTTGCGAAAACCCGCCTGGCGGAGAAAACGCCTCCGGGCCCTGGGCGCGTGGTGTCGGCGGCACCAGAGGAGGTGTGGGTGGAACCATCGGCGAAACTGATGGGGTTGATGGCAACTCCTGCTGCCGTGGAGAACCCGCCAACAGTTCTAAAGCGCTGGGCTGAGGTAGAAATGGCGTCGATTCTGCTGGCGCAGGAGCCTCAAACTGAGCATGCTGCTCCGGCTGCATCGGCGGGACGGGCAGTTGTACCTCTGGCCGGGGAGGAAACTCCGCCCGGATCACCGGCTCCTCAGGCCAGTCCTGGCTGCCCGGTTGTGGAGTTCGGAATGAGGCCAGCATCTCGTCAAGGGACGAAATAGCCGGAGTCCCTTGCTCCCGAACGGCGGGAAGCTGCCCGCTCTCCTGCTGCACATACTCAGGCGTAATCATCCCACCGGCAACGCCCTGAGCAGCCGCATCCTGCTGGGCGCGATAGCGAGCGTAATCCTCATCATCCTCGCTAACAATAGCGTTTTCATCGATGCCATGCTGGATACCGCCAACCAGGCGATGCAGACGAGCAAGCGAACGCTGCAAAAGCTCAATCGTCGGCTGGTCCAGGCTCGCAAGGCCATCCAATACGTCCCCCAGGATATCCTCCATCCCGTGGGCAACATGAGCCAGACCGGGGAAATCCATCATCGAAGCCGAGCCACCAATGGTGTGAGTGCGGCGATACGTCTCCTCTAGAGCCTCCATGTCGCCAGGTGACTGCGCCAAACGTTCGAGATTTGCCTCGATTTCTGGCAAATAACTATTCACCTCTTCGATAAACGAATCGAGGACTGATAGTTTATCAAATGTATTCGACATGCTACGCGCACTCACTCCTTCTTGTCTCGTCTTCCCCAGTTCAGTGAAGTAGGATCATACCCCACGTTAGACGTAAAATCGGTAAAAACTACTCTACTGCCCCATGCGTCCATTACCCGGGCCGGGGAAAGGCATCTGCTCCTGGTTAAAAGGCGCCGGCCCCTGCCCTTGCTGGGGATTGCGCCAGCGCGGGCGACCAGGCACCGGCCCTCCCGCCGGGGGCGGGAAATTTGGTGAGGAGATGGCCGGCATCTGACTGGAGCCTGGAAATGCCTGCTGATTCGGCTGGCCATAGCCCGATTCTGGAATTGCACCGAATGGCTGGCCATCAAAGCTCTGCTGAGCAAATCCCTGCTGGCCTTCAAAACCATTCATCTCACCCGGACCTAGCTGGCTCGGAAAATTGGGAGCAAAATCTCCAAACGCCTGATTATCGAATCCCTGCGGCCCACCTGGCAACTGGGGCACGCCGGAGAAACTGGCCTGGATGGGCGCCTGATTGTTAAACGCGAACTGGAAACCATCAGCTGCATCGTTCTCCTGCGGCTGCGGCAGGGAGAGGAAGTCAGCGGAGAAATTCTGATTCCAGTCGCTATTCAGGCTCATATCCTGCTGGAAGAACTGCTCACCGCCATCAGAGCCTGTCGGCAGCGCCGGCATACCTCCCATGCTGGGGAAAGCCTCCACCGACTCGCTCACCCGTTCGGGCAGGCGGAACGTGGACACGGAAGCGCGGAGCTGATCTGCCAACTCCGCCAGGTAACTCACGCTCATCGCTGCTTCCTGTGTGCCTGCGTTTGTCCGGTTTGTGATCTCCGAGATCTCCGTCATCGCATTGGCCACATCCTCGGAGACGCTGGCCTGCTCGTTCGCTGCCTGAGCGATCATCTCGATCGTGCGCGCCTGGCGTTCCACAGCGGCGTAAATCGAGTTCAGCGCGTGTCCGGCCTCGTCGGCCAGTTGCGACCCCTTCACCACTTCCTGAGTGCTATCTTCCATAGCAACGACTGCTTCATAGGTATCGCCCTGAATGCTCTTGACCAGGGTAGCAATACGCTTGGTCGATTCGGTCGATCGCTCGGCCAGCAGACGGATCTCGTCGGCCACCACTGCGAAACCGCGCCCATGTTCGCCGGCCATTGCGGACTGAATGGCCGCATTCAGGGCCAGCAGGTTCGTCTGGTCGGCGATATCTTCGATGATGCGCACGATTTCGCCGATCTCACCGGAACGCTCACCCAGGCGCTTAATCTTCTTCGCCGTCTCCTGCACATTCTCTCGGATCAACATCATACCCTGGATCGACTGACGCACCGACTCCTGGCCGGCCTTCGCGTTTTGCAGGGCTTCATTCGCAGCCTCGGCGCTCAGACGAGCATTGCGGGCCACATCCTGCACAAAGTTCGCCAGAGCCTCCACAGCCTGGGTCGTCTGAGAAATACGCGCCACCTGCGTCTCGGAAGCCTGGGCCAGTTCGGCGGAGCGATCAAGCACGCGGCGCGAGGCATTCGTGACCTGGACGGCGGTGTTCTGCACCCGGCCCACAACCTTTGCCAGCTCCTCGATCATATAGTTAAACGAGTCGGCCAGAACGCCCAGCGTATCAGGCGTGACCTCCGCCTGGACGCGCAAATCGCCATCGCCAACCGCGCTGACCTCCTGCAGGAGCTTCTCGATCTGTGCCTGGAGGGCAGCGGCATCCCCTATGCCCGACGAGGCGGAAGGGCTGGCGTTGGACGCGAAATTCTGGTTATCCAGCAGATTGTTGAGGGACGTTGCCAGCATTGCAAACTCGTCATCGCCATTCACCACCGCCCGAATCGAGCGGTCGCCCCCGACGAAGTTGCGGCACACATCTACCAGGCTCAGCAGACGGTCCTGAATCCTGCGGCGAATGATATAGTTTGCAATCAGGCCGCCAACAAGCACCACAATGCTCAGGATCACCACCGGAATAAACGGGGTATCGGTCTTGGAACTGACAAAGCCAAGAATGACAAGACAAATGATGGGAATGAGAACGGAAGCAATAAGCCCTCCCATCAAAAGGGTACTTATTGTCGCTCCACCTCTGTTGCGGTCATTCATCCGCCAGGCCTCCTCTCAAATGAAGCAGCGTATGGTAATTTCTTAAGATAAAGACGAGCGGCCTTTCTATACTGCCTTCCGCCGCTCCACCGTCATCTACCAGATGCGCCCTCGCGCCGGGAAGCAATGATACCTGCCTGGCCATCGCCGCCGCGACACAGCGCCAGAACCTCTATCTTATGCCGAGTAGTGATGCATCTTATCAGCAAATAACAAACGAGCGGCATCCAGCAGAATCACTCGACGTTTTCCAATCTCCGCCGTGCCCGAAGCATAGGAGGCAACCCACTGGGGAATGCTGCGTGTCGTGTTATCAATAGCGTTGGGCGGGATGGGTACCATCTCACTTACACTATCCACCACCAGGCAGATCAGCATTTCGTTATATTTGACCGATAACAAACGCGTCCGTGGATTGAACGGGAGCGGCTCCATATCCAGAAAAGCGCGCAGATCCACAACCGAACAGATTGAGCCGCGCAGGTTGATCACCCCGGCCACCCAGGACGCAACGTGAGGCACAGGCGTGACGTCTGCCAGACGCTCAACCCCCTGGATATACTCGGCCTGAAGCGCAAATTCCCGATCCAGCAGAGAAAAGACCAGATACTGCTCGCCAACCGGGGCCGTCTCTGCCGGCACGTTCGCCCCCGCCAGCGCACGGGCAGCGTTGAGCATGTTGCTCATCTGATTCTCCAGGCGAGTCGAGCCCGGCGTTCCCATCTGCGGTTGTGATCCTGCGTTGCGCTGTAACATCTTCTGGCTCCTACACTACACAAGACGCCGAACGTTATCCACCAACTCATCGTCATTAAAGGGTTTGGTCATGTACATATCTGCTCCCTGGCGCAAACCCCATGAGCGATCCAGTGGAGTATTTTTGCTTGTCAATAAAATTATCGGAATATGCTTACTTGCATCGAGGCTTTTGAGCTTGCGACACAACTGAAAGCCGTTCTGCTTGGGCAAGACAACATCAAGGACAATGCACTGTGGATGCTCTCGAAAGACTTTCTCAAGCGCTTCGTCGCCATCAACAGCAGTCACCACGTCGAACCCGCTATTGCGCAGCGGGGTCGCAATCATTGTCAGTTCTGTCCAGCTATCGTCAACAACAAGTACCTTTTGCCCTGGCATACCAGTATACCTTTCCTTTGTAAGGGCGCGATACATTCCGCCCGGTTAATGGGAAAGAAAGGCTATCACCCACCCATCAGGTAGCCCTGCCCAGGGATTGGCACCCGGCGCCATCGCATGCGCAGCAACGGGCCTGGTGCTTACCCTCGTCGGCGCAGACGAGGACGCATATCATTGTTGCGCGCAGGCATACGAGATTGCCAATCTACCAGATGCTTTTTCACGGTCTGGACCAGCTCTACAGAGTCAAATGGCTTGGTTAAATACTCCGTTGAGCCGGCCAACCGCCCACGCATCTTATCAAAAAGGCCGTCTTTCCCACTGAGCATAATAATAGGTATCTGTCGAAACTGCAAGTTTTTTCGTATGATCTGGCAAATATGGTATCCATCCATCCGGGGTAACTGGATATCCAGGAGAATTACTGCCGGAATTTCGTCCGCGACCGAGGTGAGAGCGCTGAGTCCATCGCTGGCGGTGATCACTCGAATATGCTCTCGTTGCAGAGTCATCTGGACGATTTTACGAACCGTCGGACTATCATCTACTACCAGCACTGTCGGTTCAACCATTAGATTGTCCTCCTTTGTGTCTCAGGCCATCCCTGCGGGTTGCCATCGTAACGCGCCACCCTGGCATTGCCGTTCTGCCCGTTCGGCAATGCATCTGTGCGCCGGGCGCGATTCTGCTGCACGTTTTGATGCGCGCGATACAATTGATACTGCTGCATCTCTTGCTCAACCTCGGTCAGGAAGGCTTTCCATACGACGTTGAGCTGGCGACCGGTATGCGAGTTTCCCACTTCGTCTTGCAAGAGGGTAGCAAAGACTGTGCGCAGGAAACTGTTGAGTCCAAGCACCGCCTCCCAGTAGAATTCCTCCAGTTGCTCTCCCTTCACCAGGCTGTCCAGATTGACGATTTCGCTGTAATCAAGCTGGCCATTGCTGAAGGTCGCGGTTTCCAGAATGGGATATTGCTGCCGGGCGAGCAGTTGTAACGGCTGGGAAAAACGCCGCTCCAGGTAACGTACTATTTCGGAGATCGGCAACTGCCCGCGCCCACGCAGGCTCTTGGCGTAGGTGCCATGATGAATGAGTAAGCCGTTGATGCATTGCCCCAGCGTGTTAATCAGGCCGAGCAAATGCTGAATGGGGGTGTTGTTCTGCCGCTGCTGGGCCAGCGTGTGCTGGCACATGATGATGATATTTGAGAGATCTTGCTGTAACTCGGCTTCCAGAGAGGTATCGACGACTTCGATCAGATGGAGCTCTATCAAACGCGCCATGATGCGCGCAACCCGCGCTTCGGGCAACATCAGCGCCAGGGCCATGCCTTGCAGGGGGATCTCTCCGTTTGAGAGACAGAGAACGTCGATGTGCTCCTGGTTCAATCCCAAACTGCGCACGTCTTTGCTTACCTCTGGCAGCCAGCGTGACACTGTGGTGCGCGTCAGCGGCGTCTCTCCCATCTCTTCCCACTCATCCGCCTGCCGCAGAGCTTCGAGCAGCACGCTATCGACATCAAGCGGCTGCATGCGACTCTCTATTGAGAGCATATGGCGGTGAAAAGCGAAGCGCCCGTCTACCCAGCGCAAGGCGTGGCTGATCGATTGCGTGACCGCAAACTCCAGGCGCCGCTGCATCTCACTGGCCGCCATCCAGCCCTGCTCAACCATGATGCTGAGCGCGACCTGGATATTCCCCTGGGAAGCCTCGCGCAATCTATGCGCCCGCGGCGGGTCCAGCTTGTTAATCAGGCAGAGCATGCCGAGCAGATCGGGTTGAGGGACCCCCTCTTCGTGCAGCGCGACCAGTTGGCCTTTGCGCAAGCTGATTACGAGCGTCTCTGGCCCAGAATGCACCAGCAGTGTGCCGGTTTTGCCACTGAGTGCGAGCATTTTCAGGATGGATTGGAGACCCAGCGTCTGCAGATCCCCATCCATAATGCGGTCTTGCGGCTCCATCGTTGATTCATTCCCTCTTCTTCGTTATAGAACGCTCCCCGTCTCGCCCAGGCGGTCCGATCGGGTTCTTCGCTGTTGCTAAAATAAACGCTGAAATGGCCCTGCTCTTTCAGCATTACTTTGTCCCCGGAACGTTGCTCGATTGCCGCGCCAACGCCTGTTCAATAACCGCCAGCAAGTTCTCTACGTCAAATGGCTTGTCGACGTACAGAATTACCGGCTCTCGCGCATACGAACGGTTAGCCGGTAATTCGTGCCGCATCAACGCGCTCATCACGACAAAGACCGGCATTGGTTGAAGCGTGCTGGCCGCCAGGCAGCGCACGACCTGGTAGCCGTTAAGCCAGGGCATAAGTACATCGGTCACTACGCAGTGGGGATGCCAGACCAGACATTGCTCAAGCAATTCCAATCCATCATGTACCTCCCTCACTTCATAATGATACCGCTGCCCCCCTCGTTCTGCCAAACACTGGCGTATGGTCTTCGTGACATCCTGGCGATCATCTGCGACCAGGATGCGAGATGCCGGCAATGCGCTCTCATTCTCTTCTTGTCGCTCCCCCATCCGCTGGCTGCGCTCCGGCGCCTCGACTCCCCCCGACTCCATCGACAAAAGCTTCTGGAAGATGCGCAGGTACCGCTCCAGGTATCGCATGTCAAATGGCTTGTGTAGCAAGGCAATCGCTCCTGCCTTCTCAAGCGAGTGACGCGAAACCGAACGGCTACTCAGGGCGATGACCAGGCGCGCCTTCGGCAAGGCTTTCCGGTACGTTCCCTGCTCAAAACCTGACAGGGATGCCCTCTCCATATCTGTGCCTCCCCATACTATCATAGGCTGCAATGGGGCATCCATATCATAGAGCAAAATATCTCCTTCGATCTCCCACTCGCCGCTAGCAGCGTTCATTCCCTCTGTAGAGAGCAAAACTGCTTCGTATCCCCAACGCTGCACATTGGCCACCAGAATAGGATAGAATGGCCCATCTATCCCATCCGTTCCCAAGATGAGAACGCGCAGGCGCTTCTTAGCCTGAAGAGCCTGTGAACGTTTGGAAACCTCCGGCCTCCTCGACCACGCTGTTCCTTCATGTTTATCAGAATACTGATACTTCATCCCTTTCCCCCTCGATACATCGACCCGACAGGACGTTCTGTCCCTCTCCAAAGAGATCCCTATCAGTAAGACAACCATAAAAAAGCCAGAAATGCTATTAAAATTGCATTAAAATTAGCCGATTCATCTTGTTTTCTCAAAAATGGCTTGCTCACACATTGTCTACTCCTGGATCGGTGGGCAACGTGAGCGGCCTGAGCTGACCCTGCTCCTCGACATAGACCGGCGCGCGGAAGACATAGCCAACGCCCGGCTCCGTCCCGATATACTGAGGCTGGGAGGGATCGGCCTCGACCTTTTTACGCAACTGGCGCACGTAGACGCGCAGATAGTCCGCCTCCTCGCCATATTCTGGTCCCCACACCGTGCGCAGGATATTGCGATGGGTCAAAACTTTGCCTGCATGCAGCATGAGTTGCAGGAGCAGCTCAAACTCGGTCGGGGTAAGCTTGACCTCCTGCTCGCCGGCGCGCACCTGGCGCCTCACCATGTCCATCGCCAGGTAGCCGTCTTCGCTGACCAGAATCTCCGGCTTCGGGGCCATGCCCTCGAAATCAATCGCACCCGCCGCTCGTCTGAGGCACGCACGCACCCGCGCCTGTAATTCTTCATTGCTAAAGGGCTTGGTCAGGTAATCGTCGGCCCCCAGGTCAAGCGCCTGCACCTTCTGCTTCTCTTCCGTCCTGGCAGAGAGAATAATGATCGGGATCTTGGTCCACTGGCGAACACGCATACACACTCCCAGACCGTCTATCTCGCCTGGAAGCCAGAGGTCCAGCAAGATGAGATCCGGCTGGTGCAGCCGCACGATCTCTATCGCTTGCTTGCCATCCTCAGCAACCAGAACTTCGTAGCCGCTTACGCTGAGATTTCTCCGCAAGATACGTTGAATCGACGCTTCGTCGTCAACAACCAGGATACGCTTTCCTTTGGGCTTCATAAGTAAACCAGACTCCTAAGCAGTTATCGGCAAGACAAAGACAAAACAGGCGCCTCGCCCCTCCTCGTTTTCAACCCAGATACGCCCCTGGTGCGCTTCAATGATGCCACGGCAGATGGCCAGCCCCAGTCCATTGCCCTGAGCATCCAGACTATAAAAGGATCTGAAAACCCGCTCGCGTTCTTCCTCTGGAATGCCCGGCCCCTGATCGCTGACCCGCACGCGCACCCCGCGCGTCACGGTTTCCGGCATGCCCTGTGGAAGCGCATACGCCCCAGGCGCGTCAACCGCGATCTGGATCTGCGTGCGTTTGGGACTATGGCGAGTCGCGTTCTCCAGAAGATTATAAAGCACACGCTCTAACTGTGCATAATCGGCGTAGATTAGCGGCAGCGGAGACTGTATCTGCGTCTGAACGGTAAAATCCGTCAGCAGACGCTGGGCGCGGTTGAGCGTATTGTGGATGAGTTCAACAATATCACACCATTCTTTGTCCAGAATGAGCGCCCCCATTTCGATGCGCGACATCTCGACCAGGGCGTTGACCAGGGTGTGCAGATGATCGGTTTCGGCGTCGATATCTTCCAGAATTTCACGCCGCATCTCTTCATCCCACACGACATCCGGCTGCAATAAGCCTGTGACCGCGGCCTTGATGGTGGTTAAGGGAGTGCGCAGGTCGTGGGAAACGGAGGCAAGCAGCACCGCTTTGTTTTTCTCGTCGCGTACCTGTTCGGTGATGTCGCGCACATGCAGGGCATTGGCAAACCATTGGCCCGCCTCGTTGTAGAGGGCGTGGCGCACAAATTGATAGTGGTGATCCGAAGGCGAGCTGTCCGGCGGCATGGTGGTAGCTACCGTTGCACGTTGATAGGCGGGTGGAGCGATCACCGCTCGCGGCGCCTGGACCTCGGCTACGGACCAGCTTCCCCCGAACTCTCTGGCACCAGCACCGAGGGCGATCTGGCCCGGCAGCGGCTCCGCGGCCAGCGTACAGCGCAGAAAAGCCGGCAGCGGGACCTCCTCTTGCTCCTCTCGACTGGCCGGGGAAACTGTGAATTCGCGCAGGTACGCCAGAAGCTCTTTTAGCTGGCGCGCGCGCGGTAAAAGCGCGGCAAGCGCCTGCTCTAGCGTCAGCGGAACCTCCTGGCGCGGTGAGAGGGGACGGAAAGAACTGAACAGGGCGTGCTTTTCCTCCGGCCAGAGGCCCCATGCATGTATTCCCTCTAGCTCCGGGTCCAGCTCACAGAACTGCTCCGCCGCGCGATTGAGATAGACGCAACGCCCGTTGAGATCTACAATAAACCAGGGCTCGGCTAGTTCGCGCTTTAATTGTTCATACGCCTGTGGCTGCGCTTCATCGATATGCAGAACGCGCATGACTGCTGCGCTGATGTCTCTCAGAAAATCTGTATGCGCCAGCGCAGCATCAGCTACCTGCATTAAGAAGGCTGTGCCTTCGCTTCCCGTCGAACGCTCAAGATTTTCGATCTCCGAGATACGCGTCAGAAACATCGACCCCGTGCCATACGCTTCGTCCCGCTCCTCCAGAGCAAACGCGCCCACTCCGTCGATCTCTCCTGGCAAGGTCGGCACACGCGAGGAACGCAAGATATCTTGCAGATGGCGCTCGCTGCGACTGAGCAGGTGGTCGCTGATGAAACGTAGCACGCTGCCCAGGCTGACCCCGAAGGTATTCATCGTCTCTTCACGCAAACGCGCCAGAAGTTCCTGCTCGCCCTCCTGGCTCTGCCCATCGAAGACGTTCTGTTGCGAGGATCGCTCAAATTGCTCGATTACTTCCTGGAAACGTCGCCGTTCCTGGGCGGATTGCAACAAGAGGCCGTTATGAATAGCTATCGTAGCCTGGCCGGCGAAGAGGGAAAAGATATCTGTTTTGAGGGGCGTAAAACCACCCGGCTCCGGCGAGAGCAGCAAAAGGGCTCCGTACACATACTGACCGGCAATCAGCGGATAGCAGAACAACGAACGCACGCCCAGTTCAGAGGCAAAGGCCCGGCTGTGGGGAAAGTGTTCATCCTGGGCGATGTCCTGCGAAACCTGCGCCTGCCGGTGCAGCAGGGCAGCGCCAATAATCCCTTTCTCGCTGGTGATGTTTTCCCGGCGCAGCACTCGTTGCATGCGGACAGAATCCAGTCCGCTCTGGGCCGCCAGGGAGAGGTGCCGCCTCTCCAGTCTGACAATAGCCGAGGACACATGCAGCGCGTTGGTAATGCCCGTCACGATGCGGTTCAGGATCATTGGCAGGTCGACCGCCGTGGTCAGAACCGTCGAGACGTCTTTGAGTTCGGCGCGCTGGCGGTCTTGAATCTCGACGTTCCCGCCGACCTGCGCCCCCTCGATCGCCGTGGCTAACACGCTGGCAATCGCGTGTATCAGACGTTGCAGTGCGGGATCGTCGTAGGCGTCAATACACCTGCTGCCAAGCTCCAACGTGCCTAACATATTGCCGCCCGCGATTAACGGCGCCACAAGGATCGCTTGCAGTTGGGGATGCCTGCACAATGCGTCCCCGCACTGGGCCGGCAGACCGCTGGCTCCTTCTGGAAATCTCTCGACCAGCAATCCCCCCACCAATCTCTCCTGCGCCTCTCCCGACGAGCCGATCCCGTTGTCGCTCGCGCTCGCCTGCGCCTCCGGCAAGAACAGGCGCGACACCCGCTCCATCATGGAATCGGCCAGGGGCAACTGGTGATAGTGCGCGACCCAGCTCTCTCCCTCGCGCTCGCACACGGTGACACGCACCGCCTGGCGGTCATGCCTCAAGAGCACAATCCCGAAAAGGTCAAAAGGAAGGGCTGGCTCGAGTTCAGCCGCTAAATGGGCGTAATCAGGCTTGGCACCACGCACACTTGAAATAAGACGCGCTACGCGCTCAAGGATATTCGACTCGTCGGCTACGGGTGCCTGTGCTTTTCCTTGTTGTAATTCCATTCCTACTCCCCACTCAGGCGCTTCCACATACAACCCGGCCTACACATCGCCTGCTCTGTTTGCATGCTCGAAATGTTGACGTACAAATAAACTCAACAGGCTATCGTTACCCATTCTCAACACATTCCACTGCTCCATCAATGGCTTTAACACTCCCCAGTTGTTAAAACGTAACAACGATAGCCCAAATATACCTGCAAAGTATACCATAGAAACTCACGTCGCCGTCAACCTTGTGCAATTCTGCTTGCCAGGAGCTATGTCTGTTTTTTCACGAAACCTTAGCCTGCTCTTAACATCTGATATGGTACAATTGCTATGTGGCGTTTCACACGCTATGGTGATCGATGGATGCCAGATCGCCTCTCTATTCTCTCTCCGGGTAAACGACGAAATGAGTCTTCTCTTGGGCAATAGCGATTTCAAGGAGGATCAGGATTTATGAGTCGTACAACACGCTTGCGCAGGCGCTCCCCCTGGCTGCTGGCCGGGATGGCCGCGCTGCTGGCCCTGGCCCTGAGCTTTGTGGTCTTGCCCTCGCAAGCACACGGCAGATCTCAGGATAACACTACCTGCAAGCTGGGCAACGGAATCCAACATGTCATCTATGTTCAATTCGACAATACCCACTTCACACGCGATAACCCCAATGTGCCCTCGGACCTGGAGGAGATGCCGAACCTGCTCAATTTTATCGAGAGCAATGGCACGCTGCTCTCGCAGCAGCATACGCCGCTGATCGCCCACACGGCGACCGATATCTTGACGACGCTGACCGGTGTGTATCCCGATCGCCACGGAGTGCCGGTGAGCAATAGCTTCCGCTACTTTAACCCGAATGGCACGTCCAATCCGGGCGTCTCCTTTGCGTACTGGACCGATCCCATCTTCGATCCCAGCACGTCTACGCCCACCGATACAACGTTTAATATGCTGACGGCTCAGGGCAAGAACGCGCCCGCTCCGTGGGTGCCCTACACCCGCGCCGGTTGTAATGTCGGCGGCGTGGCCACGGCGAATACGATCCTGGAGAATATCGCCACCGATATCCCGACGGTCTTCGGTCCCAATTCGCCCCAGGAGGCTGAGGTCAAAGCTAATCCAAATATGGCGACGGCAGATTTCGTCGGCATCGGCATCCATTGCGCGCTGGGTAATGCCCTTTGCTCAACGCAGAATAATGGCGTGGCGGATATTCTGCCCGATGAGCCCGGCGGCTATACCGGCTATCAAATGCTGATGGGCCATAAATATGTCGCGCCGCAGATTAGCCCCAATGGTCCGCTGACGGACCTGGATGGCAATGTCATCCAGGACTCGCACGGCAATATTGGCTTCCCCGGCTTCGATGGCATGAGCGCCTCGGTTTCGCTGTCCTACGTGGCGGCGATGCAGGAACATGGCGTGCCTGTCACCTACGCCTACATCTCTGACGCTCACGACAATCATACGAGCGCCACCGCCTTTGGTCCCGGTCAGGCCGGCTATGTGGCTCAGTTGAAGGCATATGATGAAGCCTTTGGCAAGTTCTTCGCGCGCCTGGCCAGCGATGGCATTAATTCTAGCAACACGCTCTTTGTCTTTACCGCCGACGAGGGCGATCATTTCGTGGGCGGCGCTCCCAGCCCGGCCAACTGCGACGGCGTGAACATCCCCTGCACGTATAGCCAGATCGGCGAGATTAACGCGAATCTGGCCGGCCTGCTGGCAACCGAACAGGGCGTGACGACCCCGTTTACGGTCCACTCCGACTCCGCCCCCACGATCTATATCACCGGCAATCCTGCCCGCGATGCTGCCGTTACCAGGCAGTTCGACCAGGCGCTGGGGAAAATTACAGCGGTGAATCCGATTACCGGCAATACGGATACGGTGACGAATTTCCTGGCCGATCCCGTGGAAATGCAGCTCCTGCATATGATCACGGCTGACCCGGCGCGCACTCCGACGCTGACGATGTTCGCCAACCCGGACTACTTCCTCTTCGCGGGCAAGCCGAATTGCACGGCGCCCTGTGTGCAGGAACTGCCCGGCTTCGCCTGGAACCACGGCGATGTCGCGCCGGATATCAATACAACCTGGCTCGGCATGGTCGGACCCGGCGTGAGGCACCTGGGCGTGAATAGCACGGTCTGGGCCGATCACACGGATACGCGCCCGACAATGATGGAGCTGCTGGGCCTGCACGACGACTATGCGCACGACGGTCGCGTGCTGTTCGAGATTTTGCAGCCCTGGGTACTCCCTCCCGCCGTTCGCCATAATCTGGATGCACTGATCACCCTGGCGCAGATCTATAAGCAGATCAACGCCCCGGTCGGCGAACTGGGCCTGACGACGCTGCAAATCTCGACGCAGGCACTGGAGAGCAGTTCGCCCAACGATGCAACGTATACGCAGTTGGAGAATCAACTGATCTCGATCACGCGGGTCCGCAACGCGATTGCCGGCCAGATTATCGGCATTCTGGAGGCGGCTGAATTCGGCGGTTCCCAGGCGCACGCGAATGCCTTGCAGGTGCAGACCATCAACGGACTGCTTGGCCGCGCACGGGGCCTGCTCAATCGGGCGCTGGGCATGGCGCATACCCACTGATCTCTCGCGCACTCGGAGAGAGTTTTAAGAGGCTCTGGCACGACAGGACGCTTCTTGCTAAGCGTCCTGTTTTTTATCGGTGATAGCCCGTCAGTTCGACATATCCCTCGCCCTGCACGCTGCGGCCCGCACTCTGTCCCTGAATGCTGACCGCGCCCTCCCAGTAGATGTTGCCAGTGGACTGCGTGACGACCAGCTCCTGATTCTTTAGCTCGGGGTGAAGCGTGAGGCTGACCTGGAGTTGGGGCGCGTTGATCTCGACATGCCAGCCGGAGGGATAGGTAATGCCGGTCGTGGGACTGCGCCAATGGTCCAGCACACCGATCTTCAGGACATTCCCCGGCAGTTGCAGGGTCCGCCCATCCGCTCCAATGTAGCCGATGTACGTTGAGATGGCCTGCCCGCCGGCATCGCGAATCACGTAAAGCATCAGCTCGCTGCCATCCTTGAGCTGGATGCTGAACCAGTCCCAGCCTCCGCCGCCCAGCGTGAGGAAATTTCCCCACTGGTGATCCATCCAAGCCTCGCCGCTGACATGGATGAGTTGCCCATGATCGAGCAGCGTGCCGCCGACCGCCATGCGGGTGCGCGAGTAGTAGTACGAGAAGCCGCCCAGGCCATAGGTGATTATGCCGTTGCCGTTGTGCAGCGTTGGCAGCTTGAGCACGTCCAGACTCAGATCGATGGCGTAGCCGTCCATG